>Ga0247727_10007326_pt1 | contig 21054 bp, 23 predicted proteins | sample WisWelCaveWW1625_FD_202498 | JGI IMG/M metagenome (GOLD analysis project Ga0247727, IMG submission 202498) | Biofilm microbial communities from Wishing Well Cave, Virginia, United States - WW16-25 | ecosystem: Environmental > Aquatic > Deep subsurface > Groundwater > Cave microbial mat | place... | reverse complement strand
AACTACAATTCCAACATTGCCCATCCGTTACTCATGGTCTATGCGCCGGCGCGAACGAATCGATATGAGTCGGAAAACTTTGTGTCTCTCACGCAAGAGACCACGACGGCAGGTTTTATTGTGGCCTATGCCGATCACCGGGGTTTGAGTCCTGAAACTATTGAAAAGCTGGCTGAAATACCGGGGCTCATCGAAAGGAAATGGTGTATCGATCACAAACGGATTTTTCTCACCGGCCATTCCGATGGCGGAACTGCTGCCATGGGGATAGCGTTTATGACCGGCACCAAACATATTCCCGCGGCCATTGCTCCCAGTGCGGTGGGTATCAGGGGGGAGGACTTGAAACAATATAGTTGCCCTCAGCCGCTTCCCGTTATGGTCATGCACAGCAGACAGGACCCCCTATTCCCAGGTTATGGAAAAGAGGCAATACAATGGTGGGCTTCCTGTAATGGTTGCGATGCCGCCCCCCCTGTTAAAGACGCGGACGGTTGTGTAACGTATAGGGGGTGTAAGAACAATATCACCACACGCTACTGCGAAGGGACTGGGACACATTCCAAATGGCCCGGGAACAATAAGGCGATCATCGAGTTTTTCAAGAGCTACCAAGACGTGCGCTGAAATGTTCCGAGCGGTTCCGTGAAGTCAATGATGACCCTACTTCCACCATCGAACAGGTCTGTCTCGGCGCTTCGCCGATTTCGTCGGTCTCTCCCATGATCGACGCCATGCGCTGAGCAGCGCAGGGGTGATTCCATGAGCAATCTGTGGTGTGCGACCCAATCACCCAATCTTGGACGGGGCTTTCTGATCCTATTCTGTTTGCTTGCCGCTGCCGGCTGCGCACAGCATGTTGAGACGATTGACATGACCTCTTTTGATCCATCGCAGGATCAGATGGCCATTGTCGGCTACTATCGCGGCCAGGCTTCGGACCTGAAGGAGAAGGCTGCCGCGATTGCCGAGAGCGCAGTCCGGTATGAGCATCTCTTCGGCCCTCAGTCGGACTGGGTCAGTGGAGCCAGGAAACTCTCGCAGTACTATTCCGCAGTGGCACAGGAGCAGGAACTTCTGGCTGAAGCCCATGCGGAGGTCGCTCGAACGGGACGGCAGCGGCGTCGGTGATCGAGGAGAGGCAGCAGTAGTGAGAGCAGGATCGACAACTACAATAAACAGAGGAGGACCTATGAAGCGCCCAACTCTTTCTCGCGCGATCGTGCTGGTGATCCCGATTCTGTTGGTGATGTATGGGTGTGGGAGGACCGTCGACCCAGGGAAGCGAGGTCTGCGCTGGAGTCCGTTAACGTCGGGGCTGACGAAGGAGTCACTCAAAGAAGGGTTCTATTTGCGTGCGCCGTGGAATGACGTGTTCACGTACGACGTCCGGTATCAAAGCTTTACGGAAAAGGTCGATGCCCTGACCGCCGACGATCTCTCGGTGACGCTGCATGCAGCGATCACGATGCGCCCGATTGCGGAGGAAATTTATTTTCTGGCCCAGGAGGTGGGGCACAACTGGTACCCGCAGCTCGTGCGGCCGCAGTTCCTGTCGGCCGTGCGGGGTGTTGTCGCCCAATACACGATGGTCACGCTTCCCGAACGGAGCAGTGAAATCGGAAACAAGATCGAAGCAGTGATGGTCGAGTCGCTCAAAGGGCGGCATCTCGATGTCTACAGCGTGGCATTGTCCGAGATCGAATTTCCACAGATGGTGTTGAAAGCCATCGAGCAGAAGCAAGCGAAAGAGCAGGAGAAGGAGCAAAAGGAATTTGAGCTGCTGATTGCGCAACGCAATGCCGAGATCGCCAGGATTCAAGCCAAAGGCGAGGGGGATGCATTGCAAATACGCGCCGAGGGCGAAGGGGAGAGCCTGCGCATCCGCGCCAAGGGACAATCCCAGGCGCAGGAGATCATCACGAAAACCCTCACGCCAGATTATCTCAAATATAAATTGTACGAGAGCCCCAACGCCAAGATGATCATCATGCCGGATAAGTCTAACGTGCCGATCATCGTGAATCCGGGTCCGGATCAACCACGCTGAGAGTCGGGACAGGACCGGACGCCCACATGCAATCCCACCCGAGGAGGTCGTGATGCCGCAGATGACTGCAGTGCAGGTGAGCGGTCCGGGCGGCGCGTTCGAGACCGTGAGTCGGCAGGTGCCGGAACCGAGGCCTCATACCGTCCGCATCAAGATACAAGCTTGCGGCGTCTGTCATAGTGACGTCTTTGTAAAGGAAGGGCATTGGCCGGGTTTGGAATACCCAAGAGTGACTGGCCATGAAGTCGCCGGTGTGATCGATGCCGTCGGACCGGGTGCGACGATTTGGAACAATGGCCAACGGGTCGGTGTAGGCTGGCATGGCGGACATTGCGGGCAATGCGGCTCCTGTCGCCGTGGGGATTTCATGGGCTGTCAGAATTTTCAGGTCACGGGATTCCAGGAAGACGGCGGGTATGCCCAATACATGATTGCACGGAGCGAAGCCGTGGCTGCAATTCCAGACGCGCTCTCGCCGGTGGAGGCGGCACCCATTCTGTGCGCCGGCGTCACGACCTTCAACAGCTTGCGTCACAGCGGAGCGAAGGCGGGTGATCTGGTGGCGGTGCAGGGTCTGGGCGGACTGGGACATCTGGGCATCCAGTTCGCCGTCAAGATGGGCTATCGCACCGTCGCAATCGGACGGGGCCAAGACAAGGAAGCGCTGGCGTTGAAGCTCGGCGCTGTCCGCTATCTCGACACAGAGACGACGAACGCGGCAAGCGAATTGACCCAGATGGGCGGCGCCTCGGTCATTCTGGCCACCGCGCCCAACAGTAAATCGATGTCGGAGCTGATCGATGGACTCGGCGTCGGCGGCAAGCTGTTGGTAGTAGGGGCATCAGTCGACCCCATTACTGTCACGCCCATTCAACTCATCGGCGCCAGCCGATCGCTTCAAGGCTGGCCATCCGGAACGGCCAAGGACTCGGAAGACACACTCAACTTCTGTGCGCTTACCGGCATTCGTCCAATGATCGAGACCTTCCCGCTCGAACAAGCTGCAATCGCCTACGATCGCATGCTGAGCGGCAAGGCGCGCTTCCGAGTCGTGCTGACGATGGGCGGATGAACGGTGAGAAGGACACCCACGTTGGTCCTGTGCTCCCGGAACGCGCACGATAAGAATGTGCTCGTTCGACGGCCGCACGTAGACCAACATGGGTGCCCTTCCAAGAGAGGGAAAACAAGCGAGCTTGGAGGGATCATTTAGATGGATGATGTTCGCTCGATGCGCGTAGTGAAGGACAGCCTGGCCGCTCTCGGATGAGTGTAAAGGGCAATGTCACACAACAATCCCAGTGATTTCCTACGTTCATCTGGTTCGTTTGGTCTCTTTGGTTCGCTGAACGAAATGAACCAGATAGGCGAGACAAACCAGATAGACCAGAAAGACCCCCTCAGCCCTTCTCCTACATCTCGGTACTGGGACAGATAACTCAGAACCCAGAACTCATTACTCAGAACTTCCCTAAAGGAGCGGGGTGATTTCTCGTGGGGAAAGGGGTATTCTTCGGCGGCAGCGAGACAGAAACAAAGAGTAACTGCCGGTTATGAGTCAAGCGCCCCCTATCGTTGCCACCCTCATCGACCGGTTCGAGCAGAACCGTGAGTCTTACAAGAGCCAAGGTTACAACGAAACACAACTGCGTCGGGAGTTTCTCGATCCATTCTTCGAGGCGCTTGGGTGGGATGTCGCCAATAAGCAGGGCCACGCCGAGGCCTACAAAGATGTCATCCATGAGGATGCCATCAAGATCGGTAGCTACACCAAAGCTCCCGACTATTGTTTTCGTATTGGCGGCGCGCGCAAATTTTTCCTCGAAGCCAAGAAACCTGCCGTCAATCTGAAAGACGATCTCAGTCCTGCCTATCAGCTTCGCCGCTATGCCTGGTCGGCTAAACTTCCGCTGTCCATCCTGACGGATTTTGAAGAGTTCGTCGTCTACGATTGCCGGACTCGCCCGAACCTGTCTGATAAACCCAGCGCCGGACGCATTCTGTACCTGACCTATCGGGACTACCTGACCCGATGGGACGAGATTGCCTCCATCTTTACCAAGGACGCGGTTCTCAAAGGCTCCTTCGACAAGTATGCTGTCACCGACCGCAAGCGTGGCACGGCCACGGTCGATGCGGAATTTCTGAAAGAGATCGAAACCTGGCGGGAATCACTGGCGAAGAATCTCGCGCTCCGCAATCCGAAGCTGTCCGTCCACGAGCTGAACTTTGCCGTCCAGCGCACCATCGACCGGCTCATCTTCCTCCGCATTTGCGAAGACCGTGGCGTTGAACCTTACGCCCAACTTCAAGCACTCCTCAACGGCCAGAACATCTATGGGCGGCTTCGCTATATCTACGAACAGGCCGACGACCGATACAACTCCGGTCTCTTTCACTTTCACCCAGAAAAGGACCGGGCCGAATCGCCCGACGACCTCACGCCCCGGCTGAAGATCGACGACAAGGTACTTAAAGACATCCTTGGCCGGCTCTACTATCCCCAGAGCCCCTACGAGTTCTCCGTGTTCCCCACGGAAATTCTCGGCCAAGTCTATGAGCAGTTTTTGGGGAAGGTCATCCGGCTCACGGCTGGGCATCAGGCCAAGGTGGAAGCGAAGCCGGAGGTCAAAAAAGCCGGCGGCGTCTATTACACGCCCGCCTATATCGTCGAGTACATCGTCAAGCAAACGGTTGGGACATTATGCGAAGGCAAGACGCCAAAGCAGATCTCCAAGTTGCGGATTCTCGATCCGGCCTGCGGGTCGGGTTCGTTTCTGATCGGCGCGTATCGGTATCTGTTGAACTATCACCGCGACTGGTATGTAAAGGACAGCCCGGAGAAGCACCGCAAGGAACTCTTTCAGGCTGCCAGCGGAGAGTGGCGACTGACCACGCAAGAAAAGAAACGCATCCTGCTCAATAACATCTACGGCGTGGACATTGACGGTCAAGCCGTGGAAGTCACGAAGCTCAGCCTGTTGCTGAAAGTGCTCGAAGGCGAGAGCGACGAAACGCTTAAACGGCAACTCTCCTTTGTGCACGAGCGCGCGCTGCCAGATCTAGGCCAGAACATTAAATGTGGAAACAGCTTGATCGGCCCGGACTATTTTGCTGGACAGCTCATGCCCGATGAAGAAGAGATGCGCCGCGTTAACCCATTCGACTGGGAAGCGGAGTATCCGGAGATCATGACGGCCGGTGGTTTCAATGCAATTGTTGGAAATCCGCCTTGGGGAGCCAGCTTCACGGCCTCTGAATTAGAGTATTTTCGAAAACATTATTCACGAGTAATTGCCCGGACAATTGATTCATACATTTATTTCATAGACCGCGCGATCCAAATCGCCAAAGATGGAGCTCCAGTTAGCTTTATCATTCCTAGCACTATCCTGAATCAAGTCGATGCACGGCCAGTTAGGGAATTATTGCTCAACCGTGGCTTAACCACACTTCTGAACCTCGGACAGGGAGTCTTTGGTACGAAAGTTCTCAATACTTCTACAATCTTCATAAGCGCATCTTCGACAAATGATTCGTTGCTTCTTGAAGACCTTTCTAATCTTCCTCTTCCCAATCGCCCTGCTTCTATGGAGCAGACTAAAGACACTTCATGGAAATTGTGGACGAAGCAAGTGGAAGCTGATTCCCATAAGACATTTTTCACGGGCGGGTTGGATGGGACAGCTTTGTTAAATCGTTTAAGACAAAGGCACCCGCCACTGCACAAGTTCGTTTCAGGGAGCATTCAGAGGGGGGTAAGTCCTGATGTCGTTGCTGCTCACGTTATTTCTAAAGCCGAGGCAAAATCACTCAAGCTGGAAAGAGAGGTCTTGCGGCCCAGTGTTAGCGGTCCTCAGATTAAACGCTATCGGGAATGGACCGCTGATCAGGTTATCTTATACACGTCGCGGGATACTGCTATCGCAAACTACCCACGAGCGCGGAAGTTTCTCGATCAGTTCAGAGAAGATAATACCTGCAAAGAGGTTACGGAAGGAAAACATCCGTGGTGGTGTCTTCACAGGCCTCGTGACCCGCATATCTTTGCCTCACCGAAATTCATCGGTCTGACGACGTCGAAAAACATCGAACTTGTGTACGATGCAGATGCATCGGTTTATGCCACCGACGCGATGTATGTATTTAGCACGATACCTGGCGTGGATCCTTGGGCCTTAATGGCAGTTATGCAGGGAAGACTATTCCTCTTTCTCTATCGGGTTTCAAACCAAGGGGAGTCGCGTGTTATCCCACAGGTAAAGGCTTCAAAACTTGATACTTTGCCCCTTCCAGTTTTTGACGAGCCTAACCTTCTCCTGACTAAGCTAGCGGAGCAATGCAAGCAGATGTATGAATTATATCGGACACTCAATGTGGCCAGGCATCCTGACGACAAGATCCGTCTCCAGCGCCAGATCGCCGCCACCGACCAGGAGATCGACCGATTGGTCTATGGCTTCTACGGCTTGACGGAAGAGGAGATCAAGATCGTTGAAGCGGCGTCGGTTGCATCTACATCCAAAGTGAAGGAGAATGACGGCCATGAATCCGAAACTGAACCAACCGATCGACCTCGCGAAAGCCGAGGCGCTGCTCACACAGTGGCGCAGCCAGCACAATACCCCGGCGAAGGTGGCGGCGGCTCATCGGAAAGTCCTGCTGGAGCGGGTGAGCCAGTCCATGGGGTTCGAGAACCAGCCGGTCAGTACGGATCGTCTCAAGACCCTGACAGCGGCGCTGAAGGCCAAAGCGAGCTAGGGTCCACCCACGAGTTCGAGACCGCCGAAGGCCGCCTCTCTTATCAAGAACTGTCCGAACGTCTCGCCGTTCCGCTTGTCGCGATCTACGACGAGATTCTGCAGGAATCGCCCAAGCAACTCGTCATCAATTCAGAATGGCTCTGCCTTCGGCACAAGCGACTCGCTGGTCATTTGTTTCCCGATTGGGCCGGACGGTTCCGCGATGTGAACGTGCAGGTCGGTGCCCACATCCCACCGCCGTACTACGAAGTGCCGATCCACATGCGTCAGTTCTGTGACGATCTGAGCGCGCGGCTGTTGCATCTCAATCAGGAGTCAGTTGCGAATTGTGCAGAACTTCTAGCCTGGGCCGACTGGCGATTTCAGTGGATTCATCCCTTCAAGGATTTCAATGGCCGCATCGGACGGGTGCTTCTAGCCGGGCTGCTCAACGTGATGCGCCTTCCGCACGTTATCACGGCCCCCACCGATGCTGCTGCGCGGCGCGAGTACCTCGACGCCCTGCAAGCCGCCGATACGGGGGACTTGCAGCCCTTGCTGGCATTGTGGGTGCGACGGTTGTTTGACTCGCTCTGAGCCGGGCACGACTACGAGGCCTGGGCTGGGAGATTGACCAGCTGGTTTATGACCTCTACGACCTGACAAACGACGAAACGCCATCGTGGGAGGTCCGAGCCAAGGATGAAGCCGATTCGCCTTTCAGCCCATGCGTTAGAGTATACTAATCGTCGCGGATTCACCGCCGAGGAGGTTGAAGACACGATCCACCATAGTCGATGGGAACCGGCGGAATTGGGGCGGCTTCAATGCCGGAAGGACTTTCCTTTCGGCCAGGAATGGAACGGGAACACGTACGTCACCAAGCAGATCAGGCCGGTGTTCGTTGAAGAGCCTGCGGAAATCCTGGTTGTAACCGTCTACACGTACTACTTCTGAAAGGAGGGTCGTTTCATGAGAATCAGCTACGACGCCGAAGTCGATGCCCTCAGTATCCTATTCCGTGACACGACCGTCACCACAAAGCATCTAGCCGAAGGCATCGCTGCTGACTACGACAGCGATGGGCGGTTGGCTGGGATTGAAATTTTGGACGCGGTCAAGCGGTTTGGCAGCCAAGACACGCTTCGTCAAGTTGTGATCGAGGGAATCGGCCCCGCCGCGTAAGTTTCACCCGAGTCGCTTCCATGAAGGATGATCACTTCAACATCTTCTACAGCGACGCCGATCAGGGCTACTTCGCCAATATCCCTGATCTCGAAGCCTGTTCCGCCTTCAGTAGAACCCCGGCAGAGGCGCTGAGGCAGGCGCAGCTTGCCAAGAAAGCGTGACTCGATGCTGCGCGCGCTGCAGGCAAACCCACTCCTCGTCCACGCTACCGGCCCGTGATTTATCAAACAGGCACATATGACCTTCCCAAATCCCTATGGCGAAGAAGATTAAACGGAAACGATCACAGGCGAGAAAGCCTGCCGCGTTTCCGCTGCGGAGCCGAATAGGCCCGGAAGGCATGATGGCAGATCTGAGCCGACTGATGCAGGAGCAAGAGTTTGAGAGTCTGGACGATGCGCAGGCCTTCATGAATCGCTTACTGAATGATGGCGGTGGACAGCTTCCGCCATCCGAGCTGCAATCTCCTGCAGCGCAAGCTCAAGAATTGGCATACCAAGCCTGGGAGGCGCCGACCGATGCCGGAGCAGCGGCGCTTGCCTGGCAGGCCCTGGCGATTTCCCCTGATTGCGCGGACGCCTATTCCATTCTCGCGGACACGGAAGCGGAATCGGCAGAAGAGGCCCGTGATTATTACCAGCAAGGGATGGATGCCGGAAGGCGCAGTTTGGGCGAGGCATTTTTTGTTGAGAACGCTGGCCATTTCTGGGGCATGATCGAAACAAGGCCTTATATGCGCGCGCGTCAGGGCCTTGCCGATTGCTTATGGGCCATGGGGCAGAAACAGGATTCCATCGCTCATAGCGAAGCGCTGCTCGATCTCAACCCCAGCGACAATCAAGGCATTCGTGACGTGCTGCTCAGTCGCTATCTTACGCTGGGACAGGATGCCAGGGCAGAACGCCTCTTCAGGCAATATAGGGACGACTGGTCCGCTGCATTTCTCTGGAGCCGGGTACTGTTCGATCTTCGCCAGGGAGACCAGGTGGCCGCGAAGGCGGACTTGAAGACGGCGATGAAGTGCAACCGCCATGTCGCCAATTTTTTCACCGGCAAGAGAAAGCTCCCGGCCGAGTTGCCTGCAGCCTATAGCCCCGGCAACCAAGACGAGGCGGTTTTGTATATGGCGGCCTTTGCCGAAGCCTGGCTGGCGTCATCCGATGCAATGGAATGGCTGATCGGTCAATTGGCGAATTGAGTCAAGAGGCTGAGCGCTGCCGGGGTCATTGCTTGACCTTGGCCCTCACGCCCTCGCCAGACTGACCTTCACTGCGCGCTTCGGACGAGTACGGTCTCATCGTGTGCGTTCTGCGAGCAAGAGGGGCGGTCTGGCGGCTGCTTTCTTGTCCTTCCTATCCTGCTAGAGCTGGTACTTCGCCATGCGATACCGCAGCGTATTCCGGGTGATCTTGAGGAGCCGGCTTGCTTTGGAAATGTTGCCGCCGGTGCGCTGTAGCGCTTCTTGCAGCAGTTTCTTTTCCATTTCCTGAGCCGAGAGGCCTAAGGCCAGGAGCGAGGTCTTCTCGATTTCTCCGTTCGATCCCACTGCTTGGGCGTCTCGCAGAGAGACAGGGAGGTGGTCAGGTCGGATCAACTCGTCCTTGCAGGTAATGGTGAGCCCTTCCACCACGTTGTGCAGCTCCCGTACATTGCCGGGCCAATCGTGGGTCTGCAAGGTGGTCAGCGCGGCTGGGGTGATGCCTTTGATGCGACAGCCATGATCCCGGCGGGCGGCTTCCAGGAACGATGTCAAAATTGGCTCGATATCTTCTGGTCGCTCGCGGAGCGGTGGGATGCGCAGTTGGTAAACGTTCAGTCGATAGTAGAGGTCCAGGCGGAATCGCCCGGCCTTGATCTGAGCCGGCAAATCTTCGTTCGTGGCCGCGATCACTCGAATGTCGACACGGATGCTTCGTGTGTCGCCCAGCGGATCGACCTGGTGATGCTCCAGGACGCGTAAGAGCTTCGCCTGCGCGGAAGCACTCATCTCACCGATTTCGTCCAGAAAGAGCGTGCCGCCTTCCGCGAGTTGGAATCGTCCCGGTTTGGCTTGCTTCGCATCGGTAAAGGCACCGCGCTGATATCCGAACAATTCCGATTCGAGAAGGTGCTCGGGAATGCCGGCACAATTGAGGGCCACGAAGGAGCCTTTGGACCGAGGGCTGGATGCATGGATCCCTTGGGCGAAGAGTTCTTTGCCGGTGCCGCTTTCGCCTGTGATGAGGACGGTTGCATCGGTTTGGGCGACTTCGGCTGCCAGATGTTTCAGCAACTTCATCTGAGGCGACCAGCAGATGATATGATCGAACGCGAAGGGGCGCTCTGCCTGCACCTGGGGCTCCGGCGCTCCGAAGATGTGGGTCTTCTGGATGGCAGTCTGGAGATCCTTCGTTGTGACCGGTTGTGCGAGATAGTCGGTGGCGCCACGATGCAACGCCTCGACCGCGGCTTTTGCTGATCCGTCTGTTCCGAGGATAATCACAGGGATGTTGTGAGAGGTGTGTCTGGCCTGGGAAAGGACTACTTGGCTCGCAATCTGTCCGTGACTTTCGTCACAGAGGACGAGTGCGAGGTCGGCCTGGTCTTTCAGGATGCGCAGACCTTCTTCGGTTGTTGCAGCGGCGAGAATGGTGGCGCGGCGGTCGTCGAGGGCTTGTTCAAGCAACGGTCCGGCGTGAAGATCGGTGGAGATGAGCAGCAAGATCGGAGGATGCATTTTCAGGCCTCCCCGCTAAGTACTGGAAATAGCCTACTCCTCTTCCATCCAAGAAAAAAGGGGGCGGGCTATGAGGCCAGGCCCCCTTTCTGCCGCGCCTGATTGTCCTGCGCAATCCCTACGTTGCGAAGGAGCCCGCTCCGTTTAGCTCGCTTGAGGGGGCTCTCCTTGAACGTAGTCGCAAAATTCTCCTCGCTGATCTGAGCCAGAGTCTGGAGGCTGGGAGCGAGGGTCAAGGGAGTGGGGTTAAAGTCTGGTTCGCTCGTCGCGTCCGATCGAAGATTAAACGGACAGACGTCCAGGCAATCGTCGCAACCGAAGATGCGATTGCCCATCTTCGCGGCAAGGTCGTCGGGGATGGCCTCTCGGCCGCCGCGCAGTTCGATGGTCAGGTAGGAAATACAGAGTCGGGCATCGACGACATAAGGTTCGACGATGGCGCCGGTCGGGCAAGCCTGGATACAGAGAGTACAGCTTCCGCACAGATCTGTGGCCGGTTCATCATCTTTCAGATCTAGGGTCGTCAGGATTTCCCCGAGCAGGAGCCATGAGCCGCATTCGGCGGAAACAAGATTGGAATGTTTCCCGATCCAGCCCAGGCCGGCCTGCTGCGCCCAGGCCTTTTCCATGATCGGGCCGGTGTCGACGTAGGCTCTGGTGGTCACGCCTGGCGCCAGGGCTGCGATCTTCGCTTCGAGTTGCGAGAGTCGCCGGCTCATCACTGTATGGTAATCCTTCCCCCAGGCGTAACGGGCAATGCGTCCCATTCCAGGCTGCTCGTTCGCTTGATTGTCCGTGTAGTAGTTCATCCCGACCGACACCATCGATCGGCATCCAGGCAATACCTGTTGCGGATCGCTTCGACGAGATGGGTTGCGAGTCATCCAAGCCATCGTGCCGTAGTAGCCTCGCCTGAGCCATTCCGCGAGATGGCTGAACAAGTGATGGGGTAGGGAGGTAGTAGGGTTGGGAAGGGATGAGTCAGGCTGAAGGCTGAAGGCTGAAGGCGGACTGCTATTGGCGACTCGGCTGATGCCGACGGCATCGAACCCCAGGGTTAGAGCTTCGCGTTTGATTGCCTCAGCAAGCAGCATGGCCAGCAATGTGTGAAAAAATAAGTGGCACGCCAGAACTTCACAGGGTCCGCATGTCTGGAACAACGGGAGAGCGCCACGCAGGATGCTTAAAAAGGCCGTCCAGCAAGGCCGCAGCGAGTGAAGACCCGGAGGCGTACCCTCTGGGGTACGTTGAGGATCTGAACAATGCGAGAACGCCGCTGGCGGACTTTTTCAGCATCCTGCTAGTGCAATTGTTGGGAACAGTCAAAGCGGACGCTAAACTGGACTGAACAATGGTCGGATTTGCACCGGCTGCAGGAGCCGGTGATTTTGGTTTTCCAGTCTGTGGCGTGGTCGTCGAATCGACAGAATGTTTTTCCGCCCTTGGAGATGGTCGTCCAGGGTTTGTCGGTTCCGGGGACATTGGCCACGAGGCAGCCTGTTGGGAAGGGGACGTGACAGCTCTGCGAGGTCTCTCCCTTCCCCATACCGAAACTACAAGACTGTTCTGTTGTGGCGTGTGAATCGTCAATGGGTTGCGCGTGAGCCTCTCCTAAAAGGTTCCACAGACCGATAAGCATGAGTAATAGGAAGGACCAGCTTTCCATCATGCCGCATCGTAGCACAGAGAGGTTTCGCATGATGCTGAAAATGTTGCTCACAGAACCGTGAAAGGTAAAACGCGAAAAGTGAACCGTAGGACGATCGAATACTTTTGTCTCGAAGCCTTTCACGTTTAACGTTTCACGTCTCACGAATCGCTGTTAGTGCTCGCGTGGTTCTCAAATGGCCTATATAATCTCGCCATGTTGTGGCGTGTGATGATTGTCATGGGCTGTCTACTACTTGGCTGGTCCGGGCGGAGCCGTGCGGCCGAACCGGTCGTGCTGGAAGTTCTTACGGAACCCAGCGGCGGCGTGCGGGCGACGGCCACGATTCTCTTTCCGGTGGAATCGGTAATCATTCACCAATTGCTGACCGACTATGCGCATTGGCCTGAGCTCTTCGACGTACGGATGCGGATGGCGGAGATACGTGAGCAAGACGGCAAGGTGTTCACGGATATTCGGATCGACCATGCTCTGCTCCCAGTAGAGCGGCGCCTCTTGAGTGAGACGAAGTACCTGCCGACCGGCGGGATACTGACGGAATTGAAGGGGGGCGACTTCAAGCAGTACCGCCGGTTCTGGAAACTCACCCCCGTCGATGGTGGGGCTCATACAAGAGCCGAGTTTGAACTGGTTGTCGAAATCGACATGATTGTGCCGGATTGGATGGTTGCCCTGGCGATGCGACGAGATCTGGAGTCGCATTTTCGAATCTTGAGGGAAAAGGGGCTCGCGCAGGCGCAGCGGCCGGAGCGATGAGTAAACCAGGTTGAGGTCATGGTTGAGCGAAGACCTGGTCTTGTTATAGAGGAAACGTGAATTGGGTTTGCTCAGCCTTCTCGAGCCCCTGCTTCACCAGCGCGCTCACATCGAACATTCGTTCTACCTTCTGAATGTCATCGAGTCTGGTTTTCGTGCTGGGGTGCGGCGGGGTGAAGAGCGAGCAGCAGTCTTGATCCGGCTCAATCGATATGGCGAAGGTGCCGATACGCTGAGCCTGGTCGGTGATTTCCACTTTATCCATACCGATGAGCGGGCGCAGGAGCGGCAACTCTGCCGCCTCTTCAATGACTGTCAAGTTTTCCGGTGTTTGCGATGCCACTTGCCCCAAGCTATCACCCGTGACGAGCCCCCAACATTGCTCGCGTCTGGCTAATTCCTGCGCGATGCGGATCATCACGCGTCGGTAAAGCACCACGCGAAAGGGGGCCGGCACGTTCGCCACAATGTCCCGTTGAATCTCCCCGAACGGGACGACATAGAGCGTCGACCTGTATTGATGGATCGTGAGGAGCTGAACGAGTTCTCGTACTTTCTCTTCCGAGGCACGGCTCACGAGCGGCCGGCCAGAGAAGTGGACGAAGAGGGCTCGGCATCCGCGCTTCATCATGCGATAGGCTGCGACCGGCGAATCGATCCCTCCGGAGATCAGGCAGGCGACTTTCCCGCTGACGCCCACCGGCATTCCACCAGGCCCCTGAATCTTTTCGACCGCGTAGTAGACCTCTTTGGAGAGTAGTTCGAGATAGACCGTGAGGTCTGGTTCTTTCAGGCTGACTTTTTTGCCGGTTCCTTCACGGATGGCGGTGCCGACATCCCGTGCGACCTCCATGGAGGTCAGAGTCAGCCGTTTGTCGGCTCGTTTCGCCGATACGCGAAAGGTGGAAAAAGATTCCGATCGGAGCGCGTCGATGACCGCTTTGCTGAGCCCTGCCAGGTCTGGATGGGTCAGATCGAGCGGCAACCCGTGGGCCAGCAAAAAGTTGGCGATCCCGAAGACCTGTGTGAGCCGTTCTTTGATGGCCTGGTCCGGAACCGTGTCAGGCAGGACCACGCGAATCCGGCTGCGAAGATTATCGACACGTCTGACGCCGAGGTCCTTCAGCATCAATTGAATATTGCGCACGAGCCGCTCCTCGAAATATTCCCGGTTGCGTCCTTTGAGGGCGAGTTCGTGGTAATGGACGATCGCGCATCTCATTGTTAAGGCCGTGAGGCGTGAAAGGTGAAAGGTGAAAGGTGAAACGTCAAATGTAGGAGATGAAGACAATACATAAGGCTCACCGTTTGGCTCGCAAGTGGCGAATGAGCCCGCTCAGCATCCTGTCCACCCGTTCAAGCAGCTGGTTCAGTGCCTCCCATTCTATCTGTGTGAGGTACTCAAGTCGCCTGGCGAGCTCTAGTTGGGTATCCAGCTCACTTAAGGAGCCCTTCGAGACATGGAGGAACTGAAGAAACTCCTTTTTTGTTTGTCTGGCAGCTCCTTCGGCGACGTTGCTTGGAATACTTACTGCTGCTCGCCGGATTTGGTTTGTAAGTCCGAACTGTTCATTCGAGGGAAATTTTTCAGTGACCCTATATATCTGTTGAGCTAAATCAACAGCGTCGCTCCAGGCATTGAGCTTTTTGTGAGGTTTGTTCATGCCCGAGTTCCTGTAGAAAACGTTTCACTTTTTACGTTTTACGTTTCACGCGACTCATATATCTGTTGAGCTAGATCGACAGCGTCACTCCAGGCATTGAGCTTTTTGTGAGGTTTGTTCACGCCCAGATTTCTGCCGCGAACGTTTTACCTTTCACCTTTTACTTCTCACCTGACTCCAAGAAACGCTCGGCATCCATAGCGGCCATGCAGCCGGAGCCGGCGGCTGTCACGGCTTGGCGGTATGTCGAGTCTTGCACATCGCCGGCGGCGAAGACGCCTGGCACGTTCGTGGCGGTTCCCTCTGTCGTGCGTATGTACCCCTTGGCATCCATGCCTAATTGGCCGCTAAAAAGATTGGTGTTGGGACGGTGCCCAATTGCGACGAAGACACCCGCGCAAGGCACCTCTGTGACCTTGCCAGTCACGAGATTCTTTACTCGCACGCCGGTCACCACGTCATTGCCGAGAATGTCTTCGACGACGGAGTTCCATATGAACGTGATCTTTTCGTTCTTCACCGCGCGGTCCTGCATAATTTTGGAAGCCCGCAGCTTGTCGCGCCGGTGGATGATCGAGACCTTGGTCGCGAACTTGGTCAGGAAGGTCGCTTCCTCCATCGCACTGTCGCCGCCGCCGACGACTATCAGTTCCTTTCCCTTGAAGAAAAACCCGTCGCAGGTCGCACAGGTTGAGACGCCGTGCCCCGTAAGGCGTGCCTCGTTCTTCACCCCGATCTGAATGGCCGACGCGCCGGTCGCAATGATAAGAGTCTTGGTTTGCACCGTTTGTTCGCCGTCGATCGTGACCGTGAATGGGCGTGTCTTGAGACCCACCGCGCTCACGTCACCGGTCAAGAACTCCGTGCCGAACCGTTCAGCCTGAGCCCGCATTTCTTTCATCAACTCCGGGCCCATGATGCCCTTGGCAAAGCCAGGATAGTTCTCGACTTCCGTCGTCGTGGTCAGTTGTCCGCCGGATTGCCAGCCTTCAATGAGCAAAGGCGAGAGATTCGCCCGTGCTGCATAGACCGCGGCTGTGAGTCCAGCCGGCCCCGAGCCGAGGATCACTACGTTTCGCATGAACGAAAATTTAGCACAGAGGGTGGGGTGAATGCACGGCAGAGGGTTAGGCGAGGAGGCGGAGGCTCCTGAATAACTGGCCGACTTGCCTGCGGAGTGAAGGACGAGTGAGGGTCCCATTTAACACGTGGTCCGCTTGTCGGATCTTCCTTGACAAGGGCATTTGGCTGCTGATGCGTCGGATCGCTTCAGTGCCGGAAAGTCCGTTTCTTCTCTTGAGGCGGGCGATTTGTATATTGCGGTCGGCGGTGACCACGATGATTTTGTCGACGCGTTTGTCGACGCCGGCTTCGAAGAGGAGCGGCACTTCGTAGATGAACACAGTATGGGGTTTGACTTTGGCGATCCGGCGCACGAGTCGTCGTTGCTCGCGGGCAACGCGGGGATGGATGATGCGTTCGAGTTGTCGACGTTTCTTCGGATTGTAGAAGACGATGCTTCCGAGGGCCTGGCGGTCCAGCGAGCGGTCCCGGTTGAGAACTGTCTTCCCAAATAGTTTGACGATGGCTCGCCAGGCCGGTTTACCGGGTTCCACGACGTGCCGAGCCAGTTCATCGGCTTCAATGACGACCGCGCCGCATCGCTTGAACATCTTGGCGACGGTGCTCTTGCCGGTGGCGACACCGCCTGTGAGGCCGACCAAAATCATGGGTGCGGAGCATAGCACGCGAGTTCTCGCCTCACAACCGACCTCGATTACACCACCCTCGATTGACTTCCGGCGGGAGACGCCTGTATGAGTTTCTGCATGAAACAATATATTTTTCTTGGTTTCATCGCGGTGCTTGGATTGTGGGTGGGCGGCCTGCTGTGGGCCGATGAGGGGCTTCCACTTGGTCCTCGGACCATTGTGGTTGCGCTCGACGGAACAGGAGATTTCGTTTCTCTTCAGGAAGCGGTCGATGCTGCCAAGAAAGGCGATACCGTCTTCGTCAAGGCGGGCCACTATCCTCAGGACGTGACCATTCACAGCAAAGAGAAGATCAAATTCGTCGGGGCTGGAATGGATCAGGTGACGATTCTGGGGCGTGACATCGTGGTGGGCGCTCTCCATGTCGGCAAGTGGCCCTATGGGGCGACGGACATTGAAATCAGCGATATGACCATCAATGACCATGGAGGGCATGCAGTCGGTCTCTTCAATGGGCAAGGGATTGTCCTTCGCCGGATCAAGATAAACGGCATGTTGTTCAGCCAGCAAGTCCACGACGTGCGGATAGAAGATTGTGTCATCGGGGGGAGCGAGACGACCGGCGCTCAGTTTGCCGATTCAGAAGCCGCCCTCATAGGGAATTTTATTCACGATAACGATCATGGCGTCTCGATTGCCGGCAAATCGAATGTGCGGTTGGAACGGAATGTGATTACGCGGAGCCTCTTTGAAGCGGTGGTGGTCAGCGGCCAAGCCCATGCTGTGATCGTGAGCAATACCTTGGTCAAGAATGGTGGCGGTGGGGCGTTTCTCGGGCAATCCCAAAGTGATGTCAGCGGCAACGTGGTCGGGCTGAATCGAGTGGGTTTTCTGATCGCTCCATCCAGTCAGACCAGCACCTCTTTCAATGCGTTCTACAACAGGGATGGTGATTATTTACGAGAAGGTAATCCGAACCAACCGGCCCCGGAACTGAAAGCCCGGTCAGATATCACCGGTGACCCACACTTTGTTGACGCAGGGCATGACGATTTTCGCTTGAGTCTCGATACGCCGCTTCTCAAGATCGGTCATTTCCCATACCTCGGAGCCCTCGCACCTGCCTCAACCGCTGTACGCCGATCGACTGAAAAGTAGTCTTAAATCAACACGATAGCCCTTTCCATCAGGGCACGTATTTCCATGTGCTATGCTACCTATACGCCGTAAGACAGATATATGATGAGTCTCTGGCGTTGGAATTGCTGATTCAACTGTCAGAGAAACTGGAGGCGACGGTGGCAAGTTACCGACAAGAGCTGGAAAAGCGCGAAGCAGACGGAATTCCCTCGCTCGACGACGTCGAATCAGGCAAGCTGGTCGGTGCTGTCCTCCCCATGTCCGAAAAGGCGCAGATCCAGATGCGTAATAGCATCGAAGTGATCGATTACCTCCTTAATCAAGAACGGGTCGTCTGGAGCTGACGACCGCGCTCACCACTCCCATACTCCCAGATCAAAAGTCGCCCTCTTGACAGCCCTCTCCTGCCTTCGTACGCTCCTTCCGTTACATTTCCATCAAACAACCAGGAGACCTACTGATGGCATGCGTTTACCTACATCACAGGCGTTTTTCACCTATAGGGTATCAGTTCATGGTCGCAATGGTGTTCATGATGCTGATGCCTTATACGGTGTCGGCTTCTGATGAATTGCCGAAAGAGGCGGTCTTGCCTATGGGTCTGGCCGGAAAGGCGATCCAGGCATCGTTGGATGCCTGCAACAAAGATGGCTATCGGGTGAGCGTATCAGTCGTAGATCGAGCAGGCGTGCTTCGCGCCATGGCCCGAGCTGATGGGGCCGGGCCTCATACGGTCGATAGCAGCAGGAAGAAGGCCTATACCGCGGCGAGTCTCCGCCGTCCCACGACCGAGTTGGCCGAGTTGATAAACAAGGTGCCGACCTTGCAAGCTCTTCGCGAGATGAACGATCAGGTGCTGATGCTGGGGGGCGGACTCCCGATCGAGATCGGCGGTGAGATCGTCGGAGGGATTGGCGTTGGTGGGGCACCAGGTGCACACCTCGACGATGCCTGTGCCCAAGCAGGGCTGGATGCGATTGGCGCAGCGCCGAAAGTTCCAGCAACCAAGTGATTCGGGCGTATTCGGGAAGGTACTTGGCCGGCCTGCTTCTACTTTTGGCGGCCTGCAACAGCGATGTGCCGGTGCCGGCCTCTGTCGAGTTCTCGGCAGATCAGGTGCGCCTGACGATCACCAGAACCGCCACCAATATGTTCCTCTCCCGGCACGATCTTCGGCTCACACTCGAAGGACCTGGAGGTTGTTCCATCGAAGAGGCTCTATTTCCCAATACCGGGTATGCGAGTCGACGGAATCTCTATCAAGCAGGCGCAGGTGTGCTCTACGTGGTGGGCCAGTTCGATGCCCGCGTCATCAATGTGCCGCACTGTACGATCACACTCGCCGAGTTTCGCACCCTCGATCGCTCTGTGACCTTCCTCGGCAGCTTCGACGAGAACGAGGAGAAGCGCTGGACCTACTTTCCCGCCAATCAGCGGCCAGAACTCCCCTTTGAGAAACGGTGAGCCTATTTCGTTTCACCTTTCACATCTTACCTTTCACGATCTTTGAAAGTGAGTTCAGAGACGGCGGACTTGTCCAGCTCGCCTTTGCCGAGGGCGACCAGTCGCAGGTATTGATCGTAGGTCGCTTGAGCTAACGGGAGGGTAAGCCCGGCGGTTTTCGCCAATGCGAGGGCAATGCCCGAGTCCTTGGCTGCATGGGCAGCCGAGAAGTAGCAGTCATGGGTACGGTTCTGCATATCCTCGCCGTCCGTCTCTAACACACGCGACGCGGCTCCCGTTTGGGCGAAGATGTCTCGCAACGTCGTCAGATCGAGGCCGAGTGCTGCTCCAAGCCCAAGCCCTTCTGCCAATGCCGCCGTATTGCAGTTCATCACCATGTTGACGAGGGCTTTGACCTTGGCGGCTTCTCCTGCCGAACCGACATAGTGCAGGTGCGCGCTCAATTTTTCCAAGAGTGGCTTCGCCGACTCGAACACATCCGGACGCCCACCGCACATGAGGTAAAGCGTGCCGTGGCGTGCCTGTGTGATGCTGCTGGCCATGCAAGCTTCGAGGCTCTGGCCGCCACATTGTGTCACCAGAGCTTCGACCTCGATGTGCACAGCGGGAGAGAGAGTGGCGCAATTCACGAAGAGCCGGTTCTTGGCGTGGCGGAGAAGACTCTCTGTGCCGGTCGTGGAAAAGATCTGGCGCATCGCAGCGTCATCGGACACGACAGTGAGAATGATGGCTGTGAGTTCCGCGACGCGGGCAGGGGTCGCAGCCGCTTCACAGCCTAGCTCGGTCGCAAGGTCAGCGGCCCTGGCGCGATCTCGATCGTACAGGGCGACAATCGTTTCCTCTCGGTCCCGCAACCGCCGAGCCATGTTGGCCCCCATCCGCCCGATTCCCACGAAGCCGATCCTCGCAGACTGCCTCATCACGCTTGCCCCTCCGTTCGTGCCAGTATGCGCCCGATCGCGCGAGTGTAGCATACCTCCAATAAGATGCTGAAAAAGTCGCTCTCAAGAACCGTGAAAGGTAAGACGTGAAAGGTGAAACGTAGGACCGCTAAGTGCTCTCCCTCCGAAACTGTTGTCCGGTTTGTTCGGTTGCATGAGACTAACCAGATGAACCAAATCAACCAGATAAACAAAACAAACAAGACAGACCAGACCAATCAGATAGACCAGGCTTGTCTCACACGCGCGATGGATGTAGCAGGAATGCAGCGATTCGTTGACTGAGATTGTGGCTTTGCTACTCTGCAGAAGGCCATCCAGTATTTCTCCGGAGATGTTTGTTCAGAGTCCTGCTGAGGTCTGACCGTTAGGGGAATGATCGTGCGTCAATTCCGTCGCATCACGATTGTCGTCTGCATCAGTTGGATGCTGTGCATCGCTCAGTCCTGGGCTCAGCTGCCTCACGAAACCTACGATTTCAGCATGTCGAAGGGGATCGCGGAGTTCGGCCGGCGCCACTACGATGTGGCAGCCAGCATGTTTGAACGGGCGCGGATCGCGAAACCCGACGATCAGGAAGCCGCCGATTATCTGGGGCAGACGTATCTTCGTCTGAAACGTTATGACGACGCAGAATCGCTCTTTCGGGAGATCCTCAAAAAGGACCCGAAGGCTGCGCCGGCCTGGTTGGGGCTCGGGATTGCGAGAAGTCAGCAGGGCCAGTATCAAGAGGCACTCGAGGCGCTGAGTCAAGCCGAACGGCTCGACCCGAAGAATCCGCTGGTGTATTTCTATCAGGGTTTGGTCGCCCAGGAATTGAAATCATTCGACCAATCCCCCGAGCTTTTCTCCCGTGCGATGGCCCTCAGCCCCGATCTCACACCATCAGCCCGGTACTACACCGGTATCTCGTATTATCAGCGAGGGCTGATCGAGCGGGCGCAGAAAGAGTTCGAAGCGGCGATCGCTTCGGGAGAGCCTGAGTCGGAGTTGGCGCGTTCGGCGCGGGCCA
>Ga0247727_10007325_pt1 | contig 21057 bp, 19 predicted proteins | sample WisWelCaveWW1625_FD_202498 | JGI IMG/M metagenome (GOLD analysis project Ga0247727, IMG submission 202498) | Biofilm microbial communities from Wishing Well Cave, Virginia, United States - WW16-25 | ecosystem: Environmental > Aquatic > Deep subsurface > Groundwater > Cave microbial mat | place... | reverse complement strand
CGCCGCCATGCTGATCACTTAAAGGAGCATAAAAGAAAGCCGCGTCGCCTTCCAGTTCGGCAAGCTCAAGGGGAGATGACGAGGCGTCCACTAAAGATTCCAACAGCGCCACAATAATCTGCTTCGCGTGACTGGTGGTGATCGCGTGTAGCTTCATGAATTTCGTGAAGCCGCTGATGTCGGCGATGACTAAGATGGCCTGGCAGGGCGAAGGTTGCATGTTCGAGGCTCCATTGTAAAACAAAATACTTCACCGCGGACGTGATTGCGAAGTCGAAAGCCTCGCCGCTGCTTTCTGTACGGCAAGATCAATCGCCTCCTCGCGCGTCGCTGCTTCGGCGCGAGCGATAGTCGCGCCGGGATCAAGATTCTCCACGTGACAATAGAAACTTTCACCGATGCGGTAAGAGGCGGCTTTAACTTTCACACCGGATATTTCCCGGTGCTCCACGCGATAATCTTCTGCCTTCATAATATGCCATTCCATTTTCTCGTGCTGCATGAGGGCTATAGCGAAACGTTTCTGACGAATTGGAAAAGCTTAGAGCATAGAGCAAAGCGCATAACGAAAAAATTCTCACTATGCGCTTTCACGACGCTCTGCTCTAAGCTCTTCGCGCTATGCCCTCTGCGCCAAGCGCTACGCCCCCTTCTCCACCGGCGCGCCGACGAGATTGCCCCACTCGGTCCACGAGCCGTCGTAGTTCGTCACGTTCGGATAGCCGAGCAGATACTTCAGCACGAACCAGGTGTGGCTCGACCGCTCGCCGATGCGGCAATACGCGATCACGTTTTTATCCGGTGTGACGCCTTTGCCGGAGTAAAGCGCCGTCAGCTCGTCGGCGGATTTGAAAGTGCCGTCGTCGTTGCAGGCCTGGCCCCAGGGAATGCTTTTCGCGCCGGGGATATGGCCGCCGCGTTGGCAGGTTTCGGGGAGTCCCGGAGGCGAAAGAATTTTTCCGGTGAACTCATCGCCGGAGCGCACGTCCACCATCGCCGTGCTTGGCGACTTCATGGCGTCTTGCACTTGTCCGAGAAAAGAGCGAAACTTCTCGTTGAAGGATTTTATGTTGTATGACGCCGACTTCGTCGCAGGAGCGTCTTTGCTCAACTCGCGACCTTCAGCGAGCCACTTCTTCCGTCCGCCGTTCATCACGCGAACATCCTCATGGCCGTACATCTTCAATTGCCACAATGCCCAGCAGGCGAACCAGTTGTTGTTATCGCCATAGAGCACGATGGTGGTGTCGTTGCCGATGCCGCTCGTGCTCAAAAGTTTTTCGAGATCATCTTTGGAAATGATATCGCGACGCACCGTGTCGCACAACTGCGTCTGCCAGTTCCATCCGATGGCGCCGGGAACATGGCCCTCGCTGTACGCGGTTGTATCAACATCGACTTCGACGATCGCGAGCTTCGGATCGTTCTTGTGTTGATTCACCCAGTCGGTGGAAACCAACACATCAGGATGCGCATAATTTGCCATATACTGCCTCCGCGAAATTATATGTGATAGTGAAAAACTATTTGCCTGACTTGTTCGACCGAGGATGCGATGAAGTTCAACATCGACCCGAACTCGACAAGCAAAACAAGATGAGACAAATCCGCTGTTCGTTGTTAAATCTTTTATATGTCGACATGGTTTACTGTGGTGATGCTTTCTTGCCAAAAGGATAAATCAGCCGAGATAATAATCCGGCGGGAAATTTTTCCATGCTCTCAAAACCAAGTTGCGCAGGTTGCTCGGCTCCTTTCGGCATGAATGCCGTGCCGAAAAGCCAGTCCCACACACTGAAGATGATACCAAAATTTTTCCCATGCTGGCCGCGCAGGATAACGTCGTGATGCCACACATGCATGCGCGGTGAGTTGATGACGTAGCGAAAAATTCCCCAATCGATTTTTAAGTTCGAGTGGTTGAGATGGCCGATGAGTGTGCCGAAGATTGCAATCCACAGAATGACCGTACCGTTGACGCCGAGCATCACCAGCGGCAAGAACGTGAGAGTTTTATAGACGACGATCTCCATCCAATGAAAACGCATGTTGCCGATCCAGTCCAGCTCTTCGATGCTGTGATGGAGTTTGTGAAATTCCCACAGCCACGGCACTCGGTGCAGGAGATTATGCACGCCCCATTCGAGAAAATCTTTCAGCACGAGAAAGACGATGAATTGAACCCACAGCGGACTACCAGCCAAAAGTTGAATGGACTCCGGTGATGGAAATTGCCATCCGTTCAAACGTGAGGCTTGTTGAATCAGCCAACTGGTTATAAACGCCAGCGCCACGCCGGCATAATGGCCGTTAAAGATCAACCAGAAAAAATCCTGCCCTATTCCTTTTCGAAAAGCTTTTTGCTCAGTGCGCCAGGGCGCAAGACGCTCAAGAATCCAGCAAAAAAGCGAGACCATCATGAGCCAGAAAAAATAACCACGGGTGTCCCAGAGGATGTTCAACATGATTCAACTTTCACGAGATGAGCATGTCATGTTCAAGATAATTCTCTCAATCATCATTGCTTCTTTTTCTCCAATCTAAGCTTCTCCCTTCACCAGTTTGCTGCCTCGTCGGTCGCGCCCTGAGACCACACCGATTAACCGGATTACATAAACAATCCGGTTAATCGGTGTAATCCGTTGCTAATTTCTTTTCAAAGCTTTTCAGTGATGCAATATAAGAATTTTCTGCCTCGCAAGTAAACCTCATTTTCAACCAGCGCCGCCGAGGCGTCGATGTTGTCGTCGAGCTTATTGCTGGCCAACACTTCGAAAGTCGGGCCGTGTTTGATCACCAGTGTCATGCCATCTCTACTTGTCAAATAGACTCGATCTTTTGCGCCGACCGGCGAGGCGTAAATGCTTGCAACGCCTTCGAGGCGCTGACGGCCGTAAAGCTCCTTCCCCGTCTTTGCATCAAAGCAAGAAAGAATGCCGCTGTTGACTTTCAGAAAATAAATCTTATCGCCAAAAAGCAGCGGCGACGGTACGTAGGGCGTGTCTTGATCGTATTTCCAAATCACCGCCGGTGTGCCGGTGATGTCGCCCTTTGCATCGGCGAGTCGAATCGCCTGCAGCGAGCTGCCGCGAAAACCGCTGGTGACGTAAACGACGCCGTCGGCGTGAACCGGCGAAGGAATGGCGTTCATCGTCATGCCGCCGCATTCCCAAATCATCCTGCCCGTTGCCAAATCGTAACTGCGCACGCGATTGGTGGCGTTGACGATGACTTGCGGCTTGCCTTCGTGCACGACGACGAGCGGCGTTGACCACGAGGTCGGCTCGTCGCGATTCATTTTCCACAACTCTTTGCCGGTGCGTTTATCGAGCGCGATGATGAAATCCTGCGCTTCGTGATCCCAATTCACCACGAGCGTGTTGCCATGCAGCGCCGGCGAACTGCCCTCGCCGAAGCCGTTGCGCGTGGCCATGTCGCCGAAATCTTTTTGCCAAAGCTGCTTGCCCTGCATGTCGTAGCAATACAAACCACGCGAGCCATAGTGGGCGAAAATATGCTGGCCGTCGGTAATCGCCGAATGCGACGCCCACGTGCCATCGGTATGCGTTCCCTCGTGTGGCGTCGTTGTCACGGCCTTGCGTTGCCATACGATCTTACCGTCGGCGCGTGAGATGGCGAGCAGCGCGAAGTCAAGCTCGTCGCTCGGAGCTATTCCTCTGCCGCGACCGCCGCTCGATTCCTGCGAGGAGGAGGCGCTCTTGCCGGTTGGGATAGCCGTTGTGATAAAAACCTTGTCGCCCCAGATGATCGGCGAGGAGAGGCCTTTGCCGGGAACTTCGATTTTCCATTTTATGTTTTTCTCTTCACTCCACTGCAGCGGTGGATTTGAGTGCAACGCCACACCATTGGCCGCCGGCCCGCGCCACTGCGGCCAGTATTTTTGAGCATCCGGCGACGAATCAAGCGCAAGCATCATCACAGAAAAATAAACGGCTGCAATCAAAGCGTTCATGTCATTTCCTCGTCGAAGAGTTAAAAATTTTTCGGATTTGTTCTCTTTTGTCACTCACTCGCCCTCTCCCCCACTCTCGTCATCGCCCTCTCACTTCTGCCTTCCCCGCTTTCCGCTCGCCCAATCATCCCACACATTGAATGACTTCATCTGCGCGCCGAGATCCGTGGAGTTCACCAGCTTCTCAACATCGATCCGCGTCTGCCGGTTCCAATTTACTTCCATCGTGGCAAAGCCGTAAGTAACCGCCGCGGCGATGGCGGCATTCAAGCGCAATTGTTTCAGGTCAACTTTATCAAAAGTATCCGAGCCGGCATGATAGTTCGGGCCGTAGTTGGCGGATTCTTGATTGGCCACGAGATTGCCGACGCCTTCCATCATAAAATCAAAATTGTCGGTGCCGACGATTGGCACGTCGATTTGCATGAATGGCCCCAAGCCATCAACCGCTTTCAGCGCTTTGTCAGTTACGGCCACCAACTCCGAACGACCGCCGGTGAAATAACCAATGATGCGACCACTGCCAATGTCATAAGACGAGGCCATCACCGTCCGATCCAATTCATCCTCGTGCGTTTTGCAATAGCCCCACGAGCCGTTCAAGCCTTGCTCTTCACCGTTGAAGAGCGCGAAACGAATCGTGCGCAGGGGCTTGAGGCCGAGACGTTTCATCTGCCGCGCCACATCGATGACCAGCGCCACGTTGCAACCGTTATCGAGCGCGCCCTGACCAAGCTCCCACGAATCGAGATGCGCGCCGATGACGACGAATTCTTCCGGCTGCTTCGTGCCCTTGATTTCTCCAACAACGTTGTAGCTCTCGTAAGCCGGCCCGCTGGCAACGTCGATCACAGCCGTCATTGTGAGAGATTTTCCAGCGCGCAAGAGTCGCAGACAGCGTAGCGCCGCATCGCGCTCCATCACCAGCAGGGGGTGTTTATTGTTCGGACCGAGCGAAGCGTTATGTCGATACAAAACATTTCGCGAGCGCGAGCCGGTGTAAACCACGCCAACTACATTTGCCGCAAATGCGCGTTGCTCGATGAGTGTTGCATCGGAGTATTCTTTGAAAAGGCCGTCGAGATCGACAAGCTCGTGTGTTTCGATCAAAACAAAAGCGCCGCGCGCAGTTTCACCAAGACACAGAAAATCCTCCTCCCTGCCAAAGCCGCCATCGACTAACGGCGCAGTAATCCCGCTTGCAGGCGTTCCGGTTGAAAAAGGCATGCATGCAACGCGCGGAGAAAAACTCACCGCGCCGCCAATCTTTGCCGAAGCCGACTTTTCGAGCCACAGCGCCGGCATAGTGAAACCCTCTTTGCGCGCATCAATTCCTGCTTCTCTGAATTTCGCCAATGCCCATTCGACGGATTTGAGATTTGCTTCAGTGCCGGTGGCGCGTCCGCCGATTTCGTCGCTGAGTTGTTGAAGATCGCCGACCATCGGTGTGTCGCCGAGCATGGCGGCAACCAAGCGGGCGACGTCAGCTTCCTGCGCGAAAAGCTGGCGGAGGGTTATACAATACAAAGTCAACGTCAAAAAAACAATTGCTCTCCGTTGCATCATTTTTTCCTCCGCATGATTTAGAGCAGGTGAGAAAAATCAATTACATCATAAGTTCATCTCATTACATAACCTCGTATGCGAACTTTCAGCTTGAAATAACCGAAGAGTTTGACTATTTTGTGCCACATCATTCTGAGAGTATGAAAATGGCGAATGAACAAATTCTTGCATCGGCGCTGGAACGCAAGACGGCTCTCGAAGCCGAATTGGATCGCATTCTGCCGATTATCATCAGCAACTACCAACCCGACAAGATCATTCTGTTCGGCTCGCTTGCGACCGGCGACGTGCACGAATGGAGCGATATTGATTTGGCAATCATCAAGGAATCCGAATTGAATTATTTTGATCGTCTGCTCGAATTCAAAAAACTGCTTCATTGTAAATTGGCAACCGATGTGTTTATTTACCGGCCTCATGAGTTTGCCAACCGCATTGCGGAGAATCACTATTTCATGGTTGATGAAATTCTTGGAAAAGGAAAGGTGATATATGAACGCGACTGAACAATGGTTGAAATTCGCGAATGATGACCTTCGTTCCGCAGAGGCTTGCTTCGCGAAGAGATTTTTAACATGACTTGTTTTCATTCTCAGCAAGCTGTTGAAAAATCATTGAAAGCATTTTTGCGCCATCATAGCAATAAAATTCCTTACATCCACATCCTTGAAGAACTCTGTGAGAGATGTATGGAAATCGATTCATCGTTTTCACAGATCATGAATGATTGCATGGCGCTTGACGTCTTTTATCAACCAACCCGTTATCCCGAAGCGCCCGCCGGTTCCCTTTCGGAAGGCACACCCAACAAACAGCAGGCCGAAGAGACGCTCGCGAAGGCAAAAAATATCTTCGCATTTGTTCAGCAGCGACTTGCTCTTTCCTCCAATACAACAGATCCACCAGATCAGACGAAGACTGAGTAAGCTGAGCCGCTTCGCTGTATCAAGTCACGCGATCCGCTATCATTTCCCCACAAACAAATCTCTATACTTCAACATCTGTCTCTTTTCCCACGGCCGATAGTCGTTGCAAAAATCAATGCGATCGCCGAGCGTCGGATGCGACGAGCGCCAAAGTTTGTAAAGCCAATCAGGATGCGGATTGCCAAGATTCTCCTGCTGCAATTTGACAAATGCGGTATTAAGCGGTATTAATTTGATATGAGAGTTTTCGAGCTTTATGAAACAAACTATCATCAGCCAAAAATGGCGAAAGCTGCTGTCTGACTAAATCATAGACCACGAGAGTGTCTTGCCAATCGTTCCTGGAAATCTTTTGATCGGCGGGTCGAAGTTGAGCATGGATGAAAATTTTCTTTCGTTCCATCGACAACCTGTATTGAAGGACGTTCAGCTTGTCGCCGGTAATTTGGCGAAGATTTTGGCCGTTCAAATCGGAAACATAAAGATCTGATCGATCATTGTGGGTTAGACGGCCATCGTTGTCGGTGTCTTTGATAACGATTCGGTAGAGATTGAGACCTTGAAGGGAATCGCCTTCTGAGGGAATATCAGAACTTGTAATCAATGCTTTTCTGTCGAGAAGTAATCGAGGTTCTGAGCCGTCTTGTTTGGCGAAAAGCAAGTTGATCGTGCCACCAATGCGAAGGACGTTTCTTTCCCACGATGGAGCTATGCGGACATATCTTTCGGACTCAGTTATTCGAGTCGGCGTCGCAAGATCTTTGGAGACAATATGAATGACGCAATACTGAGTAGTCCCAACCGTTCTTGGAATTCCAAAAGAAATGTCTTGCAAGGCAAGGCTATCCGCCAACGCCTTTTCAATTTTTTTGCCAACGAGCGGCCCAGGCCTAGATTGAGTTTCTCGAAAAAAACTTCGCGCTCGATCTTGGATCATCGCAATCAAAACGACCAGCAACAAAACTCCATTAATCAACCATAATCGTTTCAGCCATTTTTCCATCGCCGTTCTCGCCTATTTCTTGCGATTCTATCGCCCACCCAGAACTCGTGTGCCTTTGATTGGAGATTCTTTTCAAGCGATAATAAGCACCCATCCAACAACAAAGTCAAGCGAATTTTCCGAGACCGGCTCTTTCCCCACTCTGTGGCTTTGGAAATACACTGTGGCGTAGTTTCACATTTGATAAAGTAATCATCGGTCCCGCGCATCGAGAGTCATGATCCAACAAATCAATGAATTAACTAAACAGCGAAACAAACTTTTGGTAATGGCACACTGCTTGAAGAACATGACCGTGTCTGATGTTGCGTTGAAATCTTTCACGAGCAAATTCACCAATGGAGTTTTCATTTCTAAGGAGGTTTTTATGCGAAGTTCTTCGATGCAGTTTGTGCGCGCGTTCATGCTGTCGGCGCTGATCGCCGGATTATCCGCTTGCGATAAAAATCCAAACGAGCCGAAAAACGAAAATCCGGATTCGCCTAAGGCGCAGGCCGGGGCCAGCGGCGTGGCGGTTTATCAAGCGGCCAATACCGTCAAGCAGATGCAAAGCCTGATCGGATTTTCGGGAGGAAGCGATCAGCTCGCAGTTCCGGCAGTCGGGAGTTTGACGAAAGCGAACAGCCTCATGCAGGGCAAACTCTCGCCGGTGCGTGAGCAGATCTCTCGTTTGCATCAAAGCGGCGCGTTGGGCAAAGCCGCTGGAGACTCGATCATTTTCGAGAGGACTTACACCGACGTCTTTGGCATTAAGCATCACGAATGGGTGGTTTATAACGACGTCACCGGAAAAGCCGCGGTGTATCTCGTGGCCACGCATCCGACCGGTTTTCTCGGCGTCGTGCGCGACTCAACGCTAATAAATCTCGACGCCAACTTCACAATTCCCGATAGCACCGACGATGTTATCGAGCGGTTGCATAATCACAAAGATTTCAAAGCCGGGCATTTTCTGCGGCTCGAAGAGGGCACACTCACGCCCGATCCTTATACGCCGGGTACAGAACCGACCGGTGGTATTCTGGAGGGCAGAAGGCTTTTCGCCGCGGGCCAAGATAGTTCCGAAGTCACCACGCGGCTTGAGATTCACGAAGCTCTCGGCATCGACTGGGAAAAGCGGGTGCGTCTTGGCTCCGGCAGAACTTACGAAGAAAATGTGACCATCAATCCCAACGGCACGGGAACCTATCTCACCAAATTTCCGAGCGGTCGCACCGAGGCTGGTACCTTCGACGTAAACGGCGACGATCACAACGTCAGCTTCGCCAAGACTACAACTTTTCCGGGCAATGCTGATCCGCGCAGCATCTACGAGTCTGCCGAATTCACCATCAATCCGGTGGATTCATCGTGGACAGGAAATTTTATTCGCGAGGTGCGCTTTGCCAACGGCCAGGTGACGAGCACCGAAACTGAAATCATCCGCACGGTAATCAATGGCTTTGACCGTGTGACCATTACGCAAAATAATTCCAATGGCACGGGCGGCACTGTGACGCTGCAAGAGAACACTGTCGGTTACACCATCGAAGGTTCGTGGGTTGATGAAGCAGGCCATTACATTCTCGTCGACGGTACTTTTCAACATGACGGCAGCGGAGATTTGCATCTGAAAGTTTACGCCTCGCGCCAGGCATACGAGAGCGGCGCAGCGCCGATCTTCGAAGCGACGCTGCACTTCAATCCCGATGGCAGCGGCAACGGCAACATCACCAGCGGGCCGGAGACGGGAAGCTTTAGCTTCGATGCGAATGGAGAAGCTGGAAGCTGATAATTTTTCTCGTACTCTTACTCCTACTCGTACTCTTACTCGCTTTTGGTTTTAGTTTTCATAAAAAAGGCGAGAAAGAGTACGAGAAAGAGTAGGAGTAAGAGCGACGAGTGGCTCAACATTTATGTTGAGACCAGCGCGACATAAATGTCGCGCCACATCCGAAAATCTTCTTGCACCCAGATGATATTTTGCTATTTTAATGTCCACCAAAAATGGAGAAGCTGTTCTTGCGATTGATAAAAATCAAAAGCAGTTTATGCATAATGCTTCTGTGGCTCTGCTTCGTATTTGCGGCAATTGCCAATGCCCAAGACCAGAGCGGCTCTCTCACCGTCGAAGACATCGAATTCATCGGCCTGCGCCGCACCCGCCCTGCGGTGATTACCCGCCATCTCACTTTTGAAAAAGGCTCGGCGATCTCACCCGAGATCATCGAAGAAAATTATCAACGCCTGCTTGCCACAAACTTTTTTAAGGAAGTTATTTTCAGCACGCGGCCCGGCAGCGCGCGCGGCAAGCTGATCGTCGTCATCGAAGTTCGCGAGCGCGTCTGGCCGGTGTTGGAATTTGCCGGAGGCTTTACCGAGCTTGACGGCTGGTATCTTTCGCCGCTGGGCATTCGCGCTTATAATATTCGCGGCAGCGGGCAGTCGCTCGGCCTGCGCATGATCATCGGCGATCGCGTCGGCGGGCTGAATTTGAATTGGCATCATCCCGATCTGTTTGCCTCGGGAATAGATTTTCGTCTCGACATCGACGGCTTGGGGCGCGACATCCTTCATTACTTTGATGGCCGCGAAGTTTTGCATTATCACGAGACCGGCGTGTTGCGCTTGAGCTTCAGCGGCCACCGCGGATTGGGGCGCTATCTTACTGCGGGCTACAGCGCCGGAACCGTCAAGCCGGACAGCTCTGCGAAATTCACTTCCAATGATAGCGCGTTTACAACTTTTCCTTCGATCATTCAAAAAGATTTGGGGCTGAAAAAATTCAACTCGTTCTGGCTTTCTCTGCATGCGGATACACGCGACAATGCCATCTTTCCCCGCAAAGGATTTTGGGGCGCGATCTCCGTCGAAGCGGCAGATCGCGAGTTTGGCAGCAAGATGCAGTTCACGCGCTGGATTGTCGACGCAAGATTTTTTGGAAGCAGAAACCGACGAGCCATCGCGGCGCTGCATTTGAAGGCAGCAAAAATTTCTGACTCGGCACCGTATTATGAACGCTTCTACCTTGGCGGGGCAAATTCATTGCGCGGCTTTCCCGAGCGCAGTTTGACGCCTGTGGGCTGGGGCACGGAATTGCTGCTTGGCTCATTCGAGATTCGTGTGCCTTTGTCGCGCCCCCAGCTTTTCCCTCCGCCGCTCAGCGCCGCGCTGTTCGTCGAAAGCGGCGCCATCGGCACGCCAGAGCAACGCATCAACCGCGAGAGTTTTCATCATACCGCGGGATTCGGCGTGCGCATCAAAATGCCGCTCATCGGCGTGCTGCGCATGGACTTTGCTTATCCCCTCGACAAAGAAGATTTCAAATTTCACGTTTCTTTGGGGCAAACCTTCTGATGAGCGCGCGCGCAAAAACTTTGGCCATTTTATTTTTGCTGATGACGCGCGAAATCGTCTTCGCCCAAAAGCCGCAAGTGCAGTCGGTCTCACCGATAAAAATCGGCGACCGTGTCGGCATCACGTGCAGTCTGAATGATCTGTTTGCGCCGAAAATCGTCGGCACCATCAAAAGTGGGTTGCCCGCATTGTTAAACTTCGACATGCGCCTTCATGAAGAATCCGGGCATGAAATCTGGCGCGGCGATCAATCGTGGAAAATCTTGTACGACTTATGGACGGAAAAATATCGCCTGCGGATGACGGCAGAAGAAAAATTCTTCGACAGTTTTTCGAGCCTTGAAGAATTTTGCCGGCGCTTTCAATCCGGGCCGTTGCTGACTCAGTCACACTTTCAGCGCGACAAGAAATACCGTGTGCGCGTGCAGGTCATCGTCATTCCCATCAGCTCGCGGCAAAAAGAACAACTGCGCAATATTTTGGAAGCGTCGGAGAGCGGCCAGGAAAGCAACCCCGCTGAATCGCGCCGCAATTCGTTCAGCGTCAATATCAGCCAGCTCATTTCGTTTTTCATGAGCGGCAAGAGCCAGCCGGAAGGCGCATCCGAGTGGAGCGAGTCGGCGGCTTTTCGGATCACGGAGATTTCGCCGTGAAGCGATTGCGGACAAAATTCATTCTCGCCTTTTTGATTCTTACCGTCCTGCCTGCCGCGCCGGTTATTTTTCTCGCCATGGATCTCTTCGAAAAAAGTTTGGGCATCGGCATGCGGAGGGACATGGAGAGCGGCCTTGAAGCCGCGGCGGAATTGATTCGCGAGCAAACCGCTGCCGAGCGGCGAGAGCTTGCAAACGATCTTCTTCTGCTCTCTCAAGAAAAATCCATGTGCGAAAAGTGGGCAAGCAATTCAGCTATCACAAAACTTGTTGAAAAAGATTCTCTCCACGTCACATACAGCCAACTCGTGATCCTCGATTCTCTATCCTCAATCATCTGGTCGCTTCACAAGAAATCAACTGCAATGAGTCCCGACCTTATCGCTGCCGATTCGCTTTACGACTGGGGCAGCGACAGCGCCGCCGTTCGACTCGCTGTACGTTTGCCCGATGCTGAAGCGCCCGCGGTTTATCTCGCCGGAGAGCGGATGCTGCCGGCAGATTTTCGAACGCGAGCCGGAAACGTCATCAACGCGCTGCAAATGTTCAAATTTCTTTCTCTGGAAAATGCGCGATTGAAGCGCGGATTGATTTTAGCTTTTCTCTCGATCTACGTGCCGATGATTCTGCTCAGCGCCGGAGTCGGTTTGTGGTTGTCGCGACGAATCACCGCACCGTTGAGTTCGTTGGTCGAAGCTACGGAGCAAGTCGCAAGCGGCAAGTGGCAACATAGAATTAACCTCAAGCAAAAAGATGAAATCGGCGAGCTGGCGGCGGCGTTCAATCACATGGTGGAAAATTTAGACGCGCAGCAGCAGCAAGTCATCGCCCTGGAGAAAATGGCTGCGTGGCGGGAGATTGCGCGTGTGCTGGCGCACGAGATCAAAAATCCGTTGACGCCGATCCAGCTCATGGCGCAACAAATGCGAGATGAATATCGCGGCAATGATGAAAAATACCGGCAAACGCTCGAAGAGTCGAATCGCATTATAAATGAAGAAGTCCAAAACCTGCGGCAGCTTGTTCGAGAGTTCTCCGATTTTGCCCGTATGCCGGAGCTGCAACTTCAGGCCGGACAAATTAATGATTTGCTTCAAGAAGTCTCGCGCCTCTATGCCCATGCGTCGTTGACACTCTCTTGCGGCGACAATCTTCCACCGGTTAATTTTGATTGGGATTATCTTCGCCGTGCGTTGATCAATCTCCTCGACAACGCCGTTGATGCAGTACGAGACAGCGGAGCAATTCAGCTTTCGAGCCGCGCATTGGATGATCAAAACATCGAGATCGTTGTTGCCGACACCGGCAAAGGCATTGCGCCTGAAAATTTAAATCGTATCTTTGAGCCATACTTCTCGACGAAGAAAAGCGGCATGGGTCTGGGATTGCCGATTGTCAAGCGCATCATCGAACAACATGGCGGCAGCGTGTCGGTGCAAAGTACGCTGGGACGAGGGACGACGTTTGTGATGAGGTTGCCGAGTTGTGAGGAATGAGAGGGAGATGGGGAGAGAGGGTGAATGGGAGATCGAGCAAAACTGTTTTTCCGCGAAGATCATAGTGTTTGGTATTAATCCGTGTCGGGCAAGCCACATAATTATCAATCCCAACATGAAATGACCTTCAAGGAGAAACGTTATGGCAACTAAATCTTTTTGTGCAGGTGACATTAAGAATGCCAAGATACTCGTGATCGGTCACGACCCTCGTTTACAAGTATCAAATACAGTGGCTGATTTTGCATTCTTTGGCGAATATTATTTCAAGCAAATCCCAACACAAACAAAAGAGCTTCGGAAATACAAGTTGGCGGCGGCAGTTTATGACTATATCAGTCACTTAACCAGTCATAGTTTTCTGGCCAAACAAATCGTATTGACCAATCTCTGCAACAAGGCTTTGCCCCATGCTCCAAAAGGCAAAACAGTTTATATCCCCGAGGCTGAAGCGCGTAATGGCATAACCGCAATACAGAATATCTTGAGCCAAAGCAGTATCGAAGTAATCTTCGCGATGTCGGAGCAAGTTAACTACTGGCTACAAAAGTTAGAGTTTTATATGGGAGAAACACAGTTTTTGTCAAGTTCCGAACCGAAAGTAAGAGGCCGCAGCCACAACCCGCCTTTTTACGAGCCGACTCAAGGAAGGGCATTTACACAAATCTGCGGTAATCGTTACCTAACCGGTGATGGTCGAAGCGTTGTTCCTATTCTTCATGTAAAGCAATGGCCGTTACGGGGACCATTTACAAAAGCATACGGTAAGGCTTATGAAACATGTATCAACGCACTCAAATAGAATATGACAACCCCATCTATCCTCTGGCGCAGACTTGATCAACCAGGTCATGAGTCAGCGCGAGTTTACTTTAAAAATTCTTGCTGGCATCTTGCGGGCACGGCGGTGTTTGCGCACGATCAACAGCCGTGCCGGTTGGATTATCTGATCTCGTGCGATGCGCAATGGCGAACGTCATCCGCAAAAGTTTCGGGTTGGGTTGGAGATCAAATCATCGAGATCGAACTCTCGGTTGATGCTGATCAGCGCTGGCGGCTCAATGGAACCGAGCGTCCCGAAGTCTTGGGTTGCGTCGATCTTGATCTCAACTTCAGCCCCTCCACCAACCTGCTGCCGATTCGCCGGTTGAATTTGCAGATCGGACAAGAGGCGATGGTGAAAGCGGCGTGGCTACGTTTTCCGAGCTTCAATCTTGAGCCGCTCGAACAACTCTACCGCCGCGTCGACGAAACGACCTATCGCTACGAAAGCGCCGGTGGCAAATTCGTCACAGATCTGCAAGTAAACGAAGCGGGGTTGGTGACGCTTTATCCAAGATTCTGGCAAGCAGAGGTCGGTACATAATCAAAACTGAAAACCATTCACGCAAAGGCGCAAAGCCGCCTCCGCTTCGCTTCATGCAAACCTATAGATACGGAGCGGGGAAAGAAATCGCAAAGAAAATCTCAACTGTTTTTCCTTTGCATATTCTTGGCGTCTCTGCGCCTTTGCGCGCGCTTTTGTTTTTCCGGTTTGATAAATGAAAAAAACCCGCATCCTCGTCGTCGATGACGAGAAAAATATTCGCCGCTCGGTGGAGATGATTTTGAGCGCAGCCGGTTATGAAGTGTTGGAGGCGGCCTCGGTTCACGAGGCGGAGCAATGTCTCGACCGCCAGAGCATCGACCTCATCCTGCTCGACATCGTCATGCCGAACATGGACGGCTTGGAGTTTTTGCAGCGCTTGCGCAAGCGTTCAGTTCGCCCGATGGTTGTAGTGATTTCCGGAAATGCCACGCTCTCGAACGCCGTTGCCGCGACGCGCGAGGGCGCTTATGATTTTGTCGAAAAGCCGATTGCCAAAGAGAAGTTGTTAATTGCGGTGAAAAACGCACTGCAACAACAAAGACTTTCGACGGCCTACGAGCGCTTGCAGCGCGAAGTCTCCGGTCGCTTCGACATGATCGGCGAGAGCGCGGCTTTGCAAAAAGTGAAGGAAAACATTCTGCGCGTCGCGCCGACTTCAACGCGTGTGCTCATTCTTGGCGAAAGCGGAACTGGCAAGGAGTTAGTGGCGCGCGCGATTCACAATTCCAGCGAACGACGCGAGCAAGCATTCATCAAAGTGAATTGCGCGGCGATTCCCGAAGAGTTGATTGAAAGCGAACTCTTCGGCCACGAGAAAGGCAGCTTCACCGGCGCAACACAGGCGCATGATGGAAAATTTTTGCAGGCCGACGGCGGCACGCTGTTTCTCGACGAGATCGGCGACATGAGCCAGCGGGCGCAGGCAAAAGTTTTGCGCATCTTGCAAGATGGGGAATTTGAACGCGTCGGTGGGCGCGAAACATTGCGCGTAAACGTGCGGTTGATTACTGCAACGAACAAAAATCTCGAAGAGCTGGTGGCCGCCGGAAAATTTCGCGAAGACTTGTGGTTTCGTTTGAACGTCGTGCCCATCGTCATGCCGGCGCTGCGCGAACGACGAGACGACATTCCTCTGCTGATCAATTATTTCGTCGAACAGTATTGCCGCGAAAACGGTTTTCGTCAGAAAAAAATTTCTGCCGACGCGATGCAGAAATTGATCGAGCACGAGTGGCCGGGAAACATTCGGGAGTTACGCAATTTCATTGAACGCATGGTGATTATGACCTCTGGCGAAGTCATCGAAGCCGCCAACCTACCCCTGAAGATGCAAACCACGCCGTCGTTCAGCACCTCATTTCCCTCAGGCTTGACATTGCACGAATTACGCGATCAAATCGAGAAAGAATACATCATTGCTTGCCTGAAAAGCACCGGCGGAAACATTTCCCACGCCGCGAGAATTTTGGGCATCGAGCGCAGCAACCTTCATAAAAAAATGCGCGCCCTCAAGATTACTTCTCCCGGCATCTGATAAGTGTCCGTTCGAAAATGTCCCGACCTCGGCTTGGCCGAGGTTTCAAAAATCTTGTGCGCCGTCGAAGATTATTTCAACACCAGAAGCTTTTTAGTCAACTCAATTCGATAGCGTGGGGCTTGTAGTCTGTAGAAATAAACTCCGCTCGGAACGATGCGTCCCTTCTCGTCCGAGCCATCCCAAAACGCGCCGTAGTGCCCGGCCTCTTTTATCGCATGTTCCAAAACCATCACTTCTCTGCCAAGCACATCATAAATCGCCAGCTTCACCTCGCCAGCGTGAGGGATCGTATAATCAATCCTCGTCCTGCTGTTGAATGGGTTTGGATAGTTGCGGGAGAGGGAAAAGTATTCCGGCAACTCAGGAGGCGGTGACTGGTAACCCGCGCCCCGGGCAAAATTGCCTTGATAGGGATACCACAAGCGCAACTGCCCGGTAAGAAATTTCAAATGCGTGATGCTCGATAGGCGGTCGGCGCCATGCCCGGCGACAAGCGCGTAAACTACTTCCCGCGTGTCACCGGGGGCAAACACAAAGGGGCCGCTGGAAATCAATATTCTCCGATCAGCCGGCGAAAAAGAGTAGTTGACTCCCAAGCCGTCAATAAAGCCACGGCGAGTTACCGGATCGCCGGAAAGTGGAAAATGATTCGGCGTAAGCTCAGGAGGGAAGGCATAATACAAACCATCCCGATCGACCGGCATAAATCCTCTAAGCCAGCGGTAGTACCGTAGGGTTTGAGTTGAATAACTGGGGGGCAGTGGGCCGATCGATACCCCTGCGCTGGAGTACCCGAAAGAAGTCATGGGCAAGTTCTTTGCATTGTGAATCTTCGCGAAATCGAAGTATGCACTGTCTCCCGGAGATGTGACTCGCGGGCCTTGGAGTAGAGCATAGCCGACTGCCGGCGGCGGCAAATTGAACTTTTTAAATTCGCTGTCAGTTGCATAAGCCGTATAAGCGTATCCCAGGCCTATCAAGGTGTCGCAACCAACGAGATCATCACCAGCATTACCAACATCCGGATCTGACCATTGCCCAACGTACATACTATCGATCCAGAATGCTCCTTATCGTAGCGGGCGAATAAACCGTCACGCCGCCTTTGTTGATAATCTTCAATCTTCTGAAAAAGGCATTACCCAAGGCCCCATCGCTTATGTAACCCCATAGTGTCAGTTGCACTTCAAAGCCAATAGGTTCTGAGCCTGCAAAGGCGATCATTGAATTGGGATCGAGGTCATTATAAATTGTCCAAATGACTTGATCGGCGGGCGCATCCGGCGTGATCTGGGAAACGCCGGGCTCGTCGTAACCGCCTGCAATCAGATCATCCGCGGTGAAATTTGTTGCGAATGGAGGAGGTGGATCATAGATGCCGTTTTCGTTGCGATCGATATACGGCGCGCCCAAGTCAACTGGCCATTCCACCCAATCTTTTTTATACTGCTCCTTCATAGCTTGTATCTCGGCGGAAGTTATAGCGTCGAGTTTGATCTCACGGGTTTCTGCCGTGTCGCGGCGCAGTTCGTCTTCGCTCATCGTGAAATAGTCACGGCGAATGCGATAAATGCGTGCTAGGGGATTGCTTGGATCTGCCGCTGATGCCGAACCGCCGAAGCCCGTGATCCAGCCATTACGACATCCGGTGGTATAATCTGAGCCGCCAATGCGAATCAATTGTCCAAACGGCGCAGGTTGAGTTTTTGCAGAATCGAGATAAGCCTTGCCGCCCCACAGAATGCCATCTTGGTAAATCACGTTGGCTGTGCCGCGCGGGAAGCAAGCGCCATTATCACCTTTAGGAGAATGATTCGAAAGCCCGTCGGCTCGCATCCACGACGTGAGGTTGTTAATGTTCAGCAAGGCGTAACGCGATTCGCCGGTTGCGCGAAGTTGCGGCGACGTTGTGAGCTTGTGGCGTTCCTCAACTGCTTGCGCAAAACTCATAGTTGCAGTTAATAAACACATTATCGCGATTTTCCAAACTCGTTCTCTCAATCGCACTCTGTTGCATTGATCACATTGCATCATCATTTTATTAGCACAAGTTTTTTTGTCAATTCAATATAGCCCGCAGCTTGCAGCCGATAAAAATAAATCCCGCTGGGAACCGCGCGCCCTTTCGCATCCCGGCCATCCCAGAATGCGTTGTGAAATCCAGCCTCCATCCTCGCGTTTTTCAGAACCGCCACTTCCCTGCCCAGCATGTCATAAATCGCCAGCTTTACTTCGCCTTCGCGGGGAATCGTGAAGTCGATTCGCGTGCCGGCATTGAAGGGGTTGGGATAATTTTGCGCGAGACTAAAATAGCCCGGCAGCGGTAACGGCTCGGGATCATCGGTTCGATTGGAAAACTGCGGATGATAAGGATACCACAAGCGAACTTGTCTGGCAACGTGCTTTGCAGCAGTGACGCTCGACAAACGATCTGCGCCGATCCCGGCGACGAAAGCGAACACCACTTCCTGCGTGTCGCCCGGAGCCATCTTGAATGGCCCGGTGGCGATCATGAGCTGCCGATCTCCCGGCGCGAACGAGTATTGAGTTCCCAAACCATCAACAAAGCCGTCGCGACGCGATGGATCGCCGGAAAGAGGAAATGGACCAGGAATAGTGCTTGGTGGAGAGGGGAAGTAAAGCTCTGCTCCAATCAATGCCACAAACCCTCTGAGCATGTTATAGTATTTTTCTGCGCGACCCCAATAGTCAATCGGTACGCCACTAGCAATGTAAATAAATGACCGCATCGGTAAATTGCGCCAGTTAGGGAGTCGCTTGAAATCGAAAAACGCCGAATCTGCGGGGTGAGGAACGCGCGGCCCTTGAACAACACTATACCCCGCAGCCGGCGGCTGAAGGCTGAATTCGCGAAAAACACGATCGGGTTGAGAATTGTAAACAAACCCCATTTGCACGAGACTATCGCATCCAACTACGTCATCGCCGATGTATCCCAAATCAGGATCCGACCATTGCCCGACATACAAGCTATCAAGCCACAAAAAGCCTTTATCACCATTGGCATTGATTGCAACGCCGCCTTTGTCGATAAAGCGTGCGCGGCGGTAGAAATAGCCAGCCCAATGATCATCGCTCTTGTAAGCCCATTGGGTTAATTGTATTTCCAAGCCAAGCGGCTCCGACCTGACAAGCGCTCGGGATTGTGTTCGATCCAAATCGTTGTACACAGTCCAAATCACTTGATCGGCGGGTCCGTCATCGCGTGTCATCTGAATTCCGGGTTCGTCAAAGTCGTCTGAAATCAAATCGTCCGGCGTAAGGTTGTCGCTGAAAGCCGGCGGCGAATCATATCTGCCGTTTTGATTGCGATCGATGTAAGGCGCGCCCAAATCCACCGGCCATTCCGTCCAATCTTTGGCATATTGATCTTTGATCGATTGAGTCAGTTCCGTCGTTACCTCGGAAAACTCGATTTCATAATTCTCCGCTGCATCGCGCACCAATTCAGACTCACTCATGAAAAAATAATCGCGGCGGATGCGATAAATGCGCGCCCTGGGTTCATTCGGATCAACGGGCGCCGCAGCAGCGCCAAAGCCATCGACCCAGCCCTCGCGGCAGCTCGTACCATATCTCGCTCCACCGATACGAAGAATTTGACCAAACGGCGCAGGTTGAGTTTTTGCAGAATCGAGATATGCCTTGCCGCCCCACACAATACCGTCTTGATAAATCACGTTGGCCGTTCCGCGCGGGAAGTAAGCCCCATTATCGCCTTTGGGAGAATGATTCGAAAGTCCGTCGGCGCGCAGCCAAGAAGTGAGGTTGTTGATGTTCATCAGAGCGTAGTGCTGCTTATCCGAAAGAGCAGATCGGTTTTGAATCGTAGCCTTGTCGCTACTGAGCAGCGATTGCGGTATGCTTCGATCAGCCAGAATAAATAAGCCAGCGCTAAAGAAAATATAAAACAGGAATCGGCGATCAATGTTCAAGCGATCACCTCATGAGAAGTAATTTGCGAACCAAAGTTTTCGATCTGCATTCACTGTTTGCTTCATTCTAAAGTCGTTTTCGCCGCCGGTACCACGCTTCGAAAGAGGCCGTCCTCGGTTGCCGCAAAAACATGTCCTTGGGAATTTATTTTGAGAGAGAGAATTTTCAAGTTGGTGAAGCCGCTGTTGAGCTGCAGCCAGGTATTTCCATCGTCGGCGGAGCGAAAGATACCCCGGTCTTGTGTGCCGGCAAAGATATGGCCATGAGAATTGATCGCAAGGCAAATCACCAGCAGCGAATGCAAACCCGTGGATCGCCAGAGCTGCCCGTCGACGGCGGCATGGAAAACCCCATCCGAGGTTGCGGCAAAAATCCGATCCTTCGAATTTAACGCCAGCGCCCAAACGAACGTTGCCGCCAAACCCGAATCGCTGCGCGCCCACGTTACTCCCGAATCCAACGAACGAAACAGCCTCACATAACCATCTGCTATCTTTCCTTCAATGGCCCCGGTCGCCGCGAAGGTGGAGCCTTTGTTGTTTGCCGCGAGGCCGACCACTGTATAATTCGTCAAACCGGTTTTTGTCCAGGTCTCACCGTCATCGGTCGAACGAAAAACTCCGATCGATTGGCTGCCTGCAAAGATCGCGTTTGATGGGCTGATTGCCAAAGAATGAAGAAAGGGCGTTTCTATTCCGTTGCTCGTTTGCGTCCAGCTTCTCCCGTCATCTTCAGAGCGCAAAATCGCGTCGCCCGAAGTGCTGGCAAAAATAAGATGATGTGGATGAGTGATGAATTGAGTGACGTGTTTTGACTGAGAGACGCGAGTCCAGGTGGCCCCGTTGTTTTCGGAAAGAAAAATACCATCGTTGGTTCCAGCGACGATGTGGCCGCGTGAATTAATCTCGACCGCGGAGACGATGACTCCGGGTGGCGTCGTGACGCGTTGCCAGTAGTCGTTTTGATTGCCCTTCAAGTCCGTCGCGTCGGTTGGTGAATCACTTTGGCATGCGGAAACCGCCAACATCGTTACGATCAAGAATCCTTTTTGTATCCAAAAATTTTGTTCATGCTTCATAGCGTCCTCATAAAAAGAACGGCCTTCTTAATCGACTGTCACGTCCTGAAATTGGTTGACAGGTTTGGAGTCACACAACCAAACCAGGAGTCAACCAATGTCAGGCGAAAAAGTGATCAACCGTTACAGTCTGGCGTTCCAGCAAAAAGTGGTGTCGGACATC
>Ga0247727_10007324_pt1 | contig 21060 bp, 10 predicted proteins | sample WisWelCaveWW1625_FD_202498 | JGI IMG/M metagenome (GOLD analysis project Ga0247727, IMG submission 202498) | Biofilm microbial communities from Wishing Well Cave, Virginia, United States - WW16-25 | ecosystem: Environmental > Aquatic > Deep subsurface > Groundwater > Cave microbial mat | place... | reverse complement strand
GTTTCGGAAAGAATTCGATACCGAAAGAAAGAACCATTATTCACTTTAGCCGAGGTGACCGCATTGATGGCAGTAACATTGACCGATGATGAAGACATGATCAACCAAAAGATTCGATTCATAACCAGAGACCACGAAAGGGCCAAAAAGGCCATCCAGCGCCTATATTTGACCGGTTAATGAAACTTAACAAAGTAGAATTAGGAGGCTGGTCATTTCTCAACATGATCCAGTCGTCCATCTATTCGTCCCGGTGTTCTGATGCCTATTCAATAACAAGGGCAAAAATTCTCCTGGGCAAACCGCCTTTGAGCACCCTGAAAGTGCTGATTTCAATTTCCGCTTCAAACTCATTGTAATAAGCATGAAAATGAGGCGGGTTGTGTTCGTTATAGAACATCCTGATAATAATTCCGAGGAATCTTGAAATTTCTGGTATAGTTATCCCATAAATTTAGAAAAAGTTTCAACTGAAATTCACATTTGAATATGTCGGGCGCTTACCTCCTCAGCATCACCAAATCCTGCACAAAATTAGCCGATCCCTCACCGCCTTCGGCGGTAGAAAAGTTCGATAATTTCAGGCTTTGGACTAACAAGCCCCAATTATTCAGGAATCAGACAGATTCCCGGAATGATACGGATTGATGGCATGTATATGGCGAAGGGGGTAAGACGTTGTTGCGGAGCGACAAATGATGAATTGATGTATTTTATTCCGTACGGAAACAAATTCCCCCTCTCCATGCACAGCGACGGAGAGGGGCTTAGGCTGCCGCGAGGCTTTTCTCCTCTCACTACCCGCACTCGCATTCGCTCCCGGACTGTACTTTCCGGGGGGAGAGGGCAGCGATTGCCTGTAAAGCGATACCAGGACAATCACCAAAACTGAATACCAATTCCCGTTCTCCATGCACAACGACGGGGAGGGGCTTAGGCTGCCGCGAGGCTTTGCTCCTCTCACTACCCGCACTCGCATTCGCTCCCGGACTGTACTTTCCGGGGGGAGAGGGCAGCAATTGCATGTAAAGCTGAATCAGGACAATCCGGCAGACAAAAGCGGATTATATTCGCATGTCCATGACACACACCAAACGGCTTCTGATTCTGGTTCTGGCAGCTGGTATTTTCATCGCTGTTGTCATCGCGATTCAAAGCAGCGGCCATGAGAAAAATGAATCCTATTTCCCGGTATTCTCTACAACCTTTACCGATAGGAACGGGACTCATGCTTTGTACCGTCTTCTGCAAGGCCGGGGTTTTGAGGTGGAGAAAAACTACATCAAATTCGAAAAGATAGATGATTATTCAGGCGGGAATATCGTCATGCTGGCTCCCCTGGAAGCAGTCCTTCCGGAATCACGCCAGCGACTGCTCAATTGGGTGGGCGCGGGTTCTTGCCTCATTGCTTGCCAGAAAAACGGGAGCAATTTCCTGGAAGAAACCGGTTTAAACATGCATGAAGTATCAAATACTTCTGAATGTATTGCAGGGAAAGGCGGATTTCATGCTGCGGGCGCGGGTCCGCTTTCCGTATTCGCGGAAAAAATGAAATACGTCAGGAATGAAATTCCGGAATTGACCGAAGTGGCAGGATTTTCAGGAGCAATCAACGGGGATTTCACATCGCATTTCACAAGCAAAGGTGTTACCGGTTTCCGGCCCTTGTTTCAATCCGATGCCGGCGAAGTTCTCGTTGCTTATATGCCTTACGGTCTTGGTGGCATTTACATTTTGTCCAATCCCTATGTATTTACAAATGAAGGTTTGGGAAAGGATGGCAATGCTGAATTCGTTTTGGCTTTGTTCACCGAAGTTCGCAGGCGTTTTCCCGGAATTATGGTATTTGACGAATACCATCACGGATTCCACGCCGATGAATTCCTGTCGCCATTGCGGTTTGAAGAAGTGCGTTACATGTTGTGGGGCTTATTGCTTACCTTTGCATTGTTGATTTGGTCATTTTCACGCCGCGACCGACGGCCTTTGCCCCTGATCCGGAAAAAAAGAAGAAGCATCACCGAATTCCTTTCCTCCATGGCAGTCATGTACCGGCAGAAAGGTGGTGAAGTGTATCTCGTAGATGAAATCTTAAATCGTTTCTGGACGCGGATCATCCGGACTTTGGGTCTGCCATCACATCAATCCGGAAAGCCCGATACGAGAATCATCCATCTTGCCGGTATCAAATGGGGACCTGAAGCGGAATCAGAATTGAAGAGCATGATGGCCCTGGCTTCACAGCCAGGCGATTCAGGCACACGGCTGGAATTGGTCAGAAAAGCAAGGCAATTTTCAATTGCTTATCGCATCGAATTGCATGGACAATAGGAAGCTGATCGAAGATGCCTGGCAGGAATGGAGTTCCGATCCCGCAATCCTGACAAAAAAGGAAATCATTTCAGCAGTGGAAGAGACGATTGCTGACCTGGACAGTGGAAGATTGCGCTGTGCAGAGAATATCGGCGCCTGTTGGAAAGTGAATGATTGGGTGAAAAAGGCTGTGATCATGTACTTCCCGATGCGGGGAATGAAGGTTTCTGAAGCGGGTCCATTCGAATATCATGACAAGATGGCTTTGAAAACCGGCTATGCCGCGAAAGGAATCCGGGTGGTTCCACCAGCCACAGCACGATACGGCGCATACATTGCAAGTGGCGTGATCCTGATGCCTTCGTATGTCAACATCGGTGCATATGTTGACGAAGGAGCCATGGTGGATACCTGGGCTACCGTCGGATCCTGCGCGCAGATCGGCAAAAGAGTGCATCTCAGCGGCGGCGTAGGAATCGGGGGCGTACTTGAACCAGTGCAGGCATCTCCGGTAATCATTGAAGATGAAGTATTCGTCGGAAGCCGCTGCATCGTGGTCGAAGGCGTGAAAGTCGGAAGGGAAGCAGTCCTGGGCGCCAACGTCGTCCTTACCGCCTCATCAAAAATCATTGATGTTACCGGATCTTCTCCCGTCGAATACCGCGGCGAGATTCCCGAAAGAAGTGTCGTCATTCCCGGCACCATACCCAAAGAATTTCCTGCAGGAATCTTTCAGGTGCCTTGTGCCCTGATCATCGGGAAAAGAAAAGAATCAACAGACAAGAAAACTTCATTGAATGAAGCCCTTCGTACTCACAACATAAGCGTTTAATTTTGACCAAAAAGAAAAAGAAATTCAAAAATCAGCAGAAGGAGGAAAAAACTCTCGCAAAAGCAAGGAAAGAAATTCTCCGGCATCTCAGCCACAACCCTTCCAGGTTTTTCAATCACAAACAAATCGGCGCCGCGATCGGGAACAACCGAATCAGCGGAAGTCAGCTGATGGAAATCCTGGACGAACTTGTTTCAAAAAGAAAAATTGAAAAGCAAGGCAAGGGTAAATACGGCATCCGGGAAGGACGAAGCGCCGGCAGCATCACCGGAATCATTTCGGTCGTCCGCGACGGAAACGGATTTGTAAAAACAGAATCAGGTAAAGAAGATATATTTATCTTCAATCAGAATACCGGCAACAGCCTGAGCGGTGACAAAGTCATCGTCAGAATCACCCGTCCGGCGAGAAAGAACCACAAGGCCGAAGGAGTGGTTTCAAAAGTGCTGGAACGTGCCACCAGCAGGTTTGTCGGCACGATTGAGATCCTGGGCGAAAACGCCCTGTTTACGCCGGACAACCCGAATATCCGCATGGATTTTCTGGTTCGTGATGCCGATCTGTTGGGCGCCAAAACCGGGCAAAAGGTTTTGCTCGATGTGACAAAATGGGAAGGGAATTTCCCGGAAGGGAAGATCACAAGGGTGATCGGAGATCCTGGGGAAAACCAGGCAGAAATGCATGCCATTCTCTTTCAATTCGGATTTGATCCGGAATTTCCGGCAGATGTAGAAGCAGAAGCAGAATCCATTCCGGAAGCAATTCCTGCGGATGAAATTTCAAACCGCCGGGATTTCCGGAAGGTGATGACGTTTACCATTGATCCCTTTGATGCAAAAGATTTTGATGACGCTCTTTCTTTCCGGGAATTGGGTGATGGAATGTTTGAAGTCGGAGTTCACATCGCCGATGTTTCGTATTACGTAAAACCGGGTACTTCCCTGGATCGCGAGGCATATCGCAGGGGAACATCTGTTTACCTGGTGGACAGGACAGTACCCATGCTTCCTGAGAATCTTTCAAACAATATGTGTTCACTGCGGCCGCTGGAAGACAAACTGACTTTCTCGGCTGTGTTCGAGTTGGATGCGAAAGGGAAAATCCGCAAAGAGTGGTTCGGTAGAACCGTTATTCATTCCCGGAAACGATATTCCTACGAAGAGGCCCAGGAAGACTTGACGAATGGAAATTCGAAAATGGCCGGCGCCCTATCCATTCTGAATGGCATCGCCGGATACTTGCGCACGGAAAGATTCAGCAAAGGCAGCCTTCTGATTGAGGAAGATGAAGTGAAATTTGAATTGGATGCGACCGGGAAACCGATCAGTGTGAGAAGGAAAGTCCGGATGGACTCTCACCGGCTCATTGAAGATTTCATGCTGCTGGCCAATCGCAGGGTTTGTGAGTACGTGGCCAAAATCCGAAAAGAAAGTCCTTTGCCATTTGTGTACCGGATTCATGACAATCCGGATCCGGAAAAACTGGAAAACCTTCGCTTGTTTGTCCGCTACTTCGGATATGAGATTGATTTTGAGAATTCAAGCGTTCAGGAAGCCCTGAACGGATTGATGAAAATGACAATGAACAAACCGGAACAACATGTAATCAATACCGTCACCGTCCGTTCAATGGCGAAAGCGATTTATTCCGTTACCAACATCGGTCATTATGGGTTGGGTTTCAAATATTACACGCACTTTTCAAGTCCGATCCGCCGGTATCCTGACCTGATGGTCCATCGTCTTCTCGCGTTTTACATCGACAATAAATTCAAAGCAGACGGCAATTGGTTGGAGAAGGCATGCAGGAACAGTTCCGACATGGAAAAGAAAGCAACCGATGCAGAGAGAGCCTCGATCAAATACAAGCAGGTTGAATTCCTGGAGGACAAGCTTGGCCTTGAATTCGACGGACTTGTATCAGGCATGAGCAATTCGGGACTGTATGTTGAAATCATTGAAAATAAATGTGAAGGAATGATCAGCCTCAACAGCATGCAGGATGATTATTACCATCTCGATGAATCCGGATTCCAGGTCACCGGCAGTCGTACCGGAAGTGTGATTCGCCTGGGAGATAAGATCAAAGTTCGCGTTGCCGGAACCAACATGGCAAGGAGATTCATTGATTTTGAAATGGCTTCGTCCCCGGTGCATGTTCCCTTTCAGCAAAAGGGCAAAGGAAAATCAGGAAGAAAATCTTAGGCAGTGCTTTTCATGATAAAGGGAACCTCTAAAAACACAGATTTCGAGGCGGGAGTGCATTGAAAAGCGGAGTTTACTGAGGGTAATGAGCATTTTCACTTGGAGCCCAACGTTTACACTGAGTTTTTATCGAAGTGAAGAAATTCGCAGTTTTTAGAGGTTCCCTAAAATAAATCCCGAATGGATGGCTTTCGCTAGAATCATGATTTGGAATTAATCGCTAAGCGCTTGAAATCCTGGAAGGATTGTAGTTCCGTAGAAATGAGATTAGGATTCAATTGCCAAACCGCTGTCCCCGGAAAGCCCCGCCCAAAGTTTCGGGGGGGGCTTTCCGGGGACAACATTACTCATGTGAAGATTCCTGCTACCAAAATAATGTCCTACCGGGACTTTGGATTGTCCCGGTGGGACTTACTATGGCTGTTGCCGAACACCGGAATGAAATCCAAATTCAATCGCCAATCGCATTCGGATTGGAATGGTTTCGGCTGAATCGCCTCGACTTTCGTAATTTTCCGGCGAAGGAATGGAAGGAAAAATACAGGAGCAGAAATTTACCGCATTGTCCGGTGCAATGAAAGCCATTGAAGGCAGGCTCACCGGACTTTCGTCCGGTTTGCAGCGCAGTTCAAGCCTTTGCGAACCACTGGCCTATGTTTTGGGTTCAGGGGGGAAACGGATCAGGCCGGCGCTCGCGATGTTGTCGTATCAGGCTGCATCCGGCCGCGATGCCCTGGAAGCGGTTGATCTGGGTGTCGCCATCGAAATGTTCCACAATTTCACTCTCATTCATGATGACATTATGGATCACGCCCCTGTTCGTCGCGGGATTCCGACCGTGCATAGCAAATGGAATGAAAACACAGCGATTCTTGCAGGAGACGGCTTGTTTGCCTGGTCCCTGGAATTGCTGGTAAAATCATTTCCGGAACACGCTTCCGCCCTTGCCATCAGCTATTCCCGGACAGCGGCAGGCGTATGCGAAGGGCAAATGCAGGATCTTGGGCTGGCCGCAAGGTCAGATGTATCATTGAGTGTATATCTTGATATGATCCGCAACAAAACAGCTCTGCTCATCGGTGGATCCATGGAACTGGGTTCCATTGCGGCGGGCAGATTCGATCTTGCGAATTCATTCGCCGAGTTGGGCGAAGCTACCGGCATAGCTTTCCAACTGCAGGATGATTTGCTTGACGCATACGGGGAGCCTTCGCAATTTGGCAAGCTTCATGGGGGGGACATTATCGAAGGCAAAAAGACCTGCCTTCTCCTCCAGGCTTTCGAGTTGCTGGATGAATCGGGAAAGAAAAACCTGGCTGACATGATTGCCGTTTCATCTGATCCGGGAACCAAAGTGAAAAAAGTCCTCGAAATTTATGAGAGTCTTGGCATCAGGGAAAAGGTGGGAGAAATGATCGAAAGGTATTTCAGGATTGCATCGGAGTTCAGCCGTCAATTGGAAATCCTTCCGCAATTTTCCCTCGTCCAGGAATTGCTGCATTCCCTTGCAGGCCGCAGATTCTGATGGAAGCCTGGCTGAACGAATATGTGATCTACACGCCGGTAGCGGCTTTTATTTTTGTTGTCACTGCTGTCACCAGCATCGCCGCCTTCAACGATCCGCTGCTGATGGACAAGTTCATTCTCCATCCCTGGTCCTTTGTCCGCGACAAAAAATACATGACGGTCATCACCAGCGGACTCATTCACGCCGGATGGATGCACCTGATTTTTAATATGATGACATTCTCGTTTTTTGCATTTTCATTGGAGCACGAGATGATTGACAGGGAATGGGCGAATTTCAGCGATTCCAATCCGCCGTCCTGGCTGCCGCCTGCAGTCGCTCACCTGAAATTTTTTGTTATTTATCTCGCTTCGCTTTTGCTCAGCGATCTGACGACGATCATCCGGCAAAAGGATCGGCCGGAGTACCGCAGTCTCGGCGCTTCCGGTGCAGTCAGCGGGGTCGTGATGTCGATGATCGCTTTTCATCCGTTTGACTTACAAATCTGGGGAATGCCCGGTTGGATGTTTGCCTTGGTCTTCCTGATCCTGTCGTCATTGCTGTCGAAGCGCGGAGGACAGATCAATCACGACGCACATTTGTGGGGGGGAGTAGCCGGACTTGCCTTTACTTTGATGATGTTTCCGAAACAGGCGGTATACATATGGAATGACATCATGTGGCTGGTGAGTTAAGGAATTTCGGGGATGGCATCGCGCCGGAAGGGATAGTTTGCTGGTCTCCAGCGCCAAATTATCAGGAAGCAGGAGAAAAGCGAAAAGCCGGCAGGCAGGAGAAAGTCATAAAGTAAATAGTGGAAATGGATCAACCGATGTCGGTTTGCTTCAGAACCTGGCTGGTTTCAGTTCGTCCCAAAATGGCAGTAAAAATATAGACCAGTTCCATATGTTAACAGGCAATAATTTGACCCAATTTTTTACATCTTTCGCAAAAGCGGAAGTTCTTTCTTCAAGAGGATACCGGAAATTCATGAAGTGAAATTCTTTTGAGTCGAAGGATGTGAAATTCAATTTTGGAGGAAAACCAGAATGTTGACTTTTTTTAGAGATCATTCTTTTGCCCGAAAGGAAATTTCAATGCATGAAACCGGATGCATGGCTTTTCGCACCTTTTCCGGCCTTTCCATTTTCTCTTGCCTGGATGCTTTGATCTTTTCCCGTTATTATTTCATTGCCAGCGGAATCCGGGATCAGCGATCATTACTGATACCGGAGGTATCAAACGATCATAGCAACTTTAATCAATTTCCAAAACAGCATCCCGTCTGAAAGCATAATTTTCCCCGTGATGAACATAGCCAAGCTGGTTATTCAACAGCCTGGTATTGCCGATCTGGAACGGCGGTACCGGCTGATGATGATGTCCGTAAATCCAGAAAGCAGCGTTTGAATCTGCAATGAGTTCCGACAGTTCGGTGGCGAATCCTTCGTTGATGGGATCGTTCCGGAATCGCTCCGGATAATTGAAAATGGTTGGAACGTGATGAGTCACGACAATTGTTTTTCCGGATTCATCGCCGGTCAATTCGCTTTCAAGAAATGTTTTGCAATCCTGGTGCAGAAAATTGTAATGCGAAGGCGTCAGGAGATGGCCCTTGTTCCGGATGAGACGGAAATCTGACATTCCGCGCTGAATCGCAAGTTCATTGACAACGCCGATTCGCGACCAGAGAGTGGAAAATATCAGCCGTACGCCGGAAGTAAGGATTGAAATATTGTTTACCAGGAATACATTTTTCCTGATTTCGATATTCAGCGTTCCTGTTTTTTCTTCGAGGTCACTTCCATAGTATTCGTGATTTCCGGGAAGCCAATAGGCAGTTTCATATTCGCCTGAAATAAAATCAAAAAACGGATCCCGGTTCTTCGCCAGGGTAAACGGAACAATATCACCGGCAAGGATTAAGATCGGCGAGGAGGGAATCAGGGGATTCCGGTTCATTTCGGAAAGATTCTCTGGGAATTCGAGGTGGAGATCAGAGCAATATTGAATCTTCATGTGCGATCCGAAAAATGGGCATTTGATGGCAAATTGCCAAGCAGAACCCTGATTTTGCTGCCCATTTCCTTCGCTTGCTCGAAATGAATCCGCACTTGCTCAATACCGGATGCGATTCTGCATGATATTCTTAAATTCCTGAAAAATTTTCGATGAAACTCTCCCATCTGAATCTGCCCATCGCCCTGTTTCTGATTCTTATCATTTCCTGCAACAGAAACAAAGTGGAACTGGTGAATTTTACCGCACCCGACAGCACCGGGGAAGTTGCGCGGTTTACTTCTTTTGAATTTGCATTCGACGAAGATCTGGCTCCCGATACTCTCATCGGCAATTGGCACCAGGCTTCTTATGTCAGGTTTGAACCTGCGATCCCGGGAAAATTCCGGTGGCAATCGCCAAGTCTCCTTTCTTTTTCTCCGGAAACTCCGTTGCTGGCATCCCAGGAATATACGGCGACCGTTACCGATTCCATTTTGTTCAGCAAAGACGGAATCTCTCTCGACATCGAGCCGGTGAAATTTCACACAGCATACTTCGGAGCAGAAAAAATCGAGTTTTTCCATTCCGGAATTGCCAATTCAAATTATAAGGTCTCGGCTAAACTCAATATTCATTTCAATTATGATGTCGATCCGTCTGCCATCAGGGAATATCTGCAGATTGAAAGGGGGGGACAAGCGGTGGAAGGATTCAAAATTATTTCTGACCAGGTATCGAAGATCATTGCGATTGACCTTGGCGAACAACAGCAGGTGGAAACCGATCAGGATTTCAAAGTCACAGTTCTATCCGGATTGCCATCAGCGATCAAGGGAATTGCTGCGAGAGAAAACTCCGCTTTCCAGACGACCTTGCCGGCGCTTGCAAAACTTGCGATCACATCCGTAACTGCCGGACTGGAAGGGGAATCGGGATGGATTGAAGTATTTACCACACAGAAAGTTTCGGAGGAATCCATCCGCAAGTTTGTGGTTCTGGATCCCCGCGTGGAATACAATGTCGTCACCGACGAAAACCGTTTCCGGCTGAGTGGTTCGTTTGAGCCGGGAATGCTGATCAAGCTGAGCATTGCAAAGGGAATGCCGGGTTTGTACGGTGGAACCCTGAGCAATGAATATTTCCAGGAAGTCGCGGTCGCCGATCTGGATCCGTCCCTGAAGTTTGCCGGGCAAAAAGGGAGATACCTGATGCGGAGCGGCCTCAAAAATCTGCAGGTCCTGGCAACGAATGTTGCCGAGGTGGAAGTGGAATATTACCAGGTTTTCGCAAATAACCTTCTCTTTTTCCTGTACAACAACGACTACAGCTACGATTATTATGACGAATATTATTATGATGATTATTACAGCCGCAGCAATTATGTAGGAAATTTCGGGCAACTCTTGCACACCGATACTGTGATCATCGGTTCATCTGAGAACCTGTCTGGAACATTCAACCTGAATGTTGCGGATCACATTGACCGGAAGTACAATGGAGCATTCGTTGTGCAGGTCAGGGACATGAATGAACGCTGGCGGACTGATTCCCGGATCATTCTGGTTTCCGACATCGGAATGATTGCAAGAAAATCGCGGGACGAACTGCTGGTCTTTTGCAACGAACTTTCCAGTACTTTGCCGCTGGCAGGGGTGGAAATTTCGCTGATTTCATCCAACAACCAAACTCTGGCTACAGCTATGACCGATGCATCCGGCGTCGCCCGCCTTGCAGGTCTGACGGAAAAGACAAAAGATTTTGATCCGCGGCTGATCACGGCCCTGAGAGGACAGGATTTCAACTACCTCGACCTGGATAGATCCGGAATTGAAACATCCCGATTCGATGCCGGGGGCAGGGAAGAGCCCCATGAAACATACGATACATATATATATTCCGAACGGAATTTGTACCGTCCGGGCGAAACAGGTCACATCTCCGGCTTCGTTCGCGATCGCGGTATGGAAATCGTGAAAGACATTCCCGTGATCCTGAAAGTCATTGATTCCCGGGGGAGAACTGCATTTGATTTTTCAAAGAAATTGGACGCCCAGGGCGCATTTGAACAGGAATTTTCCCTTTCCACTACCGCCGCGACGGGTGAATGGGTGGCGGAATTGTACACCGGAAGCAGGGATTTGCTGGAATCATATCGCTTTTCGGTCGAGGAATTTGTTCCCGATAAGATCCGGGTGATTCACAAAGTGGAAAAAGAAGTTGTCAAGCCGGGAATGCCGGTAAAAATAAGCGTGGATGCTGAATATCTGTTCGGCGCCCCGGCTGCTGAACATGTCTGTGAAATTGACCTTGTCATGACCCATGAAACGTACAGCAGCGAAAAATATCCGGAATTTTATTTTGTGAACAACACTTACAATGAAAGTTTCGGCAACAGTTTCTATTCCATTACCCTGGATGCCGAAGGTGCAGGAAATCTTCAGCATGACCTTCCGGCAAAAATATCGGCTTCAGGGAAAATCAGCGGCAAAGCATACATCAGTGTATTTGATGCAACCGGGCGAACGGTGAATCGCACCGCTGATTTCACTGTGGATCCGCGATCTTATTATCTCGGAATGCAAATGAAGGAAACCTATTATGGTTCCGGTGATTATGCCGAGACAGAAATCGTTTCAGTAAGCGGCGACGACAAAGACCTGAAAAATTTCAATGTGACGGTCCAGGTGATCCGGTTCGAGTGGAGGACAGTATTGAGGAAGAATTCTTCCGGTCAATACCGGTACGCCAGCGAGTATGTGGAAATTATAGAGGAGAAAGACAAGGCAATCACCCTGGTGGGAGGTATCGCGAAGTTCAGACACCGGATTGACGAATCCGGTAGTTATGAAATCCGGGTGATGAAAAAAGGCGAAGATGATTATGTGAAACAAACTTTTTACGCCTGGGGTAAATCCGATGCAAGCCAGACTTCGTTTGAAGTGGACCGGGAAGGAAAAGTGGAAATCTCATTCGATAAGAAAGCATATCAGCCCGGCGAGAAGGTTGTTGCATTGCTGACCACCCCGTTTTCAGGCAAAATGCTGATCACCATCGAAAGAAACAAAGTGTTTACGCATATGTATGTGGACGTGGAGGAAAATTCGAAAACGATTTCCATTCCCGTCAGCGAACTGCATATTCCAAATGCCTATGTGACTGCAACCCTGATCCGGAAGCACACCGCAGAAAGTCCGGTTCCGTTTTTTGTGGCGCACGGATTCGCTTCCTTTTCGGTGGAGAAGCCATCCAATCACCTCAGGTTGAAGATCAATTCACCGGCAAAGGTGAAGCCCAAAACGACTCAGAATGTGACGGTATTCACAGGAATTGCCGAGAAAGATGTCTATGTCACGGTCGCGCTGGTGGACGAAGGAATTCTGCAGATCAAAGATTTCAAGAGTCCCGATCCTTATACCTACATGTACGCCAAGCGGCGTTTGTCCGTGCTTCCTTACGATATATATGATATGCTTTTGCCGGAAATCGGAAGCAGTTCCCCGGCAGGAGGCGACGACGGAGAAGGCAAGAGATTGAATCCGATCGGAGCAGGCAGATTTAAATTGCTGTCCTGGTGGAGCGGAATCCGGAGATCCAATTCCGAAGGATATGTAACGGTCGGCGTGGAGATTCCGCAGTTTAACGGCGAGGCCCGGATCATGGCAGTGGCATACAAAGGACGGAAAATGGGAGCGGCTGAAGCTGTCATGAAAATTTCCGACGATGTCGTGATGATGCCCTCATTGCCACGCGTATTGTCAGTAGCAGATACAGCAGATGTTCCTGTAACTCTGATGAATACTACCACTAAGTCCGGTACCGTAAAAGTGACATTGACCGCCGAAGGCCCGGCGAAAGTCATTTCCGCCGCTTCGCAATCTGTCAGCATGACGTCATCATCAACGAAATCCGTTACATTCCGGATTGCCGCTTCTGATGCACCAGGGATTGTCAAACTGAAATTCCAGGTATCCGGACTTGATAACGTTTCGGACGAAGTGGAAATGGCGGTTCGTCCGGCGTCTCCCTTGTATGTTGTGGATGGGTCCGGCACGATTGAGGCCAGGAAAACGCAGCAATTGGATATCCCGGCCGGATTTCTGCCGTCCTCGCAGCATACCAGTGTCACCATCAGCAGATTTCCTGCGGTGAAGTTGGCAAAGCACCTGCAGTATGTTGTCGGGTATCCGCATGGCTGCCTCGAACAAACTGTATCGAAAGCATTTCCGCAGTTGTACTTCGACGACCTCGCTGCGGCGGTATCTCCCGATGCCAGGTTCAGTGGCAATCCGGTCTATTTTGTCAATGAAGCCATCACCAAATTGAGAGGTATGCAGCGATCCGATGGATCTTTTTCCTATTGGCCCGGCAGTTACGAAGGCAATTGGTGGGGTACGGCATTTGCCGCTCATTTTCTGGTGGAAGCGAAAAAAGCCGGATTCGTCGTATCCCAGGACATGATGAAAGATTTGATTTCATTTCTGAAATCTGAAGCGGCAAACAAGGGAACGTACACATATGAATATTGGGTCAACAACAGTTGGGTGGGTGAAATGAAAGTGAGAAGGGAAGTTATATATTCATTATATGTTCTGGCATTGGCCGGGGAGCCGGAACTGTCGCTGATGAATTATTACCGTGCGCGTCAGAATCTTCTGACCTCTGACAGCAGGGTTTTGCTGGCAGGAGCCTTTGCCCTGGCGAATGACTGGGCTGCTTTTCATTCCATCATGCCGGGATCTTTGCTGACTGCATCGCCGAAACGGCTTTCCGGAGGGTCATTTGATTCCGAAATCCAGGCAAATGCGATCATGTTGAACGTTCTGATGGATGTCAGCCCCGATCATCCGCAGGTATCCCAGCTGGTCAGACATCTTGACCGCCTGATCGGCGCATGGCAATCCACACAGGACAGGGTTTGGGGATTCCTGGCTATGGGTAAAGCTGCGAAACGGAGTGCAAATTCTGCGGTCACTGTGGAAATCATTGCCGGAGGCAAAGTATTGAAGACCTATACTCCCCAAATGAGCACATTGAAGTTTTCGTCAGACCAAATGAACGGAAAAGCGGTCAGTCTGAAAGCTGCCGGTGAAGGTGAATTATATTACTACTGGAACACCGAAGGCATCAAGGCGACTGCTCATCCGGACATTGCAGAAGTGGATCAAAATCTGAAAGTCAGAAGGGAGTATTATGACCGGAATGGTTCACTGATCAGTGGCAATGTATTTACCCGGGGGGATCTGATTGTCTGCAAACTGATTCTCACGGGCGGAATGCAATCAGTTGAGAATGTTGTGATTTCGGACCTGGTTCCTGCCGGATTCGAAATTGAGAATCCCCGATTGAATACGTCGGCCAGCTTGTCCTGGATCAGCAATACTTTGTATCCGGATTACCTGGATGTCAGGGATGACAGACTGTTGATATTTACAGATGCATACATGAATGATTCCAGAACTTACCATTATATGCTGCGGGCTGTCAATGCGGGAACATTCCGGCAGGCTCCGGTAAGTGCGGAAGCGATGTATGACCAGGCCTACAGGAGCTACAATGGGGGAGGGACGGTGAGGGTGAAAGCGGCAGGAAGTGGAGGGGTTTGATTCATGCTCACCGGAACCGGGAATTTTGATAATGACGGATATATACAAGGGAACCTCTGAAAACAATGATTTCAAGACGTATGAACAATTGAAAAGCGGTGTTTACTACAGGTAATGAGCATTTTCAATGGAGCCCAACGTTTACACTGAGTTTTTATCGAAGTGAAGAAATCCGGAGTTTTTAGAGGTTCCCACAATTTCATCTGAGGATGCTGAAATTTTGGGCTTTCTTCTTCAACCCATTCCGCTGGCCTTCCCGCCTCCTTATTCTTTCTTTTTTCTTTTTTCTTCTGAATTTTCTCTTCCCGCTTCCGGCGGAAAAGCCATATTCTCAAATCATTTTTGCTGCCGATGGAACAACCGTCCTGCAAATTTCCCTCGCCGCCGATGACCGCTGGCGAATTCGCACCATACCCGCCGATGTTTCACCGGAATTGATTGCGGCCCTGATCGCCAAAGAAGACCGTTGGTTTTACAATCATCCCGGATTCAATCCGTTTTCCCTGGCCAGGGCTTTCTTCCATAACACCTTCACCGGAAGGAGGACCTCCGGAGCTTCGACCATTACAATGCAGGTCGCCCGGCTTGCCGAACCCCGGCCGCGGACCTATATCAGTAAGTTTGTCGAGATTTTCAGGGCAATGCAATATGAATTCCACCATACGAAGGAGGAAATCCTCACCATGTACCTTTCTTACCTCCCCTACGGAGGAAATGTCGAAGGTGTGCGTGCCGCATCCATGATTTATTTTCAGAGGCCTGCGAAAAAGCTGAGTCTTTCGCAATGTATTCTCCTGACAGTCATTCCGAACCGGCCCAATTCCCTGCGAATGGATAAGTACCCGGATCGCGCCCTGGCCGTCCGGAATATGTGGATCGAAAAATTCAAAAGAGATCACGTTTTTCCTTCTTCCGACCTCGACATTTCGATGGAAGAGCCTGTGATTGCAAAGCGAATGGCCCCGCAAACTTTCGCTCCTCATTTTTGCCAGGTCGTCAGCAAAACCAGGGAAGAAACTGAAATACGAACGACACTCGATTTTTCCATCCAGGCAGATGCAGAAAGGCTCCTGGCCAATCATGTAAGAAGGGTAAAGAGCAAGGGAGTCGGCAACGGCGCTGTGATTGTCGTCAACAACAGCGACCGGTCCGTCATTGCCTATTGCGGTTCCTCCGATTTTGCCAACACCCCGGACCAGGGACAGGTCAATGGCATTACTTCCGTTCGTTCTCCCGGATCAGCATTGAAACCAGCCGTTTACGGTATGGGTTTTGATAAAGGATTGATTACACCGAAATATGTTTACAATGATGTTCCCTCTGATTTCGGCGGCTACACGCCTGAAAATTATGATCTGATTTTCCACGGACCCGTTTCTGTTGAATTCGCCTTACGTCATTCACTTAATATTCCTGCAGTTGCCTGTTTGAATGAAAGCGGATTGCAAGATTTTACCGCACTCTTACAGCAAGCGGGATTTTCTTCGATCGGAAATCAAAGGAAGAAACTCGGATTGTCTCTGATACTTGGAGGATGCGGCGTGACTTTGGAAGAAATGACGAACCTGTATTCAGCTTTTGCATGCAAGGGAATGTGGTACCCCCTGCGATATACGACGGAGGAAGAAAAGCCAGGCGACGAAGGACAGCTTTTTTCCGAATCGGCATCATTCCTGCTCGCAGAAATTTTAAGCGGACTGGAAAGACCTGATATTCCCAATGACATGCTCGATGCCGCACGCAAGTCGAGGATCGCATGGAAAACAGGTACTTCTTACGGGCGCAGGGATGCATGGGCAATCGGATTCAATCCAAGATTCACGGTCGGTGTCTGGATGGGCAATTTCGACGGCACGGGAGCGCCGGATTTGTCAGGTTCAACCATGGCAGTGCCATTGCTGTTTGACGTATTCAATGCTGTTGACAAAGGGGAACAAAACTGGTTTACCGAACCCGCAGCAATCCGGGAGCGGAAAGTTTGCGCCGAAACCGGCTTGCTTCCCGGGGACTTATGCAGTCACAAGGTCACCGACTCTTATATTCACCGGCAATCACATGAAAATAAATGCGCACTCGATCGTGAGATCTTTCTGAACCGGGATTCGACGATGCAATATTGTACCGCCTGTCTTCCGGGGAAAGGATATATCCGGGCTGTATATCCTTTGTTCGATCCCGGACTGATGCATTGGATGGAGAATTCAGGGATGAAATATCCCCGTCCGCCCAGGCACAATCCGGATTGTTCCGCCGCATCGCAGGGCGATGGACCAAAAATCATATCGCCGTCAGTTGAATATGAATATCTGGTCCGGGACGAGGCAGGTCAGGAAATCCTGTTGCAGGGACTTTCACCTGCGGATGTCGTCCGGCAGTACTGGTATATCGGCGGAAATTTTTTCCGGAGTTGCGAACCAGGAGAAAAAGTATTTTACAGGCCTTTGGCAGGAAAGACGGAAGTGGTATGTATGGACGATCGCGGACGTACAGCCTCGGTCACGGTTTCGGTCCTGCGGTATTGAGGATCAGGCAGAAGCGGGATTCCGCCAGATTCCTGCTTAGGATTTCCCACACCCGATGTAAGATTGTGGAATACTTTCCTTTCGACCGGAAATTCGACTTCCATAAATTAGTCTTTTGTTTTTGTCAAAAGCCTAAGTCATTGGGAATCAAATTGGTTGATGCAGATGGCTCGTTTCGTGCAGTTTACTCGGTTTACGAGCACGAATTCCTCGGCGTTCTGATGTCGGCACATGTCGTTCAGAACAACGCCGGAGGGAAGGCTTCCCTTGTGCACCAGGGTCTCTACAAAGAAAACCTGAATGAGTTTTCGCATCTCCTTGATGAAAGGGATAAGGCCATTGTGTCGCTGCTCAGCGAGATACAGCCAAAAGCAATCCTCAAGAAATATGGTCACCGGGCCAAGGATGAACGCCACTTTTTCACCCAAATCTTCGTGGATGAGATACAGAAGCAGATTCTCACCTATATCACGAGGCGCCTCGCTCAGGCAATTCCGATGATGCTCGGAAAGCAACTTGGGATCATGGGAAATGACGGATATCCGGTTTACAAGCCCGTCGAAGTGATCACCGACAAAGCTACCGTCCTGTTTCACTTCCAACGAAACGAAGAAGGAACGAGGTATTACCCCACGATCAAACTCCGCAACGAGAAAATCGAATTCATGTTCCAGGATGCCGTCATCGTTTGCCGTGATCCGGCCTGGATGCTGCTCAAAGGGGAATTGTTCACCTTTGAAAAACACATAGACGGACAAAAACTACGTCCGTTTCTTCGAAAGCGTTTCATCAATATTCCGAAAGAATCAGAGGAAAAATATTACCAGAAATTTGTGACACAGCTCCTGGAGCGTTATGACGTTTATGCCAAAGGATTCGAGATCAAAACTGTCAGGGAGAAGCCGGAATTCAGCATTGTGATCAAGGACAATGGTACCGATTCCATCTCGCTCGGATTGCAGGTTCAATATGGTGACTTTGAGATTCCTGTATCCGGAAATCAGAAAGTGAAGGCACTGATGAAGCAATTGGGGGAAGAGTACCGGTTTTACCGGATCGCCCGCGATGAGAAAGCCGAAACCGATTTCCGGAAATTCATCGGATCGCTGGGCAATGAAGAGGACCTGCTGAAATTTGAATATATGAACAAGCAGTCCGCATTGGTCTGGCTGTCGAAAAATGTTCCCGAACTGGAGCGGCGGAACATCCGTGTGATTCAGGAAGAGGTGGGGCAGAAGCTGATATTTCATCAGCCGGTTGTTGTAATGGAAACATCCGAATTCGGAGACTGGTTTGATATCAAAGCGGTTGTAGAGATAGGCGAATTCAAGATTCCCTTTGTCAAATTCAGGAAGCACATATTAAAAGGTCTGCGCGAATACGATTTGCCAAACGGCACTACCGCGATTCTGCCGGAAGCCTGGTTCACCGAATACCGGCACCTGGTGGAAGTGGCGGAGGAAAAGGACGGGGACCGGATGCAAATCAAAAAGTATCACATTGGCCTCATTCCCGAGAACGGTTTGTTCGGCGGATCATTTGCCGACAAGCTTAGACGGATTCATGAAGCCGGGACGATTCCGGAAGCAAATGTGAGCAAACTGTTGAATGCCAACCTTCGCACATACCAGGCAAAAGGAATTGACTGGCTGCAATTCCTGAATGTGCATCGCGTCGGCGGAATTCTCGCCGATGATATGGGATTGGGCAAAACGCTTCAGACTCTCGCTCTTTTGGCGGGGGAGAAAGCCAGCGGAGTTACAATTCCATCCCTTGTGGTAATGCCAACGTCCTTGCTGTACAATTGGAAGGAAGAGGCCAGGCGGTTTACTCCTCAGCTTCAGGTATCGCTTCACACCGGCATCAAAAGGACGCGCAAACCGGAAGACCTCCTCGGACATGACCTGATCCTGACGACTTACGGACTTGTCCGGCAAGACCTCGAACTATTTGGCGAGATCGGATTCCATTATGTCATTCTTGACGAAAGCCAGATGATCAAGAATCCCGGCAGCAAAACTCACAATGCAGTGATGAAGCTGCACGGGAAGCATCGTCTTTCGCTCACCGGGACACCGGTCGAGAATACGCTGGTAGATTTGTGGTCGCAGATGACATTCCTGAATCCCGGTCTGCTTGGCACGGAGAAATTCTTCCGGGATTTTTATGCGACTCCGATTGAAAAGGATAGTGATGAGAGACGGCGGGACAAACTGAAAGCCGTTTTGAATCCTTTCATTCTCCGGCGGACCAAAGAACAGGTAGCAAGTGAATTGCCACCGAAAGTGGAACAGATCCGCTATTGCGAAATGGAGGAAAGTCAGGAAGAATTGTACGAGAATGTGAAAAATTCATACCGGAATTACCTTCTTGATTTGAAATCGCCGACAGAGTTTGCGAAGAAGCGATTCAACATTCTCGCTGGATTGCAGCAATTGCGGCAGATTTCGATTCACCCTGCGATGCTTCCGGAAAACAAGGGATTGACGAGCGGAAAATACAATGAATTCCGGCGGATGATGAATACGGTCATACAGGAAAAGTCAAAGGTTCTTGTATTCAGCCAGTTTGTGAGGTTCCTCGACATCGTCAAAGCCGATCTTGACACCCGCAAGGTGCCGTATTGCATGCTGACCGGCGCCACTACGGAAAGAGATGCAGAAGTAATGAAGTTCCAGACCAATCCGGATATTCCGGTATTCCTGATCAGCCTGAAAGCAGGGGGGGTAGGATTGAATCTGACGGCGGCGGAGTATGTATTCATTATGGATCCCTGGTGGAATCCAGCCGTGGAGAACCAGGCCATGGATCGCACGCACAGAATCGGGCAGGAGAAAACTGTATTTGTTTACAAATTCATCACCCGCGGTACCATTGAGGAAAAGATTCTGAAACTGCAGGAGAAGAAAGCAAGACTTTCGGCTGAAGTCATTCAGGTCGAAGACGATGTCTTCAAGCAACTTGGCCAGAGCGATCTGCTGGAGATGCTGGGGTGACGATGGTTTGAATAATCGGTACGCTGCAATTTAGCGATTGCGCATAGCGGATTCAAATCCTTAAAGGACCCATCGCGGCAATATCCCGGACCGGAAGCAAGTTATACCGAAGGTCTGTTTCATAATCACTAATTTCGCAACAGAATGGCCATTGCCAGCCTCAAATACCTCGATCCGGTTGCTGTCAGCAAGCTCAAGAACATTGAGATCAAAGCAAGGCTGATCGTAGAAGGATTCATTACCGGAATTCACAAAAGTCCTTACCATGGATTTTCAGTGGAGTTCTCTGAACACCGGCCATACAACACCGGCGAATCATTGCGGGATGTTGACTGGAAAGTCTATGCCCGTACCGACAAGTTGTTTACAAAAAAGTATGAAGAGGAAACCAATCTGCGCTGCCAGGTTGTCCTTGATACAAGCGATTCCATGCGTTATCCGCGGGAAGGAATCAGCAAGATCGAATACGGCGCCTATCTTTCGGCGGCGCTGATGTACCTTATGGTCGGTCAGCGCGATGCCGGCGGACTCACCCTCTTCGATGATGAAATCCGGTTTTACGCTCCTCCGAAATCGCGGATGTCCTGGTTGATTCCCGTTTTGCGCAAACTCGAAGAGATCGTCAGGGAAAAGGAAATCCACACTCACCGCACTGCCGCAGCGCATGTCATCCACCAACTCGCGATGAAATTTCACCGCAGGTCATTTGTCGTATTGATCACCGATCTTTTTAACCACGTGGAAGGGCAGGAGGAGCTCTTCAAATCCTTGCGCCATCTGCGGCACAACAAACATGAAGTGATTTTATTTCATCTGCTGGAAAAATCAACCGAAGAAAGATTCGAATTCCCCAACCGTCCGATCGTTTTGAAAGACCTCGAATCCGGCGAGGAAGTCCAGGTACAACCCCGGCTAATCCGGGAGAGTTATGTGGAACTGATGGCGAAGCTGAAAAATTCATTCAAGCAAAAATGCCACGAATTCCAGATAGACTTTGTGGAAGTTGACATCAACAAGCCCTTTGATCGCGTGCTGACAGATTATCTGATCAAGAGAAGGGCGATATCGAAATAGACAATAGT
>Ga0247727_10007323_pt1 | contig 21060 bp, 23 predicted proteins | sample WisWelCaveWW1625_FD_202498 | JGI IMG/M metagenome (GOLD analysis project Ga0247727, IMG submission 202498) | Biofilm microbial communities from Wishing Well Cave, Virginia, United States - WW16-25 | ecosystem: Environmental > Aquatic > Deep subsurface > Groundwater > Cave microbial mat | place... | reverse complement strand
AAATGCACCGTCGAACCCATTATCGGCATCATCAAAGAGATCCTCGGCTTTCGACAATTTTCTTTGCGCGGCCGGCTGGCTGTGGCAGGCGAATGGGCGCTTGTCTGCCTGGCTTTCAATTTGAAACACATGCACATCCTGTACTTGGAACAGGGGTTGCTTTAGCCCGCCTGGAAGTCGAGAAAGATGGAAATTATTGAGATGACCCGCAATCATTTTTGCCTTTTTCGCCAAAGGCAGAGACTGATTCGAACCTGCATAGCCATATATCTGCTCAATTCACCCGCCTCTCCGACAACCTGCTAGCGGGATGAAGTCCGCTGTGCGGACTTGGTTGGTATGCAGCCGTCCGTTTCAACGGATGGCGGTTGGAGAGCGGATGCCGGTGAGGGTGTGGTGAGTCGTTGTGCGACGCCGCGGATTGGAAATCCACGGCTGGAGGGAGGAAGTCTGCTGTGCGGACTTGGGGGGATGGAGCCGTCCGTTTCAACGGATGGCGGGGAGGTCGGCGGAATGGTGAAAAGCAGAATCCGTTCATCCGTTAGGCGAAGGCATAACCTGATGGTGCGGAGGTTTGGCAAATGGGTTTGGCAGCCGCTGTCGACGTGGGAGCTAAGTTTTTTGCTTGACAAAAAGAAAAAAAAAATGATATGCTGTGTGCGAGAAGTTCCCAGGGGACCTGGGGGTTAGATGTATGAGAAAAATGCAATTTAGAGATTTAACGGATTTGACCAAGCGGGAAAGAGAAATTTTGCCCTTTATAGCTCAAGGAGACTCGAATCGCGAAATTGCAGCCGCGCTGTGCATTGAAGAGCGCACTGTTCGTTTTCATTTGGAAAGTGTACCAAGAAAACTCGCGGTGCGAGGTCGATGCAAATTACAAGCTTGGGCTTGGAGAAATGGTTTTGGGGAGCGCGATTGAAAAGTGCCAACCATTTCTGGAGCACCAAAAATACTGGCGGATCCGCCATTACGAGAGAAGATTTGAGTCACTAAAATTGGATAAGACTTGGGAGATGGGTCTCAAAAGCACTTTGTGTTACCTGCCAATAAGGATGTAAAAGGAGTTGAAAATGAAAACCATCGTTAAAATGTTGTTGGTCATCTTGATTATGGGCGGCACGTTCTTTGGGGTAAAGCCGGCTTACGCAGGTGATGATGGTTCAGATGAACCATCAGAGGAAGAGTATCTGGGTTTCGTTTCAACATCAGAAGGAATTGATGGTGTAACCCAACAACTTCCGGGAGGTGGATCCGCTTATGCACAGGCTCAGATTGGCTGGGCAGTGCTTAGAGTAGACGGGATCGCAAAAACGAGTCTAAGTAGTGGTGTAACTGGCACTTTCAGCATTTGTGCCAAGGCAGATGAGGTCTTCAAGGATGGAACGTCAATGGGCGGGGTCGGACAGATATGCGCCTCAAAAACCGGTGGCGGATCAGTGAAGAGTACAAAAAAGGTATTTACGGCGCCATTTGGACACCTATGGCAAGTGGATACCGAGCATTCCGTAACGGCCGCAGGTTTTAATTGGTATCCAACCAACACGCTTAGCACCTTCATTCCATGGCCATAAGCAAGCAATTGGTATCTGATTGAATGAGCTTCCATCTCCCTTGTCTAATCCTGATCTGGAATTACGGAACCATATCGTGAGCGTATCATAAGATGATCACCTCTAATCCTCAAAAACGAACTTTTCGCTTATCTGCCTCGATTGGTTCTGCTTTGCTACTCGCTATGTTATCTTGTCGATTCTTAAGTTTGAATACCGAATCCCCGCCAATAAATTCAACACCTTATCCCGATATTAATCCTCATGAAATTCTTCAGATCACGCCGCGCCCCGATAACCAAACTTGCTGGAATCCCGAATTGGAAGGATTCGCATCAGGAACATGGGAGGAAGCGAAGAAAAATATTCCGATAGCTTCTGGCATGGGCGGAGGAATGGGCGAGGGGGACTTTTCAAATTCCAGTCTCATAGGCTGGAGCACATTCAATGTGAAATCAGCTACGGCGCTAACGGGGACCTTTCACTGGCTGTCGCCTGAAGCATCACAAAATAGTGAAACGACCCCGTTGCGTTTCCTTGTAATCCTGGATGAAATACAGCTTGTTGGAGCCATTGAGGGAAGTTCCAACGAGTATTATTACGACATCATTATGGAAGCGGGCGATGAAATCACCCTCACGCTAAACATCCCCCCTTTGACGCCAGGTGTACACGACTTGATCGTTACGAGCATGATTCGGCACGAACTTAATCCCTATGGGAGTGTCAAACTTGCGGTGAACCGCTACTCATTATTGGCAGGTTCGGTGCCTGAAATCATCCCGCGATCCTTTCAACCGCTTCCCAAGCAGGGTTCGATTGCAAAAAATGATCCGACACTTTCGTTAGACTTGAGCCTAACGAGTGAATACCCGTTCGTCGTCTGGAACTGGCCCGACAACTACCTGGCTGTTTCGGTTGGAGAAGCTACGCCTTTTTATATTTTTACAGAATATTCAGTAATTGAAAGCGATCCATTATCCAATTTGCCAGCCCCCGAAGAAATTCCTTTTGCACTGCTTACCTTTCTGGATGACAGGCAAATTGATTTCTCATCAGGAATCCCTGTATTCTACGGTTCGGTACTTCAAGACACGGCTTATACAACAATAAACACCAGCCTTCGCCCAATTCAGGAACTGGGTCGCCATGAATTGCTTGTTCTCAGGATCAATTATCCCGGTCTTCCAATGTGCCTTCTTCACGGTCCCTCCGACGGATATTTATTTAATTACTTTTCGGATGCCAGTAGAGTTGGTATTGAAGTAGTACCAGTTCCCTAATATGCGGGATGGATAATCAACTTGTATCTTGTTGGCGACGACGAAGAAATCGTTGTTATGACTCTCTATTCTTATTATTTTTGAGGAGCAAATCCCATGAAGATTACCTACGACCCCGAAGTAGACGCCCTCTACATCCAATTCCTGGATACCACTGTGACCACTGAGTTTCTCGCGGAGGGGATTGCGGCAGATTATGATTCTGTGGGGAATTTAGCGGGCTTTGAAATTATCGATGCCCGCAAACGATTGGGAGGGACACAAACGTTTCGTCAAATCACCCTGGAAGATGTGGGCTTGATCAACGCCTGATACTCCGATTCCTGAACCCATGGAAGCCGCTCACATTTGCGGCTTCTTTTGTTTTTAGCCAAATTCCTGCTCCCTGCTTCCTGCTCCCTGTCCCTCTGCTATACTCCCACCCATGCCCGAATTCCTCACCCTCCTGCCCCCGCAGGAAGCCCTCGCCAAATGGCTGGCGCAATTCCACGCTCTCCCCGTCCCGGAGACCATCGCCACCGTGGACGCCCTAGGGCGCGTCCTCGCCGCGCCGGCCATCGCCGCCCATCCGCTCCCGCAGTTTGCCCGCGCCACAGTGGACGGTTACGCCGTGCGGGCGCGCGACACGCATGGGGCGGGTGAGAGCCTCCCGGCCTACCTCACCCTGGCGGGCGAAGTCCCGATGGGGCAGGCTCCCGCCTTTACGCTGACCCCAGCCCACTGCGCCCTCATCCATACCGGCGGCATGTTGCCGGGCGGCGCGGACGCCGTCGTCATGGTCGAGCATACCCAGCCCGCCCGCGCGGGCGAAATCGAAATCCTGCGCGCCGTGGCCGCTGGCGAAAACGTTATCCAGATCGGCGAAGATGTCCAGCCCGGCGAAATCGTGATCCCCGCGGGGACCCTCCTCCGCCCCGCCGAGATTGGCGGCCTCCTGGCTTTGGGACTGACCCACATTGCGGGTGCGCGCCCCCCGCGGGTGGCGATCCTGAGTTCCGGGGACGAAGTGGTATCCCCCGAGATTGAGCCAGCCCCCGGCCAGGTGCGCGATATCAATACCTATTCCCTCGCCGCCCTTATCCGGCAGGCAGGCGGCCTCCCCATCCCGCATGGCATCCTGCCCGATGACGCCCGCTTCTTCGCCATGGCCGCCGAACGCGCCCTGGCGGAATGCGACCTCGTCCTTTTCACGGCGGGCAGTTCCGTCAGCGCCCGCGACCTGACCGCCACCACCATTGACGGCCTCGGCGCGCCGGGCGTACTCGTCCATGGCGTCAGCGTCCGCCCCGGCCAGCCTACCATCCTCGCTGTGTGTGATGGCAAGCCCGTCATCGGCCTGCCCGGCAACCCGGTCAGTGCGCTCGTCATCGCCCAGCTCTTCGTCGTCCCCGTGATCCACCGTTTCCTCGGGCTGCGCGCCGCCCGCCCCGCTTCCCTCGTCACCGCCCGGCTCACCGTCAACCTGCCCTCCCAGGCTGGGCGCGAAGATTGGGTGCCGGTGCGCCTCACGCCCTCCGGTGATGCCGAACCGGTCTTTGGCAAAAGCAACTTGATCTTCACCCTTGCCCGCGCCGACGGACTAATCCGCATCCCGCCGGATGCCAATGGACTCGAGGCGGGTGCGCTTGTTGAGGTAACCATCTTCTAAAATGTACACGCTCACCATCCTCCCCCAACGCCTGGCCGTTGCCAAACTCCCGGCCAATGCCCCGCTCCCCGACTGGTTCGCCGGTGAGTTTTTCTCCATCACGCGGACAGCCGACGAACTGTCCTTCGTGGTGGAAGAAGCGCGCATCCCCGATGGGATCACCGCTGAACTGGGCTGGCGCGCCCTCAAAGTGGAAGGCCCGCTGGAACTGTCCCTCGTGGGCGTGCTCGCCAGTCTGAGTGGGGCGCTCGCCGCTGCCGGCGTCCCCCTGCTCGCCCTCTCTACCTTCGATACTGACTATCTCCTCGTCCACGAGGAAAACCTCCTCGTCGCAACGACCGCCCTCCAGGCGGCGGGTTACACCCTGTGAGCATCTACCTCCACGATATTCCCCTCCCCGAGGCGCGCGCCGCCCTTGAGTCCGCCCTCCAAACCGCCGGGCTGGCTGGCCCGCTGGGGGCCGAGGAAATCCCAGTGGATGAACACGCCCTCGGGCGCGTCCTCGCCGAGCCGGTCTGGGCCAAAATTTCATCGCCGCATTATCACGCCTCGGCGATGGACGGCTTTGCCGTGCGCGCCGCCTCCACCCACGGCGCCACCCTCACTGCCCCGCTTGAACTCGTCCTGCCAGACCAAGCCCAATACATCGATACCGGTGATCCCCTGCCCGACTGGGCGGACGCCGTCATCCCCATTGAGGAGACTGAACCCCTCGGGCGCGGATCTGACCCGCGGAGGCCGCCCGGTATCCGCATTCGATCCGCCACCCCCCCGTGGAAACATGTCCGCCCGATGGGGGAGGATATGGTCGCCTCGGAACTGGTGCTGGCCCCGGGGCACACCCTGCGCCCGGTGGATTTGGGCGCGTGCGCCGGGAGCGGGAACCATGCCCTGATGGTGGCGCGCCGTCCGCGGGTTGCCATCCTCCCCACGGGGACGGAACTCCGGCCCGTGGGCATCCCGGTAGCCTCCGGGGACATCATTGAATACAACTCGGTCGTGCTCGCCGCGCAGGTGCGCGCGTGGGGCGGTGAACCTACCCGCCTGCCGATCATCCCCGATGAATTTGAGATCATTCAAGATGCCGTGCTCGACGCGGCAAAAGCCCATGACCTAGTACTCCTCCTGTCGGGTTCTTCGGCGGGGTCGGAGGATTTTTCGGCGAGGGTGGTGGCGGCGCTGGGGGAGTTGCTGGTGCATGGGGTGGCGGTGCGACCGGGGCACCCGGTGATTTTGGGAATGCTGGCCGATGGGGCGCGCCGTGTCCCCGTGATTGGTGTGCCGGGGTATCCCGTTTCGGCGGCGCTGACCGGCGAGATATTTGTGGAGCCTCTGCTGGCGCGCTGGCTGGGGCGGCCCGCGTTCGAGCCGGAGGCGCTGGAAGCGGAGATAGCCCGGAAGATTACTTCCCCTGCCGGGGATGATGATTATCTGAGGGTGGTCGTCGGCTCGGTGGGGGCGCGCACCCTGGCCGCGCCCATTTCCCGTGGGGCGGGGGTGATCTCATCGCTGGTGCGCGCCGATGGGATCGTGATCATCCCAAAGGGCAGTCAGGGCCTGGCCGCCGGGGAGCGCGTAACCGTTCGCTTGTATCGCAGCCCAAAGGAAATTGCGCGGACGATTTTGGCGATTGGCTCGCACGATGTCGCGCTCGATCTGATGGCCCGGTTCATCGTTGGACGGCGGCTGGCCTCGGCGAACGTGGGCAGCCTTGGGGGGCTGGCAGCGCTGGGGCGGGGGGAGGCGCATCTGGCGGGGTCGCACCTGTTGGACCCGGCAACCGGAGAATACAACGTGAAGTATCTGCGGGAGTATTTGCCGAGTGTGCCGGTCGTGCTCGTGGGTTTTGTGGGGCGGGAGCAGGGGCTGATGGTGCGGGCTGGCAACCCAAAGGGGCTGGCCGGGTTCCGGGATTTGGCGCGGCCGGAGGTGCGGTTCGTCAACCGCCAGCGGGGAGCGGGGACGCGCGTCCTGTTGGACTATGAATTGATGAGGGCAGGTGTGGCGGTGGAGTCCGTGACCGGGTATGAGCAGGAGGAGTATACGCACCTCGCTGTGGCCGCGGCGGTGGCTTCCGGGCGGGCGGATTGCGGGCTGGGGATTCCGGCCGCGGCGCGGGCGCTGGGGCTGGACTTTGTCCCATTGGCTCAAGAGCGGTATGATTTGGTGATCCCGCGTGCGCATTATGAAAGCGTGTTGCTGGCACCATTGCGGGATGTGATGCAAAATTCCGGTTTTCGATATGCCGTCGCGAGCTTGCCGGGGTATGATACAAGCCCGATGGGAAATATTTTTGCCGAGTTGGAGTGATGATGAATATCAACGCCCTGGTGATTGAAGATAATAAAGAGGTAGCCGAAAATCTTGTCCGCATGCTGTCCCTGCTGGACGTGCGGGCGAAAATGGCCTTTAGTGTGCGGGAAGCCATACTTCACCTGGCCGAGGGTATCCCGGACATCCTTTTCCTGGATATAAAGATGCCGGGTTATGATGGTTTTGAGGTGATGACCTACCTCCGCCGCGAGCCAAAATTGGAAAAAGTACCCGTCTGCATCGTTTCCTCCGAAAACCAGCAGGAGACGATTTCGAAGGCGATGAAATTGGGGGCAATTGACTATGTGTTGAAGCCAGCCACGGTTGAGGATCTGGAAGGCGCGATTAAGAAGGCGCTGGCATCGCGGGTAAAATAAGCGCCGTCTGAAATTCCCCGCAGCCCCCGGAGGCCCCGATGTTGCAAGTTGGCGCGACCGCCCCAAATTTTTCCGTACCCGATGAAAACGCCGTAAACCGCTCGCTTTCCGAGTTTTTAGGAAAGCCAGTAGTGCTCTACTTTTATCCCGCCGATGATACCTCTGGTTGAACGGTCGAGGCTCGCGGGTTCCGCGAGGACTATGAAGCTTACCAGCAGGCCGGGATCGTGATTTTGGGCGTCAGCCCGGACGATTCAAAATCGCACCTGAAGTTCAAGAAAAAATACGATCTTCCTTTTACCCTGTTGGCGGACACCGAGAAGGGGTTATGCCGCCTTTATGAGGTTTGGGGCCTGAAACGAAACATGGGCCGCGAATACGAAGGCGTGTTCCGCACCACCTACCTGATTGATGCGGAGGGGAAGATTGCCAACGTGTTTGAGAAGGTGAAGCCAGGGGGGCACAGCGGCGAAATCCTGGCGATGGTCAAGCGTCTGGGCTGGTAGCTGAATGTAAATTACAGCCGGGATGGATGCCAATCCATCCCGGTTTTTTTGAATTAACGCCGCTTCATAAAAGCGTGATAATTTTCACTAGACAATCCATCCCCCTTAAGTATAATTACACCTATTGGCTGGACGACCACCCAATACCCCAACAAAAACTACATCACATACTTTTTGTTCTGGTTGTGGAGCTAAATTCATGAAGCAAATCAGACATATTATCGGTACAGCCATTATTGTCGCGGGCCTGACCGTAGGCATTGGCCTGTGGCTGCAAGCGGTGATTGCCCGGATGCCGCTGGGCGGCAGTGAGCAGGCCGTGGTGATTGAAGGCCTCCTGTCCACGCACTTCTGGGCCATTGCCTTCCTCTTCGCCCTGATCGGCGGGGTCATGCTGTACAGCATCCTGTTCTTCCGCCAGAAGAAAGGGCAAATGGAGTACGGCGATCACATTGAGGGCAACACGCCCTTGGAGTTGTTCTGGACAATTGTCCCCACGATCGCGGTCATCTATTTTGCCGTGATCGGCGGGCAGACGCTCTCTCAAATTGAAATGGCCGACCCCGATGCCATGCGGGTCAATGTCACCGGCCAGCAGTGGCAATGGTCGTTTGAATACCCTGAATTTGGGATTACCTCAACCGAACTCCACCTGCCCGTGGATGAGCAGGTGTTGTTGCGATTGCGCTCCGTGGATGTCATCCACTCCTTCTGGGTCGCCGAACTGGGCCCCAAACAGGATTTGCTCCCTGGGGGCGAGGTGCGCGAACTGCGGCTGACTCCCACCGAAACAGCCACGCTTGAATTGCGTTGTGCCGAGCTTTGCGGCAGGCGGCATGCATTGATGCATGGGGTTGTGATCATTGAGAGCCGGGCCGATTTTGATGCGTGGGTCCAAAAGAAGATCGCCGAGAATCCCTGCACCATTGGAGATACCGTCGGTTGTGGTGCAAAACTCGCGCAGGAAACGGGCTGTTTAGCTTGCCACAGCACGGACGGTTCGTCCCTCGTCGGCCCAACCTGGCAGGGGTTGTTTGGTAAACAGGAGACCTTGACCGATGGGACAACTTTAACCGTGGACGCAGACTACCTGCTCAACTCGATCCGGGAGCCAGGTTCGCAGATAGTGTCCGGGTTCCAAGACCTGATGCCCGTGGTGGTGGGGGAGAAGTTGACCGACGAGGATATCGCGGCAATTATTGCTTATATCCAAACCCTGAAATAGTGACGGAGCAAACCCTATGTTCAAACTTGGAATGATACGCGGCCTGATCGGCCAGGTGGTCGGCACGGTGGCCGGGATGTTGTTCATCTTCGGTATCCGGTGGGCGTTCAAACTGCCGATCTGGGAGGGTGGGCACCTTGTTTCTCCTGCGGCCGAGGCTGGCTGGGCGTTTGGCGGTGTCGTCGGAGTGCTGACTTTCCTGAAGATGTCCGGTGTGGTCAATGACTGGATCAAGTGGGCGCGCGGGGAGTCCACGCCGGATCACCATGAAAGTGAACCCGGCTGGCGGAAATACTTCAACGTCTCGCTGGATCACAAAATCATTGGTATCCAGTATGGCGTGACCTCCCTCATCGTTTTCCTGCTGGCCGGTTCATTCGCCCTCATCTTCCGTACAGAGTTGCTCACGCCTGGCGAATATATCTTGAGCACCGCCACAGACTTCGTAACCCGCCAGAATGAGGCGCTTGACTTCTTCAACACGATGGTCAGCCTGCATGGGATGCTGATGATTGTGGGCATCCTCCTGGGTGTCGGGGCAATGATCAACTACCTCGTCCCGCTCATGATCGGGGCGAGCGATATGGCCTTCCCCCGGCTGAATGCCTTTGCCTACTGGATCAACGTGCCGGGCGCGGTGTTGGTCGTGAGCGCGCTCTTCCTCGGGGGTGTGGATGCCGGTTGGACCGCGTATCCCCCCTTGAGTTCCAGCCTCGCCAAACTTGGGTTCCAGACCTTTTTCCTCGGGGTGTACACCATCGGGTTCTCCTCCATCACCGGCGGGATCAACGTTATTGTCACCATCCTGCGGATGCGGGCCAAGGGCATGAACCTGTTCCGCATGCCCATTTTCGTCTGGGCGGCGCTCTCCACAGCCATCATCCAATTTACGGCCACCCAGTTGATCGGCCTGTCCTTCCAGTTGGTGATGTTCCAGCGCCTGTTCGGGATGAATTTTTTCAATGCAGCGGAAGGCGGCAACCCCGTGCTGTTCCAGCACCTCTTTTGGTTTTACTCGCACCCGGCGGTTTACGTCTTTATCCTGCCGGGGCTGGGCATCATCGGGGAACTATTGCCCGTTTTCTCCCGCAAACCCCTCTTTGGCTACAAGTTTGTAGCGATGTCTTCCATCGGGATCGCCCTGATTGGCTTCTTCGTCTGGGCGCATCACATGTTTGCCTCCGGGATGAGTTCCTACCTGCGGGTGCCATTTATGTACAGCACCCTGCTCGTGGCGGTTCCCACCGGCGTTAAATTCTTTAGCTGGGTGGCGACCATGTGGCGGGGCAAGTTGAGTTTCCCGACGCCCATGCTCTTCGTGCTGGGGGCGATCACGATTTTCCTGCTCGGCGGCATTACCGGCCCGCCCAATGGCACGGTTGCCAGTGACCTCTACCTCCACGATACATACTGGGTCGTCGGCCACTTCCATGCCACGATGTTTGGAGGGTACGTCTTCCCCTTGTTCGCCGCCATCTATTATTGGTGGCCGAAGATGACGGGCAAAATGTACAACGAGGCCCTCGGCAAGATTCACTTCTGGCTGATGTTCCCAGCCTTTTACGTCCAGTCTGTCGGCCAGATGCTGGTAGGCCTGTACGGAATGCGCCGGCGCATTGGCGATTATGAGGTCTCTTTGGGAATCCAGAACCTCCACATCATGATCACGATTGCCGGGTACGTCATCGGCATTTCGGTGCTGCTCTTCCTCTTCAACGCCATCCGCAGTTTGCGCTCTGGTGCGAAGGCGGTTGATAATCCCTGGCACTCGCGTTCCCCCGAGTTCCAGATTGCTTCGCCTGTCCCGGCGCACAACTATGCCCATCCGTTTGAGGTCGTTGGCGAACCGTATGATTATGGCCTGGAAGGCTCCGTTTACGTCAATATGAACCCGGCCGGCGCCGCGGCGGACTGACCGCCAGATTTCCCAAGGATAAAAAATGGAAAATAAAACTGTAACACCGACCGAAAAGAAAGCAGACTACTCCACCAACTGGATGGTCTTCTGGGTACTGGCTATTCTCACTGCCGCTGAATATTACCTGGGGATCAACTCCGGCGGGCGGGCAGGTGGTTTTTTGGTGTTCTTTGGCTTTCTCAAGGCTGGCTTTGTCGTCGCCAATTACATGAACCTGCGCCGCTTATTCGTGAAAGGAGAATCGCACTAATGACCGGACACAGCGAAACCATGCCGCACACGGTTTCCCTTGAGGAATACCGCGAAAAGAGCATCAACAACCGGCTGGGCCTCTGGCTCTTCCTCGTCTCCGACGCTTTCGTCTTCATCGGCCTCCTCATCATCCGCTTTAACCTGATGCCCGACGAGCGCCCCGAACTCAACCAGTTCCTCGGGCTGGTCGTGACCTCCGTCCTCCTTTTCAGCAGCTTCCTGATGAACCGTGCTGAAATTGCCGCCGGGGTTGGCGATCAAAAGACTTTCCTGCGCAACACCTTGTTTACCATGATCCTGGGTATTATCTTCCTGCTCGGTGTCGTGGCGGTTGAATGGCCGCTCGCCGCCGTCCATCTCTCCACCCGCGAAGGCGTGGCAGGCAGCGTCTTCTACACCATGACCGGTTTCCACGCCTTTCACGTCCTCACCGGCATTATCTTCCTCTGGGTCGTCTACCGCAATGGCCGCCGCGGCCTCTACACCGCCGAGCGCCACTTCGCCGTCGAAGCCTGCGCCATCTACTGGCACTTCGTAGATGTCGTCTGGATCTTCTTCTATCCCGCCCTCTACCTGATTGGCCGCTACGTCGTCGGCGGCTGACCCTCACCCTTACCCGCGAAAGATATTGGGGTTGTGGAAATTCCGCACCCCAATATCTTTTTTTAACCTGATGAACCGCCGCACCCGCTGGATATTCCTGCTCGCCATCCTGACCGGGGTCGGGCTGGTGTTCGCGGGGGCCGCCGTTTTATCGGGGTCATACCAGCCCCAGGGGTCAGTGGTCTCCCCCCCGTTCCCACTCCCGGACTTTTCGCTCACCGATCAGGCCGGCCGCCCCTTCCACCTCAGCGATCACCGCGGCAAATATCTCCTCATCTTTTTCGGCTACACCCACTGCCCGGACGTTTGCCCGGCCACCCTCGCCGATGTCCAGTATATCTTCGGGGAGTTGGAGGCTCATGCGGCCCAGGTGCAGTTTATCTTTATCACCGTTGACCCGGAACGCGATTCCCCCGAAATCATCCGAAATTATCTTGCCGGCTTCAACCCCGCCTTCCTCGGCCTCACTGGTTCGGAAACAGCCCTGGCAAACGTCTACCGGATTTTCGGCATGACCGTGCAAAAACAACCGGGCGCGGGTGTGGCCGGATACCTGGTGGATCACGCCACGCGCGTCAATGTGATTGACTCGGAAGGGCGGCTGATCGAAACGTTCCCCTTTGGCATGAGCCGCGCGGCCATGTATAGCGATCTCCTCTACTTGCTCGACAGGTAACAGCCATGCTCGAACCCAGCGTTTACCGCCAGGCCTCCCGGCGATTTTTGGTCATCCTTGCCATTTCCGTCGCCATCGTTTTTGGCTTCAGCGAGATCGCCCATCTCTCTGCGCGTGAGGCCTACGACCATCCGCCAGGCGAAATCACACTGACCATCCCGCCCGGCACGGCTGATCGCATTGCCGCCGGGGGCGACGACCCCGCCATCCCGGATCAGCTTACCTTTGTCGTGGGCGATACGCTCGTGGTCTACAATGACGATTCCGTGGCCCATGAACTTGGCCCGCTCTTTATCCCGCCCGGCAGTCAGGCCAGGCTGAATATGGACTCGGCCAGCAATTATGAATATGACTGCTCATTCAAACCAACAAATTCCATGGGGCTGGTCGTGCGGCAAGGCACCACGCTCAACATCCGCCTGTTGGCGCTGGTTTTTATCGCCCCCGCCACGGCAGTCATGATCTTCGTCTACTCCCTCGCCATCCGCCCGATCAAGCCCGGGGACGCCGCCGCGTGAAACGAGCCGGGTACACGCTTGGCTGGCTGCTGACCACCTTGTTGGTTATTGCTGGCGTGGGCGTCCTGATCCGGCTGGGATTTTGGCAATTGGATCGGCTCGATCAACGGCGGGCCTTCAATGCCCGCGTCCTGGCGCAAACGGCCGCACCCCAGCTCCAATTGGGGCCGGACACCCTCGGACTTGACCTGGGCTCGATGGAATACCGCGCCGTCTTTGTCACCGGGGAATATCTCCATGAACAGGAAGTCGGCCTGCGCAACCAAAGCCTGTACGGCCAGCCCGGCTATCGGATACTGACCCCACTGTTAATTGCCGGGACGAAAACGGCCGTCCTCGTTGACCGCGGTTTTGTCCCTTCCGCCTCCGCCGAGCCGGGCGAGTGGGAGCTATTTGCCGAGCCGGGGACGGTACAGGTGGAGGGGATCATCCGCGCCTCCCAGGCCGCGCCGGATTTTGGGGGCCGCACCGATCCCACCCCGTTGCCCGGTGAGGCACTGCTCCTCTGGCATTTGGCGAACATCCCGCTAATTGCCCGCCAAATGAATGTCCCCCTCCTGCCCATCTACATCCAGCAAAAACCGGAAGGCGCGACCCCCGAGGGGGGCAATGCCCCCGGGGTTCCCGACCCCTTTGAAGGGATCACGCACCCCATCCGCACCCAGCCGGCGCTGGAATTGACAGAAGGTCCCCATTTGGGGTACGCTATCCAATGGTTTATTTTTGCGGCCATCCTCGGGATTGGCTATCCATTTTTTGTCATCAAAGAGATTCGGAAGGAGAAGCATGGCTGAACAGGCAATCCTAAACAAGAATGGCGCCGGGCGCTTCTTTTATATCATGCTGGCCGCCGCAGCCCTGTTGTTCCTTGTCATCGTGACCGATGATTTTGCACAGCGGACGGGCATGGGCCGGGGATACTCCGAGTGGCTGTTGATCCCCACGGCGCTCCTGATTGTCGTGGCCGCCGCATCGGCCTGGCCGCGTTTCCGGGAAGTCCGGTGGGTGAGCGGGCCGCTGTACCTTTCGCTGGCGGTGCTCGTAGTGCAGGCCGCCCTGCTGGCCATCCGTATTGTGCCGGGGAATTCCACGGTGGGCACACTCACCGCCTACCTGTCGAGCGTCATGATTGTCCATGCGCTCGTGCTCACTTCCACTGTGGTGGCTTTCCGGTATCGCATCGAACGCTCGCCAAAGCTGGCGTTTGAGACGCCATTTGCACGGCTGGTCTTGCTGGCGATGGCATTTACGTTTTTATCGCTCATTAGCGGCGCGTTCGTGACACTCACGGGGGCGGCGGCGGTTTGCCTGGGCTGGCCGCTGTGCAATGGCTGGGCCGCGCCGCAAAATGCGTACGAATGGCTGCAAATCCTGCACCGGCTGACGGTCGGGCTGGCAAGCGTCCTCATGCTCACCCTATTTACCCGCGGCTGGCGCACCCAGCGCTTCCAAACGCCCACACTTGTACTGGTTACCGTCGCCGCCATCCTCTTTCTTGCGCAGGGCGTGATCGGTGTCGTGATGACCACCGGGGAGGCCGCGGTTCCCATCGTGGCCTTGCACGTCGCCACCGGCGCAGCGGTTTGGGCTGTGATGATTGTTCTGTCCGTCCACGTCGGGCTGGCTGGCCGGACGCAGGGCGATGAAAACCTCGACTCATTCGAACCGGGCGACACCCGCACACGCCTCAAAGATTTCCTGATCCTCACCAAGCCGATCATCGTCCTCCTGCTGTTGGCGACCACGCTTTCCGGGATGGTGGTGGGCGCAAAAGCCTGGCCGCCGCTCGCCCTAATTGGCTGGACCCTCCTTGGGGGCGCGCTCGCCGCCGGGGGGTCGGGGACTATTAATCAGTATATTGATCGGGATGTGGATGCCAAAATGAAGCGCACCTCCCGGCGGCCCCTCGCGGCTGGCCGGATGACCCCGGCGGAAGGGCTGGCCTTTGGGATCGGCCTGTGCTTGATTTCATTCTACCTGCTCGCCACGTTTGTCAACCTGCTCGCCGCCCTGTTGTCCGTGGTGGGGATGTTCTATTACGTTTGGCTGTATAGCATGGTGTTGAAGAAGGCGACTGTCCAGAATATCGTGATTGGCGGGGGCGCGGGGGCTATCCCGCCCCTGGTGGGTTGGGCCGCGGCCACGGGGGGGCTGACCCTCCCGGCCCTCCTGCTCTTCGTGATTATCTTTTTCTGGACGCCGCCGCATTTCTGGGCGCTGGCGTTGATTCGCGCCAAGGATTACGAGCGCGGCGGTATCCCCATGCTCCCGGTCATTCGTGGGGAGTTGGAGACGCGCAAGCAAATCCTGATTTATACGATTGTGTTGGTGCTGATTACCCTGCTCGCACCGGTGGTCGGTCTGGCGGGTATGGTTTATGAGGTGGGTGCGGTGATCCTGGGGCTGTGGCTTCTGGGGATGGCGTGGCGGTTGTGGCGGGCGTACACGCCGCAACTGGCCTGGAAGATGTACCGTTATTCCAGCATGTACCTGCTATTCCTGTTTGCCATCCTGGTGGTGGATGCGTTAATGTAGGGGCGGGATCCCCCCGCCCCGCTGAGGGGCTGGTTCATGGGCGAGGCGGCCTCGCGCCTACCTCTTGTTTCAGCTTTTCTTTCATATCCGGCGGCAGCTCATTCCAGGGGAGATCGAGAATAGCGCCCTGCAAGCCCCATAATAAATTGAGCGATACCCTCCCTGGAAAAGCCTCCCGCACCCGCCGGTAGGCCGCCGCGGCCCCCATTTCCACCAACTGATCTTCAGTGGTGATGCCAACCGCCTCCAGCCAGGCGGTGGATTTTGGCCCGAGGTTTGCCAGTTTCCCGATTTCTCTCACTTTGCACCTATCCGAAAGATAAAATTTCTTCGCGTTGAGCGGAGCGAACCGCCAGGTGAGCGCAGTCGAAACGCCGTCCTTCGACTACGCCCGACCAAAACAGGCCTTGCTCCGCTCAGGATGATAATAATTTTCGGATAGAGTCTCATTCCTCCGCCAGGATTTCCAGATCGTGCACGATGTCATCGCTGGACATGCCGTCAAAAAAACCCAGCCGCAGGTTTCCCACTTTGTCGATCACATAAGTCAGCCCGGTGTGGCCGACAAAGTAATTTCCATCTGCATCCGGCGGTTCGACCTCGGCGTAAAGGGCGTAGCCTGCCTCAAGGCTTTCCAATTCAGCTTCGTCCGGCACCACGCCAATATAGCCGGAATCAAAGCGGGCTAGGTAGCCGCCCAGTAATTCCAGTGTATCCCGGTTGGGGTCAACGGTGATGAAGACCAGTTGTACCTGCCCGCGGGCCTCGGGGGAGAGTTTAGAGAAGGCTGATCGCAGCGTCCCCAGCGTTTGCGGGCAGACATCCGGGCAGAGGGTATAACCGAAGAAGATCAGGGTGATTTTGCCACGGGATTCGCTGAGGGTGAAGGTACCGCCGGTGGTGGCGGGCAGGGAAAATTCCGGAGGCGGTGCGGGCGCTCCGTAGAGCGCACCCTTGAATGCGGGCGGCGGGGCGAGGATGCTGCAACCCGCCGCGATGATCAGGCAGGCTGCGGCGATGAATAAGGTGGTTCGGGGAGGCATCTCAGTAAAATCCGATCTTCGGGTCAATATCGCGGGCAAAGGTGTCAATCCCGCCAGCCATGTTCAGTACGTTCGTCCAGCCCTGATTGATCAGCCAGGCCGTGACCTGCCCGCTCCGGTTGCCATGATGGCACATGACGACGATTTCGGCGGTTTTGTCCTGGACGACGGCGGGGAGGGCGGCCAGTTGTTTTTGGGCCAGCTCGCTCAACGGAAGCACATTCACCTGGCGGTGAGTGAGTTGGGCGCGGTCCAGTTCGTGGAGCTCGCGCACATCCAGCAGGATGAAATCTTCGTCCTGCGCGAGTTTTTCGGAGACGGCCTGCACGCTGATTTCAGGTGCGCCATAGGGGTTGGGCATGGGGATTCCTCTCTTTAATAAATTTCAAGTTCACCAAAGCTGAGCACCTGGAGCGGGGGGAGCAGGCTTTCAAGTCTGGCTTCCATTTCCATGAAGGCCGCGCCGAATTTTACCTGTGCCAGCATGGGTTGTGCAAGTTCGGTGCGGAGGTGCTCCATTCTCCGGGGCGCGGTGTCCCCAGGGGGGCTGCCCACCCATTGGGGGTGCGCCTCCCGCCACGGGTTGATGACCCCGCGCACCAACTGGACAGCCCGCGCCACGCCGAGCATCCGTACCCGCACGGGCGGCCCTGCGCGAATTTCGGAGATGCGGATGGGATTGCCGGAGCGCGCCTCAAACCTGTCCAGCAGGTTTTGGAGCACGATAACGGCGTTGAGGAACGGGGCGATGGTATTTACAAGCTGGGTGGGCGAGAAGCCGTCGGTGTTTTCAAGCAGGATGCCGCGGCGGAGCATGAGGGAGAATTCGATTTCAGGTGCGGTATCGGCGGGTGTGGGGGAACTGGAGGGGTCAGGTACCCCGGCGGCCCCGGTGAGGTCGGCGAGGATCTCCGTGATTTTCGATTCTGCTTCGGCGCTGGTCAGCCCGGCGTTCCCACTGGTCAGCAGGCGGGCAATCACCTGGCGGATGGCGCTTTCGACGTCAATCGTGTCTTCCCGCGCGCCAAAACGGGAGGATTTGCGGCTGGGTGTCATATTAGAAAACCTGCACTTTGGTTCCGGCGGATTCGGTGTACCAGTCGTTGGCCGTGCTTTCGGGTGTCGTCCAGCGGAAGAGCCATTTGGCGTCGCCGGGACGCATATTGACGCAACCGTGGCTCATCGTCCTGCCAAAATTATCGTGCCAGTAGGCACCATGGAAGGCCACGCCGGTGGCGACGAAAAACCCGCACCACGGTACGCCTGGCAGTTCGTAGGCCGCCAGGTCGGAGACGAGGTCGCCGTTGCCCATATGCCGGACGGGCATTTTACGGTTGATGCGGAATGCGCCGGTGGGGGTATCGGTCGGGATGCCGTTCTCCGGTTCGACTTCGCTGTGGACGCCGGTGGAGACGGTGGTGGTGAACACGGGCTGGTCATATTCATAGGCGGTGAGGGTCTGGTGTTCGAGCGAGACTTCGATGCGCTTGTCTGCCGGGTCAACGTGCGGGCTGAGCGGGGTTAGTTCGGCGGGGTCGAGCAGGCGCAGGTGGGCGGCGGGAACGGCGTATTTCTGGCCGTGCAGATCATCCGTAATCTCATACCAGGGCTTGCCGTTCGGCCCCGCGACGATGGCCGTCACCCAGTGAGTGGATTGATAATACAGACGGTATAACGGCTGCCAGCCGGTCTCGCGCAGGTAACGCAGGGAATTGGAATATGGCACGCTCACCTCGGCGATCTGGCCGCCCTCCGGGATGGCGCGGGCGAGGGGCTGGAGGTTCGTTTCCACACGCTGGACATACCCGCTGAATAGGTAACCCCCGGCGACGCGGTACCAGCGCGGATTATAGGATGGGCCGTGCGGCGACTCAATTAACTCGAACAGGTTGACGATCTGATCCCGCACATAGCGCCCCACTTCATTGGCCTGGAACGAGGGCTGGTCCCGCACGGGGAGCCAATCCCAACAAATGCGTCCCTGCCCAAAGGCGGGTACCTGATCCTCCTCGGGGAGCGGCGGGCGGAAGGCCATTGCGCCCGCGGCCCCGGCCGTGAGCAGGCCCAGTCCCAGGAATTCGCGTCGAGAGAGTTGTGTGGGTTTCATGGTGACTCCTGTGAGTATAGCATAGGGGGAAACCTGGTTTAAGTTCCAGCTACCTGACACTTTCAAATTGGCTGCTGGTCGAGTAGCCCCGCCTGCGCCCTTCGACAAGTTCAGGACAGGTTTGGCGGGGCGTACCGAGACCCCAATTCAGGCCAGTTTTACCACGACGGGTCTCGGTTTCGGCAGGCTCAACCCGGCGGATACAGCGGGAAAGCGCCGCCTACTCGACCAGCAAATTGCTCTGATCGCAAAGTATCGGGTGGCCAGGTTTAAGTTCCAAGCTCAAATTTCAAACGGCCTCCCAGCGGCATCCGTTCCCATGAGTTCCCTCGAGTACCCATGAGTTCCCATCAGTTCCCACGAGTAACGCGTCGTTCAAAAAGCTACCTCGATCCCCGCCTGGCACGGATTCCTTAAAGTCATTGGAACTGTCGTTGCGAGGGGCTGTGTTGCCCCGAAGCAATCTGCCACCCTGCGTTGGAGATTGCTTCGCCCAAAACAGGGTTCGCAATGACATGACATGGTTGATTTTCTACGTCCAGAGACGACTATAAGCAAGCCCTCCCCCGCCCAGCTCCCCGCCTTGCCCGTCCCTCCCAACCGCGATATAACAAGCCCATGCCCACTCCCCTCTTCGCCCTCATCCTCGCCGGCGGAACCGGTTCCCGCCTGTGGCCGCGCAGCCGCACCCACCACCCCAAACAGTTCCTCGACCTCACCGGCGACCTGACCATGCTCCAGCAGTCTCAGACGCGCCTTCTGCCCCTAATCCAGCCCTCGCATACCTATATCGCCACCGGCCAGCAATACGCCGAGACGGTGGCGCGCCAACTCCCCGACGTGCCAGCCGCCAACGTCCTGCTGGAACCGGTGGGGCGGGGGACGGCGGCGGCCATCGGGCTGGCCGCCCTCCACATCCGCAGGCGATCCCCGGAGGCCGTAATGGCCGTCCTCACCGCCGATCATCTCATCCGGGACACCGAGACTTTCCGCCGCTCGCTCGAATCCGCCAGCCATATCGCCTCGGAAGGCTGGCTGGTCACACTGGGGATTCATCCCGATTACCCGGAAACGGGCTACGGTTACATTGAGCGCGGCGATTTCCTCGGGATGGCCGGGGAGTTTGAAGGCTTCCGCGTCCAGAGATTTGTGGAGAAACCGGACAGCGAACGGGCGCAGGCCTACCTGGAGGCCGGGAATTATGACTGGAACAGCGGGATGTTCATCTGGCAGGCCGGGCGCATCCTCGATGAAATGTCCCGCCATATGCCCGATCTCCACGCGGGGCTGATGCGGATCGACGCCGCCATCGGCACCCCGGATTATGAGCTGGCCTTGCTGGAAGTGTTCCCCCAATTACCCACGACCACCATAGATTACGGCATCATGGAGAAGGCGGAGAAGGTCGCCGTCCTCCCAGTCGAAATTGGCTGGAACGACGTGGGCAGCTGGTCAGCCGTCTATGATGTCCTCCCGAAGAATCGCGGGAACAACGCCGTCGTGGGCCAGCACCTTTCCCTCGATACCACCAACTCCCTCATCTACAGCCCCAACCGCCTGGTCGCCACCGTGGGCGTGGACAACCTCGTGATCATAGACACCGAGGACGTCCTGCTCGTCATGCGGCGCGACCGCGCCCAGGACGTGCGCAAGCTCGTCGAGATGCTCAAGACCAATGGCGAAGCCCAATACCTGCACGGCGCACAGGCAATCGCCCCGCTGACCGATGCGCAGGTGCGCGCCCTCTTTGCGGCGGCCAGCCCGCTGGAAAAGGTACTCACCAGTCTCCTCCTGCATGCCGGGCTCTGGCCGAGCCACATTGCGACTCTCAAATCTGTGGATGTGGACCTGATCCACGGCTGGGTCGCCACCCCGGAGGGCCGCCGCCCGCTCCCGGAAATTGCGCGCCAATTCTTGTACGAGTGGCTGCATGGGCAGGACGGTCTGAGTTTTGATTTCAGCCGGTTTTGGGGGAGCAGTGAAGCCGTCAAAGCCGCGCTCGCGTTATCAGGGGAGCGGGCCGGGGTTCCCGGGGGGACGCCGTTAACCGTGGACGTCCTCTACGAGACGTTGGCGCGCGCCCTCTTTGAGGCCAGCGAGGAAGGCCAGGTCATGCGGAATGTTTTGGGGATGGAAGCTGATCTGGTACGCGTCCCCCTGCGGGCCCTGTTCCCCTTTTCATTGGCCGATTTTACAGGGAATGAGAAAAACCCCATCGGCGCGCGGGCGCATGTCGTGTTGAACCAGGCGGGGGAGAGATTGACCTGACCTGGATTTCCCTCAGCACTCATGGACAATCCAGGCAGAAATTGGACATTCTTTGTCATGTTGAGCACATTCGCGATACTCAGTGTAAACTCCGCGAAACATCCCCGCGTAGCTGATTCACTGACATATCTCAGCCTGTGGCAGTCTTGGCCGGACAGGTGCGAGCACAAGGTTGGTCAAGCGCAGTTTGAAGCGAGGCAAACGGTGGAGCGCGATCGCCAGGCAGCGCTGGAGA
>Ga0247727_10007322_pt1 | contig 21062 bp, 26 predicted proteins | sample WisWelCaveWW1625_FD_202498 | JGI IMG/M metagenome (GOLD analysis project Ga0247727, IMG submission 202498) | Biofilm microbial communities from Wishing Well Cave, Virginia, United States - WW16-25 | ecosystem: Environmental > Aquatic > Deep subsurface > Groundwater > Cave microbial mat | place... | reverse complement strand
CTGCTGTGAATAAGGCAAAATGAACAAGAAAAAGTTTTTAGCAATTGTCGGCATTATTTTAGCAGTTGGCGGAATGACTCTTGCTGCTGCGAATGTCATAACTTGGCGTTTGTTCTGGATTATTGCCATTCTTGTTGCGGGCTTTGCCTATTTCCTTCTGCCGAGAATGAGTGATTAATTTATTTCAGAAGCTTCATAAATTCTTCTCTGGAAATTACTAGCTCTTTTTTGATAATCTTATTTAGAAGTCCAGGACCTATCTCTTCTCCTGAATGATGCGGAATAACCATTCTTCTGCCATCCGGATGCTTGTATACCGTATGACTTCCAGTAGTGTGGTTATAAACAAAACCAAATTTTTCTATTACTTTAGCGAGCTCTTTGCCTGTGAGTCTTGGCAACTTTGCCAAGAGTTACACCTCTATCTGCTGAACTCCGACAAATTCTTCAGAAATCTCAAATGGTTCTTCTGTTTCAAGGTAGGCTTTTATAGCTTCTTTTGTCCTTTTGAGAAGCTCGTCCATTGTTTTAGCTTGAGTGTGACATCCTGGCAGTTCCACCACTTCAGAGACTAACCAGCCATCTTCGTCACGTTCAATAATGATAGTATATTTCTTAGCCATGGTTACACATATTACAGTGCAGTATATAAATTTTTGTCCGGATTTAATATAGAAAACTGTCGACTAAATACCATAATTAGCTCGCTTCAAAATCGCTTCAATATCTTGTATAACCTTCTCGCCTGGGTTTTCACCTAATTTTTCCAATGCTTGCAATGCAAGTTTGTAGTCATTTCTGCCTTTTTCAAATTTTGCACGCATTTGCTCAAAATAAATGCCCAGCTTAGGGAATAATTCGTTATCGTAAACTATTGTTCCTTTGCCACCTTCAACCCTGCCATTTGGCCTCTTTATGGGCAGTATTTTGCCTGTTGCAGCCCATGCCATTTTGTCTCCTGCTTCTCCACAATTTACAACCAAGGTCCAATTTTCAGATCCAAGGCGCTCTCCAGTCTTGCCAAAGTTAATGACAGGGCATCGCGCTGCTCTCCCCAAACAGTTCCCTGTCTCGCCAAAATTCAATACGGGTCCTTCAATGGTTTCTCTATATTCGCCCTTGCCTGCAGATACTCCGAAATAATCGCCTGCAATGCCGTAATTGAGCAGCGGCCCCAAGGACGACGAACCAAATCTATCGCCAATTTTTCCCAAATTTACAAGTGTGCCTTCTGCGTAATAGCCAAACATTTCTGATTCCAGTTCTGATAAATTTACAAGCGTCTTGTCTTTTGCCAGCTTATATCCCAGATAACAATCAGGATGGTTTAATTTGGTATCAATAACAATTATTTTCTCTGGGACTTTGTTGTAAAGCGCTGAGATGAAAAATCCAGATAAATTTATGAGCGGGTGATCTTGATATTGTAAAAGAAGTCCATGTACTTGGTCGGCTGAAATCTCTAATTTTTGTATTGCCTTTTCCGCCGATCGGTAAAGAGGAAAATCATCGTCAATTTGACCATAGTAGCTAGCTGCCGTTCTGGAAAATTCAGTCATCCATTTCTCAAATTCACTTGCTAGCTTGCTGTCCGGCTTTCCATAATTTCTTTTAGGCGCAGGCTCTTCATGCCCTGCTGGCTGCATTTTGTATGTCATTTGTTCATTTGACATTGTAACCAGCTCTCCTCAGTATGTCTTCTATATCTTTATTGATTTTTTTAGTCGGATCTTTACCTAATTGTTGAAGTGCTTTCAGCACCTTTTTGTAATCTTTCCTTCCCTTTTCAAATTCTGACTTAAGCATGTCTATATATTGCAATAATTCCTGATGTTTTGAGTTGGTGAAAACTGGTTCTCCCTGCATCACGCTTATCTGAAGGTACTTGGATAGGTAGGATAGCTTGCAGGCTCTTGTCCCGAAGGCAACATGCCTGAATTTTGTGTCTAGATTGAAAAAAGGGCCTTCTGTCTCTTCTGCTGGGTATAGCTCGTCCCAAGGTGCGTAATTTATGATGAGACCTTTATTGTAAGCTCCTGCGCTTAGGTAGATTTTTCCATAGTTAATAAAAGTCCCATTTGAGTTGTAGGCTGCTGACCTATAGACTTTTCCAAAATTAATCAACGTTTTACCTTTTGGAAGTCCATATCCGAAGTAATCAAGATCCATTTCAAGGTCAAAAATAATTATTGGATCAGGTGCTCGTTTGTATATTGCTGAAAGGAAAAAGCCATCCTCCGTTTCAATTTCTTCCTGACGGGTTAAAAAGAAGGCGTGTGCTTCCTCAGCGCTGAACACATCTGTGAGACAACTTTCTGCAAGTGCGAAAAAAACCCCTGAGTCAAAGGGTGGTTTAGGCTCTTCGCGCCACCGCTCAAAACATTGGGCGAGCTTGCTATATTTTTGACTATGATCATATTTTCTTTTCTGCGGAGGTTCTTCATGCCCTGCTGGCTCCAATTTATATACTAGTTTTTCAATCGTCATCTACTGCCATCCACTCATATCCCGCTTCTTTCAAAATGCTGCCTATTTCTCTTTCTAATTTGGACACATTGAGTTGTTTTGCAATTCTTATTGCTTTGTGATAATCGTTTCTGCCTTCTTCAAGTTTTGTTCTCAGTTTTTCAAAATATCTGGCAAGTTTTGGAATTTTTTTGCAATCTTCCGGCTTCAAAAGCAAGTTGCTGATATCATCGCTGTATGCTCTCGGTGCTTTTATTGCAATTAATATTCCTGGTGACTCTTTGCCGAAATCTTTGCCTGCCTTTCCACAGTTGATGGCCATATCTCCAGAGTCCTGAGAGGATGCCATTTCTTCGCCTGCGACGCCGTAATTTATTGCAAATTTTGTCACGTGTGAGCCAAACCCAGCACCTGTAATCCCCAAGTTTATTGCTACAGGGCCTCCATTGAAGTCATGTAGAGTTTTGCCATAGTTGATTGACACTGATTTTTCCATGCTCCCAAATGAGGCTCCTGCAACGCCATAATTAATGAGCGGTGCTTCAGCATGCGACCCTGCGAAATGGCCTGTTTCACTTAAATTTACTATTGGCCCTTGTGCCTTTTCGCCAAGATAAGTGCCTGTTTGAGATTTCACAACAAGAATTTTGCTTGCCGAGAGATTGCAACCCAAGAAGGAAAGCTCTATTGGCAAATCATACACTATTTCCTTGTTTGTCAACGTGTTATACGTTGCTGAAAGAAAAAATCCTGCGGCCTGTATGTGCGGATGGTCTGCAAAGCCCAACAAGAGTCCATGCAATTCTTCAAGCGACGGCTTTAATCCTGTCAGCGCAGCTTCAGCCCCTTTGTAAAGTTTCTGCGTTGTATTGAAATTTCCAATATCGAGGTTTGACGGAGCTTCTTTCAGCCATTTTTCAAATATTTCTGCAAGCTTGCTTCTTGGTTGCGTATTTTTTCTCTTCTGTGGCTGTTCTTCGTGCCCTGCTGGCTGCATCTTATAAGCCATCTGTTCAAGTTTTGATGTCATAACCTGCCTCTTTGACAATCTGTTCGATTTCCTTTTGTATTCTTATTTGTGGTTTAGGCCCCAATGATTCCAATACTTCAAGCGCAATGCGGTAATCTTTTCTGCCTTTCTCAAACAATTCTTTCAGATTCTTGAGATATTTAGCCAGCGCTGGCACACATTTGCAGTCGTCTGCTCCCCATGCCAGTTTGGCGTAGGTTTGTGGGCCAAAGGAGGCAGGAGCTTTGACAGCGAGAACTATTCCCCTCGAACTTACTCCGAATGACCTGCCTGCTGTGCCGTAGTTTATTGTCACGCTTGATTTTTTGGCACTTATACTCATTCTTTCTCCGGCATCTCCCAAGTTGATTATAAGGGATTTCGCAAGCGCCCCAAGTTCGCCTGTTGAGCCGTAATTAAGTATGGGTCCATGGGTTATGTACTCCCTGTCCGCATTCGTTGAGCCGATTGATCCAGCGCAATCATAGTTGAGTATTGGTCCTTTTGACCCGATTCCAAGATTTTCGTCAGTTTCTCCCAGGTTTATTATTGGTCCGGTTGCCTCTCTGCCCATGTCTTTTTTTACTATGCCTTCGTTTATTACAGTTCCTTCTGCTTCACTGCCGAAATAGTCGCCTACTGTTGAGCGATTGATGATGGTTTTGTTCTTGCGCAGGCTCTTTCCAAGACTGTTTATCGGGGTTGCCAGCTTAAGGTCGAATATTATTGTTTCATCTGGCGCTTTGTTATAAATTGCTGATACAAAACCTCCAGCCCATGCTATTTTTTCATGGTCCTGATGTGCCAAAAGCAATGCGTGCATTTCTGGAATATTTGCGTCGATATCCGTTATCATTCTTTCAGGATGATCGCACCCTTTGTCAACATCCCAGCTTTCTAAGAAGCGCAGAAATGCTGCTTCAAGTTTTTTATCTGACCTTTGGTATTTTCTTTTGGCCTCGGGAGACTCGTGCCCTGCTGGCTGCATTTTGTACGCCATCGTTTCCAGTTTAGACATCGCATCTCTCCAGAATTTCTTCTATGTCCTGCTGTATTTTCTTTGCTGGCTCTGGTCCCCAATCATCTAAAATGCAGTTGTACGATGTGTTTTTACCGTCCCAGATTTCTTTTAATTCCTTTACGTATTTGCTCAAAGTTGGCATCTTTTCAAGATTAATTGGTTGTATGACTGTGGCATCTTTGGCATTAAGCATGTTTATGGGCAAATGTTGAGTTGTTATTATTGTGCCTGTCGCATACCAACCAATTTGAGCCCACTCTGGGCGGAAATTGAAACCCACTGTACCGCAATTGATGATTATTCCTGATGCCATGTATGCAAAAGTATAATCTGCTGTTAATCCAAGATTGATTGCAACACCAGAGGAACGTGCACCGAAGCCAATGCCTGCCAATCCGCAATTTATGATAGCTCCCTCTGCTTCAATGCCAAAATCATCAGCTAACTTTGCTGTGTTGATTAGTGTTTTGTTGTTTGATAATTTGTAACCGAGTTCTCTTATGCCTTTTTCCAACTCAATATCAAATATGATAAGTTTATCAGGAGATCTGTTGTAAACTGCTGAAATAAAAATACCAGCATGTTCTACCCATTTGTGGCCTTCATAAAATAATGGCAGAAGGTTAGCTTCGGCAGGCGACGGTTTTGAATCTCCAAGCATCGATTCTGCTTTCTTATACCATTCTTCAAAATTTAGAGCCAGTTGTTCTCCATTCAAAATTGGTTCTAGTTCTTTGGTAAGCCATGACAGCCATGCTTCAAATGCAGTTGCTAGTTTTCTCTCGGGTTCCACGTACTTTCTTTTACTGGGCTGTTCTTCATGCCCGGCAGGCTCCAACTTATACGCCATCTGTTCAAGTTTAGACATGATGATACCTCTTCATGATGTTTAGAATGTCAGCTTTGAGTTTTTCTGGCGGAAGCGCTTCTACAAATGCCCTTGCACGTGTATGGTCTGTCTTTATTTTCTGCAGTTCTGCTTGGATTGGCGTCAGATATTCGTACAAATCTGTTCCTGCATGTAAATGGTCACCAATGCACTTTCCATTTATGTCCATCATCAAGGCAGGTATTTCATAACCAGTAGTGTCCAAAAAGTTGATGTACAATCCTTTTCCGTTGTCCCAAGCCCAATTTCCTTTTTTGCCGTCATTTAGCACTGGGCCTTTGCTCCTGGGTGCAAGTCCTCCGGTTGATCCTAGGTTAATAACATATCCACAGGACTTGGAACCAAGGCTGGTTGCATTGCCGCAATTTATAATTGTGCCCATTGCACAGATTCCAAAATTATGGCAGACTGTTGTTGATTTATTTACAATAATTTTATCTTTTGAAAGCCATATTCCCAGTTCAATTATAGGCACTGGAAGTTGTAGGTCATAAACTATTTCCTTATCCGGTATCTTGTTATAAAGGGTTGAAATGAATGCTCCTGCCATAAAGATTTTGGGATGGTCTTGATATGCGTAGAGTAGGCCATGTGCTGCATCTAGGTCACAATCCAACTTGGCTGTCAGCTTCAAGGCTTCATCATACCAACGAGGGTCTGACATGTCATGTGTATAGTTATTTTTAAGCCATTTCTCAAAGGCTTCTTTCAGTCGTTGGTCAGGCTCAGAGTACTTTCTTGTTGGGCGTTGTTCTTCGTGTCCAGCCGGCTCCAACTTGTACGCCAGCTGTTCAAGCGTCATCATAATCACTTCCCTTGAACAAATCATCAAGAGTTTCCCTTATTACTTTTGCTGGATTCGTGCCTAGTGTTTCTATGGCGCTAACTGCTTTTTTGTAATCATGCTTGCCCGGTTCAAGAAGAATCTTTAGCTTTTGCAAGTAATCCCACACTTTTGGAACCAATGGTTTTTTGGTTCGCAGCATTTTGTAGATGGCGTAATTTTTCTTGGAATCCTCCTTAAAGCCTGAGATGTGGGCATCGTTGTTTTCTTTTTCAACACCTGACATTTTTCTTTTAGGTGCATAGTCTATAAGATAACCTGTTTGATCACGTAGTAATAATAAACGGCTGCTGCGTTCTGCTTGATTAATTACTGTACCAAGCACTTCGTTTCCGCCCATAGCATACGTGTTTTCATAATTTACGATGAGTCCCTGGTTACCATGTCCAATATGGTCGTCTTTTGCTTGCCCATAGTTCAATATTGTGCCTTTGGATTTTTCGCCAAGATTCCGACCAGTACCCGTCAATACGACTAGAATCTTGTCAGGGTTGAGATAGCATCCGATTCCTTCCAATGGTTTCCCTATATCTATATCCAGAAAAAAAGTTCTTTGTGGCATAAGGTTGTATGTTTGCGAGAAAAACGGTGCACTTGTTATAATGCAGGGATGATCAGCGTATTTGTGTAGCAATGAATGTAATTCGTCAGCGGTAATTTGCTCATTTTTTATATCTCGCTCCAGGTTTCTAATGCAATCTATTGCACGTGAGTGTGAAGTGGTCGTGAATACTTGTTTTGACGATGCGAGATACTTTTTAAAAGCTTGCGCCAGCTTTCTGTCTGGCTTAGTATACTTCCTTTTGGGTGCAGGTGCATCATGTCCCGCAGGTTCCAGTTTGTAAGTCATCTGTTCAAGCGACATCGTAGCCGTGCCTCCTGAATATGTCATCAATTTTTGTCTTGATTGTTTTTGCTGGCTCCTGACCAAGCGTTTCTAATGCAGCAAGCGCTTTGTTGTAATCTTGCTTGCCAGGCTCAAATTTAGTTCTCAGCTCTATCAAATATTCCCACAATTCTGGTATTTTCTTCTGCTCGTGCGCCATCATATGGTCAATTATACAATTTCTTATTTCAAACTGCTTCCAAGCATTTCTGCTTTTGTCACGTAAGATGTAGTCAACAAATTTTTGGCGTTGTTCTGGGATTTTTCCATAATTTATTACATAGCCCTGGCAATCTGTGACAGGGTAATTATCAATTTTTGACAGATTTATGGTTACACCGGCTGTTTTTTGGCCAAAATCACTCAATGCTTCGCCATAATTTACGAGCAATCCTTGGTTCGACATGCCTGTTTGCCAGCGCGTAGTGCCATAGTTCAGAATGGTGCCTTGTGAATTCTCTCCTAACGAACCCATAGTATCGGTGAGTACAACCAGCACTTTCTCTTTTTTGAGTCCACATCCGAAATTCTCTAGAGGAAAGTTAATGTCAAAGGTGATGTTTTTTTGGGGTTGTTTATTATAGGCCGCAGAGAGGAAAAACGCTGCGTGTTTGATATTCTGATGGTTTTGGTTACTGAGCAGCAAAGCGTGTGCTTCCTCAGCTATAACATCCAAGTCTCTAATTACGTATCTCGCAAAAAACTGTAGGTTATCTCGACCCCACGTGTCGATGCTTATGTTAAGCCAGTTCTCGAAAGCTTCTGCAAGTCTTCTGTCTGGCGTGGGATATTTTCGTCTGGGAGAAGGCTCTTCATGTCCCGCCGGCTCCATTTTGTAAGCCATCGTTTCAAGCTTTTCCATCGCCACCACCCAGAATACCCTCAATATCAGACTTAACCTTTGCCATTGGATTTGGACCAAGTGTCTCCAAAGCAGCAAGCGCTGCGCTGTAGTCATTTCTGCCTTTTTCAAAGGACTCCCTTAATGACCTTAAATAGGGCATCAATTGTGGTGCTTTATTCTCCACCGGCCATAAGAATACTTTTGCTCTGGCAAATGGTGGAACTGTAAACCCGCAATTGGCTGTCGCTACTACAATTGATTCTCCGCCACTTTCTTCATAATCCGAATGTGCGTTGTCGTCATATTCTAAGTCGTCTTTAACGCTAATGAAAATTCCTCCTGGGGCTGCTTTACCGTATGTGCAGACTTTGCTGGAAAAATCCAATATGCATCCAGCCCCGTTTCCGAACTTACTATCCACAACTGATTTTATAATTGTTCCAAGATTAGCTACTATCACATTGTGTGCTGCTGCATAAAGCCTTGTTTTTCCATAATTCACAAATTTTTTAGCATGTGCAGCTGGTGCAGTTCCAGTTTCTCCATAATTTATTATAGTGCCGGCCTGAAATCCAAAATATTCTCCTGCTCTTCCTGTGTTAATTAAAATTTTTCTTTCATCTAATCTTAGGCCCACGCAATTTACCGGAATGTCTGTATCGAGATCATAGATTATGACTTGGTTTTTTGATCTGTTGTAAATCTCTGACAAGAACCTGCCAGCTTCGTGTATGTTTGGATGATCTTGATATTGCATAATTAATGCATGCGCTTCTTGAATATCGGGCTCAATTTTTTTAAGTAATGAACTTGCTAAACCCGCTTGGGATGGAAACCCTGCTTTATAAAGGTGGAGCCATTTCTCAAACGCTCTTGCCAGCTTGCTAGAACTTTTGCTGTATTTCCTCTTAGAATTTCTAGCTTCATGTCCAGCAGGCTGCATCTTGTACGCCATTTGCTCAAGCGTCATCGTATTCCTCCTTCAGAATTCTGTGGAAGTCGGCTTTTATTTTCGCAGCATTGAGATCTTTTATAGCATCAATGGCAGCATGATGGTCCGTTCTGCCTTTTTCGAGCCCCTGCTTAATCTCTGCCATATATTTCTGCCATCTCGGCATTGGCGCTGCTTGCAATTTCCGAGATTTTTGATCAAATTTTTGCCAGGGCTGGTCAAAGGAAGCATAGAAACTTAACCCGCCATGTTGAATGCTTGTGCCACCATAAAGCAGTACGTCATTGTTCTGGGCAAGTTCACATTCTCCTAAACTGATAACAAGCGATGCATCGTTGCCTATGCTCTTAGTTCTTCCGTAATCTAGAACAACACCTGTGGAGCTAGATCCAAAGTTGGCACCAGTTTTCCCATAATTAATCAGATTGCCTTTCGAATATTGACCGCACCATATTCCAATATCTGTAAGATTTACAAATGTCTTTTCTTTCGGAAGTTTATATGCAAAACAACCGAAGGCTCGTGAAAGTTCCAAGTCGAATATTATTTCTTTTTCAGGGCTTTTGTTGTAAACTGCACTGATAAAAAGTCCTTGATTAAAAGGCTTTAATTTTGTAAGTCGAATATCATCTTGATATGAAATCAAGAGACTATGAGCCTCCTCCACAGAAGGAGTTAAATTTTCTATAAGACTTTCTGCAAGTTTATATTCATCTTCCGCCAATGTTATGTACTCTCTGTCAAGCCATTTCTCAAACGCTAAACATAGCCTTTTGTCTGGTTCAGAATATTTTCTCTTAGGCGAAGGTTCTTCATGTCCCGCAGGCTGCATCTTGTACGTCATCTGTTCAAGCGACATCGTAATTAGCCCTCCGGAAAATGTCTAAAATGTCTTGGGTGATTTTATCTTTCGCCCCTGTTCCGAGTTGTTCTACTGCTTTTAGTGCCAGCTTCCAGTCTTGTTTTGCCGGCTCAAACATTGCACGTAAATGGTCAACATATTTCACCAATTCAGGAATTTTCAGATATTCGTCAGAATCTATTACTTTGCGTGCTTTTCTGGTTTCCTTCCACTCTGCTGGTGTAGCCGAGATTAGGATTCCATCTGATTCGCAGCCAACGTTATAATCTGCTTTTCCAGTATTTACCAGAATGCTCACATAGCGGCTGTGGCAACCGAGTTCTTTGCCGCAGCTTCCGAAATTCAGCACTGGTCCTGTTGCATCCCAGCCCAGCTTTTCTCCAGCTTCACCAACATTTACAATCAACGCATCAGAGTTGCCTCCTGCATAATCACCGACTTTACCCAGATTTACTAATATTGAATATGATTTATTTCCAGCCAGGTCAGGCTCCATCACCGAACCCAAATCACGGCCAATCTCTCCTGCATTGATAATTACTCCGCGTGCTTGGTATCCGCATTGTGTGCCCATTTTGCCAAGATTGACTAGAATCTTCTCGGGTGCAAGCAGGTATCCCACAAACCGCAAGCCTATGTCAAGATCATGTAAGATGATTTTCTCTGGCATTTTGTTATAGAAATGTGAAAGGAACATGCCTGCCACGCATACCTTGCTATGATCTTGGTAATGTATCATTAGTGAATGTAGTTCGTCTAAAGATGGATGAAGCTCTTTAGTGTAGTCTTCTATTCTCTGAAAGTCATCAATAGCTGGCTTTCCTTCTTTTACAGAGTTTATCCACTTCTCAAACGCATTGGCTAATTGCAAGTCAGGTTTGGAATATTTCCTTCTAGGCGAAGGCTTATCATGCCCTGCCGGCTGCATCTTGTAAGCCATCGCTTCAAGCCCAGTCATCTTTTACCCTCCAATTACGATATTTTTGCACGAGTCGTTTGAACGGATACTTGATGCCAAGTGCTTTTTTGATGTCTAGTTCTATTGTTTTTTCTGGTTCAGGGCCCAACTCTTCCAGGGCTTTTATTGCGGCATTATGGTCTGTTCTTCCAGGTTCAAATGTCATGCACAGATTGTCAAGATAATTTTTCATTGCTCCCTTGTAATCTCTTGGCTTTACAACAAGCTTTGCTCGCTCTGTGTACTCAAGATTTTCATTCCTTTGTATGTCAACAACTATGCCTGTTGCCTTGTCTCCAACTTGGTAATACGCATCTCCCAGGTTCAATACTACGCTTTTGTTGCCGTAGCCTGTAGCCACACCTGTTTTTCCAAGATTGAGAATAAGTCCTGTTGCGTCGTGGCCCATTCCTGATCCTCTTTTGTAATTCTTCTGCTCTTCTTCAGAGGGGTGGTTCACTTTTCCGTAATTGATGACAGGACCTTTTGCGGCAAAAGCAAAACAGTCTTCAGTTTCGCCATAATTGATGAGTGTGCCTTCTGCTTCAAAACCCATGCAACCTCCTGCCTTTGCTCTGTTGACCAAACATTTCTCTTTTGAGAGTTTAAATCCAACATATTCTGGCGGGTTTTCCACCTCAAAATCATGAATGACGATTTTCTCTGGCGATGCATTGTAGACTGCTGAAATGAAACAACCAGAGAATTGCCACTTATATTGGTCCATGCTGTCTTGGCGGTCAAGAAGCAGTGCGTGTGCCTCCTCAACGCTTGGTTCGAGCCCTTCTAATGAAGATCGTGCGATTTCATATCCTTCTTCGCGGTCCCACCACTTTCCTTTCATCCATTTTTCAAATGCTTCTTTCAGTTTTCTGTCTGGCTCAGTGTACTTTCTTTGCTGCGGCGGTTCTTCATGCCCAGCAGGCTGCAATTTGTAAGCCATCGCTTCCAGCTTAGACATCGTAACCATGCCCCCTTAGGATAGCCTCAATATTGCTTCTGATTACCTTTGGCTGGGAAAGTTCTTGCACAACATCTTTGATGGCTTTGTAGTCTGTTCGGCCTTTTTCAAGTCTTTCTTTGAGATCTTGGACATATTTCACAAGCTCTGGAATTTTCATGCAATCTTCAGCTTTTAGCAATTTTGATGCGTTTTTATACGCAAATGACGCAAAACTTTCTGGGTCTTCAATTGCTATAATTAGACCCTCTACCATTCCTGGTGCAAATGTGTACTCTGCTTTGCCGCAATTGATTATCAATTTTTTAGATTCCCACCCGAACTGGGGTCCGCATGTTCCAAAGTTTATTGCAAGCTCTGAATACCGGAAATTGCCAGATTCATAGCGACATACGCCGAGATTTACAATGGAATTTTTAGCGTAATCCCCCATTCTGTTCATGCATATGCCAAAATTAATCACTGGTGCCTTTGAAGAATGGCCCATTTGGAAACCGCTTTGACCATAATTGATTACTGGCGCTAATGAAGCTCTACCTAATGCGTTTCCTGTATCTGCTTTGCTGATTAGCAGCTTTCCTTCTGCCAATTTATAGCCAAGATTGTTTATATGGACATCAAGTGGTAAATCAAAAACAATTTCTTCGTCAGCAATTTTATTGTAAATTGCCGACACGAAAAGCCCTGCTGATGTGATGTTTGGGTGATCTTGATAACTAATAAGCAGAGCGTGTGCGTCGTCAAGCCTTATTTCAAGGTTTTCTGTTAATTTGAGAGCGAGTTCATAGTATTGCTTGAAGTCACGATCCCTCATTTCGTCATAGGGAGTTTCAAACGTAAACCAGCTTTCAAACGCTTTTCTAAGTTTTGAAGGCGGCTTTTCGTATTTCCTTCTCTTTGGAGGCTCTTCATGCCCAGCCGGCTGCATTTTGTAGGCCATTGTTTCCAGCTTAGACATTGAAACCAGCCTCCTTCAGCAAACCACCAATGTCATTTAGTACCTTCTGTGCAGGCTTAGGTCCAAGCGAACGTGCTGCTTCGATTGCCTTTTTGTAATCAGTTTTTCCTGGCTCGAATAGCTGCTGCAAATCCTGTGCGTATTTGTCAAGAGCTGGCAGCAACGGAATGTAATTTCTCTCATTTAGTTGATACTCTAGGTCAACGTGTTTCCTCATGCCCCATGTTCCAAAGTTGATGAATAGCGAATTTACGTTGCTTGGCACTCGAGCTAATGAAATAGTTCCAAAGTTTATGTGAACTGTGTTACGGCAGTCTCCATCAAAGCTTTGTGCTGTGCCGTAATTCACTGCCAATCCATGATGACCTCCTCCGCCGAGTCGGGTTGTAAGTTTTTCATAATTGAGAAGGATGCCACCGATATTATCATCGCCCAAGCTACATACAGGCACAAGATTTACCAGAATCTTTTCAGGACGCAGGTGATATCCTAGAAATTCCATTGAAAGTTCTTTGCCAGGATTGAAAACCATTTCCTTATCCTTGCCGTGATTGTACATTGCGGAGAAGAACAGTCCAGCCTCGTGAAATTTCGGGTGGTCTTGATAAGCAATTGCCAAAGCGTTTACATCCTCGGAACTAAAATCTTTGACATCTCTGACCATGCTTTCGGCAGTCGCATAAGCCAGCCCCCATGACCATTCTACTCGAATACGAAGCCAATCTTCAAAGGCTTTTGCCAACTTCATGTCAGGCTTGGAATATTCTCTGCGCGGCGCGCGTTCTTCATGCCCAGAAGGCTCCATTTTATATGCCATCTGTTCAAGCATTTTTAGATCTCCGCAGTATTGCATCCAGGTCATCTGGTATTTTCTGTGCAGGCATTGGTCCTAGTTTGCGGATCTCCTCTATGATTTTCTGAATGTTTCCATGATAAGAAAATCTTTTTTTAAGATCAAGTATATAGAGGTTGAATTCAGTTTTGACAGAGGGATTCAGTCTTACCACTTTCGCACTTTTTACGTCCACGAACTTTGTTTTGCTGTTTCCAATCACGTGCCCTGTTGCAAAGCTGCCCATCTCTTTGCATTTGCCAAAATCTATGACGCATCCCTTGCTTTCAGCTCCAAACTCACCTTTTACAGTGCCGTAATTTATGGCAGTGCCCCTGTTTTCATAGGCAAACCATTGGTCTCCAACGTTCCCATAATTAATGGCAAGGCCGCTTGATGCTTGTGCCAACGTTGTTGCTGATGCAAAATTGACAATATTCCCCGCAGAGTATCTTCCAATTGCATTCGTTTTTTTGCAGTTTATTATCAGAGTTTTGCCTGCTGCAAGCATGAATCCAAGGTGATCTAGTTTTTCTATTTCAAGGTCAAAGGTAAATATTCTTTCTGGAGAATTGTTGTAAAGCGCTGTGAGGAAAATTCCAGCGTCAGTAATGTCAGGATTCGCGCTGTCTTGATAATTAAGGATGAGCCCGTAGGCTTGATCAATTGAGATGTCCAAGGGTTTAACAAGTTCTTCGGCTTTTTCATATTTGCTTTGAAAGGCTGCACGTTCAAGATTTTGAACTCCCCAAATACTTGAGTGTCTGGACCATTCTTTCAATGCATTTTCCAGATGTCTGTCAGGCTCTGGATACTTGCGCTTTGGCTGTTGTTCTTCGTGTCCTGCTGGTGTGAGTTTGTATGCGAGGCTTTCATTCATGAAGCACCCCGCGGTAGTTGGATTTTGCTTCTGCTTGAAGCGCTTTTGTTCTGCCCAGTGCAAGGCTTAGCATGTTTTCCGGATTGTAAGCCGGATAAACCCATGTGTTGGGCAGTTTTTTGACTTTTGCCCATTCCTGCATTCCATTTTTATCTGTTATGAACACGAAATTTCTAGTTACTTCTCCAAGTCCGCTTAGATAATTCATTACTTCCTCATTGTTTGCAATAAAGCCGTCTGTGACAAGAACGTTGTCTAGTTTTGCGTATCTTGCTTTTATCTTTGACATGTCCAGTCTCAGCGCTTTATCCATGACTTTCTTCTTCTCTTCCTCGTTCATTCTGTCCAGCAAGTGCTGGTAGTCTTTTTCATTGCTGAATTGTATGCCTTTTTTCTCCCAGCCTGATTTTTCTACAAAGTCCTTGAGCTTGTCAATGTTTAGGTGTGTTCCTCCGCCCCAGTATCCGCACATTAGAGAATAGTACGCGTCCAGGTCCCTTGAAGGTGGCAAGAATGCTATGTCTTCTGAGAAGTTCCATCCGCCAACCATTGAACCATTGGAATGATAATTCTTTCCTAATACAAAAGCACACAAGACCTGTATTGCGCCTCTAAGATCATCAGGTTTTGTCATTGAAGCTGAGCTGTCAATGCCGAAGTTCAAATGCGGTATTGACCATTGTATCGCTGGCAGTTTTCCCTCTTCGTCCATGTGGACTTTTGTAACTCCTGGCATTGCTATTTGTCCTCTGGAGCCGAAGATGTCTATCTTGTGAACTGGGTCTCCTACTTCGAATTCTTTTTTGCCTGACCTATACAGCGCTGTTGAATCAGCTTCTACTGGTCTTTTCACAATGTAAATTCCATGGTTTGCCACCCATCGCCTGTATAGTTGTATCTGTTCATTATGTCTTTTGAATTCTTGGGGTCCTGCGCCAACTCCTGCTGCTTTTTGCTCGCCATCGCCAAACGGATCGTCAAAATCTGGGCGCACTTCCTTCAGGAATTGCTTTACAACTCTGTATGCTCTGACGCCTTTTTTCTGTAGTATTCCTGACAGTCCGCCGTCAAGTTCTGCTATTGGTATTCCCTGCATGTCTCCATGGTTGCAGACCAGAATTATTTTTTGTACTTTTATGAGGTCCTCGATTGCTTTTCCCCATCTGTATAAGGATGCTAGATGTTCATCAAGAGTTAGCCCGATGTAAGGAATGTCCTTCACTTTCTCAAAATATTCCTTTTGTTTTGGTGTTAGCTCTATTTGCTTGAAATCTTTGAATGTTTCTGAGTATTTTGCCCGCATTAGTTTATTGAGTATGACGCTTGGCCCGTCTTTTCCTTCTTTTTCTTCTGCCTGTTTGGCAAAGACTTCTCTCATTTGCAGTAATTCTTCGCCGCCTAGTCCCCAGCTTAGAACGCTTCCTTCGTTTGCAAGGTCTGAGTAGAACTGGTAAATTACGTCTGCTTTTTCTTTGAATATTTTGTGACCTTCTGCCATAAGGTAAAGTTTGTCTGCCAGGTCTCTTGGGAAGAACACAAAGTGGCCTGTTTCATGTCTTACTATTGCTTCGATTGCCGGCTTTAATTGCATATATTTGGGCACAAGGCTGTTCACAAAACCTTCAGAAACTCTTATCTTTTTGTCCTTCCAGTCAAAGCTTGCAGAATCTTGTCCTTCAATTGATGGCACGAGTATAGGTCCGTTTATTGAAGGATGGTTAAAGCTGACTTTTTCCTTTTGCCAGACTTGTTCTACAGTCTTTCCCAAGTCCCCGTTCTTACTCATGCTTCCCCTCTAATAGTGCCTTTATATTACTCTCTAATGTTTCCCGAGTATAAGTTTTTAACGCTTTTAAAGCCAGTTTGTAGTCTGTTCTGCCTGGCTCAAAAGTGTTTTTGAGCTCCTCAACATAATCACGCAGCGCAGGTGCTTTTTCAAGCCCGTCTTGATCGACTTCAATTTGTCCACCACGTCGCGATTCCTTAATGTATGTGATAAATGGAGTTTTCAATACTCCCCATTCTCCCAGGTTGATAAAAAAAGTGTTCCAGTTACTGGGGCCAGGGCTGTATGCGACCTTGCCTAAGTTGAGGTGGATGCTTTCTTGACAATAACTGCCAAAACTCTGGCATGTGCCGTAATTTATTGAAAAGCAATGGATGCTGGTATGGCCAAACGATACCGCAATATTTCCATAGTTGATAATCGTGCCCTTGCTTTTTTCTCCAAGTCTTGCAAGATCGCTGAGATTCACTAATATTTTATCTTCGCAAAGATTGTATCCCATCCAGTCTAAGAGCTTTTCAATTTTGGCATTATGGACTATTTCTTTTTGTTTCATATTGTTGTAAATAGCCATAATAAATAGTCCGGCATCTTCTATCTTCGGATGGTCCTGATACGCCAGCAAAAGTGCAATTACATCATCCACGCTTGGCGTTAGATTTTTTAGCAAGTATGAAGCTTGACCGTGAGCTAGTCTCGATACACTGGAAATAGGGCCGCTATTTAGCCATTCTTCAAATGCATTAGCTAATCTCTTGTCAGGCTCTGTAATCTTTCTCTTAGGCTTCTGTTCTTCATGCCCTGCTGGCTGCAGTTTGTATGCTAGTGTTTCACTTTGCATTTGTACGCCTCAGTTATCGCACCTGTAAGATATTTTCTTACTTCTTCTTTGGGATATTTTTTTAAAGCTTCAAAAACAGCATTGTAGTCTGTTTTGCCTTTGTCAAATTCTTTTTTCATTTCAGAAAGGTAATTTTGAACTTTCTTTAGGCTCGTCTGGTATTCAGCGGTTTTGAGAAATTTTTGGTATTCCTGCAGTTCTCTTTGACTCATATATTTGAAGGGTGTTAATCCTATCTCTCGGTGTCCGTGCCTTAAAGTATATTCTTCTGGGCTAAAATCTGCCAGAACAACTGTGCTTACTTTCTGTGAAGGTAAAATAGCAATGCCTTCGAGACTTATTCCAAGGTCTGTTGCTTGAGGACAGAATGCTCCATGGAACTCTCCGCAATTAATTACATATCCCTGAGAATTTCTGCCAAGTTCTCCTTTGTTTTTTCCATAATTTACAAAAATTCCAGATGAATTAAAAGCGTTGTACGAACTTTCGCAGTCGTAATCAGCATAATTTAAAGTGACCCCTGCTGACTGAAGGCCTAGATTGTAGCTGCCGTGTGTTTTGTTTACCAAGGATTTATTTTTCGGCAACCTGTAGCCAATGCCTTCAAGCGGAACAGGTAGATCGTAAACAATCTGCTTTTCAGGTGATTTATTATAAATGCATGACAGGAAATAGCCTGCTTTTGTTATGCTTGGGTGATCTTGATTTTTCATTACAAGAGAATGTGCTTCATCAATACTGGCGTCAATCCCTTTCAATGTTTCTTCAGCGCGCCGGTATGTCCGATCAGGCAACCATTCTTCATCATTCTGACTGGAATCCAGCCATTTCTCGAATGCGTTAACCAGTTTCCTGCTCGGCGTAGTATATTTCCTTTTAGGCCGCTCTTCATGCCCTGCTGGTTCAAGCTTGTAAGCAAGTGCGTCGCGCATTTTAGATGCCAAGTTCTTTTTTGTGGTTGTCGTTAACAAACTCGCAATAATGCCTTAGTGTTGGATGGTCTGCCTGCGGTTTCGCAATTATTCCTTTGACCGCGTTCTTCAATGCTTCGCTTGCCTTTTCTCCTTCTTGTAAGAACTTGTCTATCTGTTTGAGGTCGTGTTCTACTTTGTCGTAATTGTCCTTTATGTCTTTAAGGAGTCTTCTGGATAAATCCTGTTCCTGTCTTTCGCCGTGTTTTCTTACCGCTTCCACTGATTTTGCCGAATAATCTTCGTCGAATTGTAATCTGTGCGCTAAACAGTATGGAGCTACTGCTTGCACGTGTTCAATCTCCACTTTGTCTGCTTCAAAATAGCGTGCAAGCATGCTTGCGTAGAATTTGATGCCGTCCCATGAACGTGCTGAAATTCCGCCTTTGACTTTTGCGCTTCCGTAGTCTTTGTTGTGGCTGGACTTGTCTCTTGGGTCCACTGACCTGTTTTCGCCGTATAGCACGCTGGTGTTTATTTCATCCCATATGCATCGCAGGAATGTTGAAGCATCGGCTGAGTACGGCATGTCTACTGCTTCTGTATCTATCGGTTCAAGGATTGGAATGTTGATGTTTCTGTCATGTTTCTTTAAAACATCGTTAAGCCTTTTGTTGTTCTCTTTTGCTTTATCTTGTAAGAATTTGATTTTTTCGTCCTTGCTTTTGTCTTTGTTCATCAAAAGGTGGACTATTTCTTCTGTCATTGCAGGGTTGTCAAGGTCTTTTCTGATTTGTCTGCCTGCTTTTCGAATGATGTCTTGGAGCCATGCTGGTCCTGCTCCGAATTCAAGGGAAATGTCAAATCTGTCAAGCGATGGTGGCGGAAGCTCATAAGTTCCTGTTCCGTTGTAGTTCATTGTTGCAAAGATTGGGATTTTTCCACGTGAGAAGTATTTACCCAAGTGTTCCACTGCTCCTGTTCTGATATACTCCAAGAAAATTGATTGTTTTCCAGGTGGCAGTCTGTTGATTTCGTCCAATGTTAATGCCGGCAGGTAGAGTGATGGTTGCCATACTACTCCTTCCTCTGCAAGTCTTCCCAGGTCTACTCTTGACAGCATTGTGTCTTTTGTCTGGTCTGGGTGTCCTGTGATTTTCAGGAAGTCATACAAGTCAAACGGAAGTCCTGATAAGATTGAGCTTACAACGCCTGAACAGGTTGTTTTACCGCTTCCAGGGTTGCCTTCAAGCAAAGTGTTTTTCTTGCCAAGGTAGGAGAATGCGTTCATCAATATTTTCCAGTATTGAACTTCTTTACCTTTGACTTTTTCAACAGTTGGATCAATAAAGTATCTGTCGCCTATGATTCTGACAATCTCGTCAAGTTTGCGGAAGTAATCTTTCATTCTAACCACCCTTATCGAGAATAAATATAGTTTCCCTTTATAAAGGTTTCTATATTTTCACTACTAAAAAGTTACTAAAAAGGTCATTATTCCGGAAACTTGTATATTTTATCGTGGTGGTCGAAATCAATAAACACGATCTTGTTTTCATCATGCATATATTTGAATACAAGAATAAAAGAACCCACGTGAACCCTTTTCATATCTTTCATGTTGTGTCGTAAATTCTTGTAATGATCAACGTCCACACTATGAATTATTTCTTCGATTTTTTTCAGAACACTTTCGTATAATGTTCGGTCTCTTTTTGAAAGTTTTTTTAGAATCTTTTGCAAGGATGGAATAATTTCATAAGAATGCATTCAATCCTCGATTATTTTCCTCAATTCAGCAAGATTCTTGAAAGGAATGCCTTTTTCCTTCTCCAGTTTTCTTAATTTTTCAGCATATTCAGGTCTCAATTCAGGTTCCATATGCTCGTTTTTGTATGAGTTTACAACTAGCGTTATGGCCTGTACCTTGTTCTTCAGCTTGTGCTGGGCCTTTACAATGTTCAAAGTCTGGTTTACATCTTCTGGCAAGTCTAGCAACGCTTTCAAAATTTCACCTTGTTAACATATATTAACACTTATTAATATATATTAATATTTAAGCTTTTCGTTACAAACTCAGCTTCTTCGCCAGCTCCTGCGCTTCTTCAAGCTGTTCTGGAGTGCCGATGTCAAGGATATGGCTGCAGACCTCATACTCAAACTCGATTCCTGCATCAATAAGCATTTGTATCGCTTCTGGAAGCCAGTATTCTCCTTTAAGCCCTTGCTTTACCTCTTTGCATGCTTTGAATATTTCGTGCGGTAGTATGTAGACGCTTAAGTTTGCCAGATTTGTTGGCGGCTGTTCTGGTTTTTCAATTATTTTCAGCACTTTTTTCCCTTCTGTTACAAGAATTCCGTATCGTCTGCCGTCTTCCACTTCTGTGCAGGTAAATACGCCTGGGGATTCGTGTCTGAGCAGGCGTTTGAGCAAATGTGTTTCAAAAAGCGAATCGCATGCGATGACAAAGAATCTTTTTTCAGTTATGTAGGGTTCTGCACGTGCAATGGCGTCTGCTGAGCCTCTGAGTTCAGGCTGTTCCACATAGGTTATCTTCAGCCCCATTTTCGACCCATTTCCAAAATAATTAATTATATGGTCTTTCAGGTAATTTACAATAACAACAACTTCAGTTACCCCTACCGTCTTAAGTTGCTCAAGAATTATCTGGAGTATTGGCTTGCCATTTATGAGCAGCATTGCTTTTGGAATTGTGTCTGTCAATGGCTGCAGTCTTGTTCCTCTTCCTGCTGCTAGTATCACCGCTTGCATATTCTAGCGCTGATACCCATCCTTTTATAAGCGTTATTAATTTCCGGATAAAAACTTAAATATGTTTGGTTCTATCAGGCATTTATGCGTGGAAAAAAGAAAGTCTTCATGGATGTCGTCTCAGCTATGCTTGACGAGGAGCACCAGGCTGAAATTCTTAAAAGGCAGCGTGAGTGGTCAAAGAAGAAATTTGGTAGCAGAGGATTGATGATTAAATCTCGTGCCGACATCTATGATGAATAATTAATTTTTCATTAATAGTAAGCCGGCGGCAGAAAAGAGGGCTTTGGAATTTGCCGCACGGCCATTGAGGTGATTCATTTTGTCAGGAGCGCTCACCTGCCTGGTGAGCACCCCCGTGGGATTTCTTGCATGATTATTACAATACT
>Ga0247727_10007321_pt1 | contig 21063 bp, 12 predicted proteins | sample WisWelCaveWW1625_FD_202498 | JGI IMG/M metagenome (GOLD analysis project Ga0247727, IMG submission 202498) | Biofilm microbial communities from Wishing Well Cave, Virginia, United States - WW16-25 | ecosystem: Environmental > Aquatic > Deep subsurface > Groundwater > Cave microbial mat | place... | reverse complement strand
ACGATCACGAACGCGACCTTGGTCATCGGCGGCGCCGAGACGGACACGCTCGTCAGCATCGAGCAGGCCCGACTGACCGGCGGAGCGGGCGCGAACGTGCTCGACGCCTCTGCCTTCGCCGGCTCGACGACGCTCACCGGCGCGGCGGGCAACGACACGCTGCGAGGCGGCGGCGGCGCGGACGTGCTGATCGGTGGCGCGGGCGACGACTCGATGGACGGCGGCGGCGGCACCGGCGACACCGCCGACTTCAGCGGCGCGCCCGGTCCGAAGGGCGTCAAGGCATCCCTGGTGTCGGGCACGGCGAAGGGCGACGGCAAGAAGGACGTGCTCGCGAACATCGAAAACTTGACCGGCTCCCCGTTCGTGGACACGCTGACCGGAAGTGCCTTGGCCAACCGGCTGGACGGCGCGGGCGGCAACGACAAGATCAACGGCGGGACGGGTAACGACATCCTGCTGGGCGGCGCGGGCGACGACAAACTCACTGACACGTCCGGCCGCAATCTGCTGATCGGCGGCCTCGGCGTGGACAAGCTCAAGGCCGGTTCCGACGGCGACATCCTCATCGGCGGCCGAACCATCCATGACGCGATCGACGCCGCGCTGAATTCGATCATGGCCGAATGGACTGCAATGCGCGTCGTGCCAGCGACGCTCGCTGATTACACGCAGCGAGTCAACAACCTCCGCGACGGCAGCGGTGGCGCCGCCCTCAACGGCGCGATCTTCCTCAATAACACAACGGTGCTCGACGACGCGATTGCCGACAGCTTCACCGGCGGCGGCGGATTCGATCTGTTCTTCAGCGTCGCCGGAGAAAAGTCGGATCGCGACGCGACGACGGAAGTAAATGGACTGCCGTAGCGGCGCCGGTCGGACCGGATCGTTTGGTCCGGCCGCATTTCCGTGAACCACTCCGACCTCGCCGCGGGCTACGACTGAGCCGGCAGGAGCCATTGCACGAAGACTGTGCGTTCCCCTCCGCGAGCTTCGCGCCCCTCTGCGTGAGTTTCATTGGCCGAAGAGTCTCACGCAGAGGCGCAGTGCTCGCAGAGACGAAGTCCTCGCCAGTCGCCGCGCCGGAGTTGCGATTGGGCAGTTGGACGGGGCCTCGCCGCACACCTCCGACGCGATCTCGCGGCCCTGACTCGCCGGCTCGCCGCCCGCGGAATCGTCTCGCGCACCTGCAAAATCATCTCGCCAAGCTGCATCGGGTTCTCGCCGCCCTACAATGGCATCTGGCGAGCCGCGGTCGCGATCTCGCACACGTCGAAATCATCTCGCCAGCCTGCACCGCCATCTCGCCGGCCTGCAAATCCATCTCGCAAGCCTGCAATGCTCGCTTTTTGGCACGGGACATCGTCTCGCAGCCCTACGGAACGATCTCGCGGGCCTACGGAACGATCTCGCAAGCCTGCAAGATGATCTCGCAAGCCTGCAAAATGATCTCGCAAGCCTGCAACGCCATATTTTCAGAATCCCAAGCACATTATCACAATGGACTTACGTCGAATCACCTCAATCCTGCCATCTCGGCAGTCTCCCGCGATCAATTCACCGGCTGTAGCTCAGTATCAGCCGCTCGATCTGTCCGTGTGCCGCGAGCGTGCGTACGCGCCAGCGGGCGTTGCTGAATCCGAGTGCGGCACTGAAGCCCCACTGGTGATCGACCACCGTGATCGCAGTACACACGTCGTCGGTCGTGAGCACGTCGCGTCCCGCGCCGGCGGCAATCCAACGGGCGATCCAGAGGATTACCGGGAATGTCAGCGTCAGGCCATAAAACCCTTCGATCAGTGGCACGTGAAAAAACGGCGAACCGAAGAATTGCATGCCCGTGATCTTGATGCGGTAGTATCGTTCGAGGATCGCCACGGCCTCGGCCGGGACCGCGCCGAACGACTTTTCAACCGCCGCGAAATCGACTTCGCGAAATAGCGGTTGCAAGCGCGGAATCGGGCCACGCCCACGCGCGAATTGAACCGCTGCCCGGAACAGGCCCCAACGACCACGCAGGCCGCGACGCAGATGCGGCGACAAGTCCTTGCGAGCACACTGCGCCACCATCATCCGAAACAGCATGCGCGCCCAACCGGCACACGCGCTGGGATCCGTCAACTCCGTTGGCGCGTCGGCGCCACTCGCGTCCTCGAGGATCTCCAGCAATTCGCGAAATCGCTCGTCCTCGAGCTTCGCCACGCGGGCCTGTTCGAGCAGCCGGGCAAACGTGAGCGCGCGAATCAGTCGCTGCGGCAGATCCGTCGCATCGTCGGCAATGATCCGTTCGAGCACGGTGATGATTCGCAGCAGATTCGACCAGTTGACGGTATGGCGCGGCCGCAGCGCGGGCGGCTTCGGCGGCCGGGCATCCGCGGGTATCAACTCCCTTGCGTAGCGACGAATCGTGTCCAACTGATCCGTCACTGGCCGGCCGAGATTCTTTACGGCCGACGGGCAACTGAACCGCACGCTCACGCGCAGCTCGTCGCCCGCGGGCACGAGCATGTACGGATACATTTGACAGGCGATCGGTTTCGCCGGCTCGCCAAATTCCGCGTGAATTCGGCACAGCCCGCGCTCGTCGAGGAAGATGCACGAACCGTCCGCGCGATGCGTCAGCCGGTACTCGCGCCGCCAGGGCGGACCGAGCTTCGCGAATATCGGCTGGTCCTTGAACTCCGGCCGGTCGGTCCAGCCCTGCTCCTCGATCCGTTTCTTCTCGTCGTCCGTCACCGTGACGAAATACTCGCGGCAGCAATTCCCGCACTGGTGGCAACTCCAATTCTGAATCACCGGCAAGTGGCGGATGGGGAATTTCATCGAACAGATTGTAGACGCTGAGGCGGAGCAATGACGAAGGTCGAATGACGAACCGCCAGATTTTGCAGCAGACCGCTGCACTCGTCATTGGTGCTTCGAGCTGCTTTCGACATTCGTCATTAGAGATCGTCACTTCTCGGGCAGTTCGTACGGCAACGACTTGAGGAACTCGACGATGTCGTCAATCTCGTTTGGCTTCAGTTGGCTGGTGCGGCCGTGCCTGTCGCCCTTGTTCTGTTCGACGAGCACGTCGCGAATCGTCACGGCCTTGCCGTGGTGCAGGTACGGCGCGGTGCGATAGATGCCGAGCAGGGTGGGCGTGTCGAACTTCGGGCCCATTTTTTCCGTCGCATCGTCGTTGCCGGTGCCGACGTCGTGCAGTTTGAACGCATCTTTCGCAAGCCGGTTCGTGCCGGTTCCTGACGAGTCGGTGAAGTACGTGCCGCCGTGACAACTCGCACAGCCGACGGCCTCGCTAATGAAGAGTTGCCGGCCGCGCTCGGCCGCGGCAGTCAGCTTGCCCGGTCCAGCCGCGTGCGGGCTCAGCGTGTCCACTTCAAACGAGTTGCAATACTCGGCCATGGCGTCGAGGTCCTTGGACCGGCCGGCGTTCGGTTCGCCCAGCCCGTCGTTGGCTCGGCCCGGCGCGAGCCCTCGCCCCTGCATGAGCGGCCCGCGAATCGTTATTTCGAAATCCTGCGCCTCGTCGCGATCGGCCGACCAGTGAATCGGGTAGGTGTGGCCCATGCCCACAAATCCGGTTGTGTTGCGCAGCCCTTCGGGGTTCTGCCAGGTTCGTGCGTCATGGCCACCGTCCGGGTGACAGCTCGCGCACGAAATCCAGCGGCGGCCGACCATCGGCTGCATCGCCGAATAAAACAGGATTTTGCCACGCTGATGTTCGGCCGAATACGGCGGCTCGCAAATCTTGATTTTCCCCACCGTCCTGAGTTTTTCCGCGTCGAACACCTGCACCTCGAAGTCGAGCGTGTTGTAAATGTAGACCGTCTTCGAGTCCGGACTGACCACGACCGCTCGCGGATTGCTGCCGAGTTGCACGACGCCGCCCGCGTGGTTGATCTCGCGGTAGTTGTCGTCGAGCAGGTTCGAGACATTCATGTCGTTCGTGCCCGCGTTGATTGTGTAGATTCGTTGTCCGTCGGGCGAGATGGCTGCTTCCCACGGATTCGCGACGACGTAGACGCCGTTGTACGTGTCCGTCGCGATCGGTTTGCGTCGTTTGCCCTCGCCCGGCTGCGTGTCAATCACCGTGAGAAACGGAAAGATCGAACCCTCTCCGTGCGCGACGCCGACGCGCGAGCGGATATGCGAGACGTACGCCTTTGGCCGAGTCGGGTGCAGCACAACGTGCCGCGCGAGGTTGTCCGACGCGCTTCCCTGCCACGAGTCCACGACCGTGCCGCTCGCGCGATCGACCGCGCGTAAAATGCCTGTGAAGTACTCGGTCACGTAAAGCCGCTTCTCCGTCGCGTCGAGCGCAATGCCACGCACGAACGATCCGACCGTTATCTGTCGCACGATCTTGCCGGAATCCACGTCCAACTCGGACACCAGCCCCGGATACTCGTGCGTGACGTAGGCCGTCGTGCCCGCGCTCGTAACGACGACGCCGTACGGCTCGTCGGGCGTGTCGGTCTTCTGTAGCACCTTGCCGGCCTCGAAGTCGACGAGCGCCACTTGATCGTCCTTGTACAGCGTGACGATCGCTCGCGGCCCCGTGCCGATCACCGCGACAGATTCCGGCCGCCGTCCGACCGCGAATTCGCGCAGCGTTTTTCGCGACTCCGTGTCCACGACGCTTACCGTGCCGTTGTCCGCGTTCGCCACGATCAGCCGGCGGCCGTCGGGCGTGACGCTCATCAAGCTATTTTGTCCAGCACGTGCCGGCATCGGCCACGCGGCTACAACGAGCAATGCGAGCGACATGAGCAGGCGAACGCGGCGTAACGCCGTGCCAGTTTTCATGAGTCAGGCTCCTGATCGAGACGCTCGGAATCAAAACTTGCGACCGATTGTGTCTGCGGAACCGGCCGCTGACAAGGGCGAGGTACGTCAGGATCTCTTAGCCTAACGCTTTGGCACTCGTTTCGGGGCTTCTGGCTGGAAACCGAGTTGGTCAGGTATGGCCGACCTACTCCGCGGTGAATCCGCCGAAGACTCACTTCACGCCGGCGTCAGCGCGACGTTGAGTGCACCAGATTCTTCAACCGCTTCGACTACCTTTCGTGCGGCGTCCGCACTGAGCTGCGATTGCGGTTGGGCGGAAATCCAGTCGCACAGCCCGCGGTGTCGCGTCATCACCTCGAGGCAGGCCAGTTGCGGACCGAATTCGAGCGCCGCCGTGATATGGATGAGTTGCCGTTCGAGCCGCGCGGCGGACTCGTCGTCGCCCGACCGCGCGGCGTTCCACGCGGCCACGCACAGTTCGGGAAACACGCCCGCGAGGCCCGTGACAAATCCGTCGGCGCCGAGCGACGTGCCGGTTGCGACGAGTGCCGAGCCGTGCAGGTAGCTGAATCCAATCGACTCGCGCTGGCCGCGCGGCCACGCCAGCGGGCGAGTCAGGCTCGGCGTCACATCCTTCACGCCGACGATGCGCGGATGTTCGGCGAGTTTGCGCACGTGGTCGAACGAGAGCATGTTGCACACCCACGGCGCGTTGTAGATGACGACGGGTTTCGACAACTCGTCGGCAAGCCGCGTGAAGAAATCAGTCAGCTCCGGCTTGGTCATCTCGCGATACCACGGGCACAAGACGGCGTAGGCGTCGTACGGCAGGTCGTCGAATGCGGCGGCTTTTTCGAGCACGCGCCGCGTGCCCATGTCACTCACGTTCAAGATGAGCGGCAATCGGCCCGCGACGATTTCGGCGACCTGCTCGGCCAGCCGCCGCTGCTCGCCGTCCGTCACCAACTCGAACCGGCCGGTCGTGCCCAACACCCAAATGCCGTGCACGCCGGCCGCGAGATTCAACTCCAGCAGTCGCCGCAGCGCGGGCAAATCGATCGTTTCATCCGAGGTGAACGGCGTGGGAATCGGTGGAATAATGCCGCGAAACATGGTGCTCCTTGTTGTTGAAGGCATCGGCATCGCATGACCGACCGGCGACGCCACGACCAGATTACCGGCTCGTGCCGCGGCTGCCAAACGAATTCTCGGTGCCGGCCGCTTGGCGAACCCGCCACGACCGGCGCAATCCGCCAGCTCGGCCGGGTCGAGGATCGAAGACCTTCTCGCGGCCGCGCGACGCGGGCGGCTATTCGCACTTCGGATCGGTAGCCGGCATTGAACGGGCTTCCGGCTGGTAGTCGAACTCAAACTCTACGTCGAAAGCGTCCCACCACGGATCGACTCCCGTGATCGGGTCGCTGTGGCGGCCGAATCCTTTTTTGCTTGGGTTGTCGATGTGGTAAGTCAGCTTGTACTTACCGGGTCCGGGCATTTCGATGGTCGCGCCGTAGTGCGGGCCGTCCTTCGCGACCATGGGCTCGAATTCGCCGCGAATCGAATTCCCCGGCGGATCGATCGGCACGATTTCGAAATTCACCGTCAGGCTTGGAATCCACGCGCCGAGGCCGAATCCGTTGCGATTGCCGGCCAGTGCGTGGATGTCCGCTTCGAGGTGAATGATGTTGTCGTGCTGAGGCAGTTCGGCGCCTTCCATTTGAATCGGCGGCAGCCACGCGGCGGCGATGAGCATTCCATTGCGCTCGACGTCGTCACCGATCGGCGTTTCGATTCCGCCCATGACGTCCGCAGAACCGGCGGGACGTTGCGTAGCCGTCGTCGCGGATCCGGTCGTCGGCGCATTCGCTGAATCCGGCCCGCTCGGCTGGATGTTCCAAAAGATCAGCACTCCAACCGCGGCGAGAACGACCAGCGCGATGACGATTCCGACTTTTTGTTCCATGAGATACTCCCGTTCAGACCGCCGTCTCGCTCGTGACCGGTTCCGGCCGAAGCGGCGCCGGCGACTGCGGCGGGTGAGGCTGTGGCGACTTGCGGCCGAGCACCCAAAGTGCGACCAGCGAGATTGCAGCGCCGGCGACAAGCGTCCCTTGAATCGCGAGGGACTGCGCGGTGGCAGAGATGCCGAGCGCGTCGCGCAGGCCCGCCGGCAGCGACGTGATTACCGAGTTCATCAGTGGCGCGACCGGACTGATTCGCATCAAGCCGGCTTCCTGCAACTCGGTCACGCCCTTGCCCGCGAACACGACCGCGAGCACGAACAAGAGTGCGCCGGTCACGCGGAAGAACGGGCGAATCGCCATGCGAACGCTGGCAGACCGCAGCCCCCAGAAAATCGCGGCGAGCGCGAATGCCGCGGCAATGACGCCGAACAACACGCCCGCCAATTCGCCGCGCGCCGGCTCGACGAGCAGCGGCTGAAACATCAGGATCGTTTCTGCCCCCTCGCGATAGACGGCGAGAAATGCGGCGAGTCCAATTGTCCAGCGGCCGCCCGCCGCGATGCTCTGGCCGACCTGACGCGTGAGGAACTCTTGCCAGCGACGCGCCTCGGACTTCGAGAGCAACCAATAGCTCACGTAGAACAACACCCCGGCCGCTGCCAGCGCGGAGATGCCCTCGATCGTTTCTTGGGCCACCCCCGATCGCGCGATCGCCCACTGCAGGCTCGCCCACGTCACGATGGTCGCCGCAAGCGCTACAGTCAGCCCGGCGTAAATCACTCGTTTGTCGCGCGGCCGGCCGACGCGGTTCAAATACATGATGAGCGCGGTGACGATTAACAGGGCCTCGACCCCTTCGCGCGTCAGGATCACAAACGCGTTCCAGAAGCCGCCGGTCGCCGCTGCCACGCGGGACACGCCCGATCGTTCCAGTGCCGCGGCAGCCAACTCGATTTCAGCCGCGAGCGAATCGAGCGAGCCCGCGATGGTGCTCGCGTCGGCGCCGGTCTGAATCCGGCCGCGCAAGTCCAAGAACGATTGTTCGATCTTCCGCATCCGCGCGAAGTTCCGCGCGGCGAGCGCCGGCTCAATTTTGTGAAACACGTTGAAATAGGCGTCGGCGAGTGCGTCGGCCGCAGCGGCTGAATTGCCTGCGGCGGCATGTCGCGCCACTTCGTCAAATGCCTTACGCAGGTTCGCCGTCACCTGGCGAATATCGGACGTTGCCAGCGAAGTGACTGACCCAGACGACGCCTGCTGCGACGACAGCGACGTGCGGTCGAAGATACGATTTCGGTGTAGTTCGCGGATGTCTTCGTCAATTGACCTACCGAGTTCGTCGATCGCTGTTTGAACCAGCGCGGCGTCCGCGCGGCCCGCGGCCAACTCGACAAGCAACGGCCGGCGAATCTTGGCGAACGTCCGCTCGATAAGAAACACTCGCTCCTCGCCGCGATACAGCCGCACGGCGGTCTCCAGTTCGCTGGCCTCGAAGTGCTCGAAATAGGCATCGATTGCGAGCCGGTCCGCGGCTTTCGCGCCGCCCGGCTGCTGCGCCGCGCGAGCGGCCGATTCGAGCGTCGCCGAAATCCGCTTGCGGACCTCTGCCCACGGTACTACCGGCCGCGCGGACGCCGACCCGGTTCGCGGAGCGTCGCCCGCCGATTCGAGCGTGAATTCGACGCGCGTCGCCCCCGCAACCGTCACCTGGTGCGTCAGCGGCTTCGAATACTCCTGCCACACAACCAGCTTGTGTACGCCGTCGGGCACGTGGGCGATTCGAAAATGACCTTCGGCGTCGCTGACTGCGAACTGCGAACTCGGACAGACCATCACATAACCACGCATCTGCTGGTGAATGTTGCAGAGCAGTCGAACGAGACCCGGCTCTGCCGGCGTCACTGGCGGCGCTTCGAGTTCTGGACGGATCATGAAATTGAACGCACAACAACCACTCTGCGAGTTCACGTTGTGCGCCTCGCGGTCGCTGTTGCGAAAAACAATGCTGCCCCGCAAAGCAACTGCCTGAACACGCGGTACAAACTGCAGATTACGTTGATCGACAACGACTGCCTGTGGTGCCGAAGTGCCCGCATCTCGCGACGCTAGGTACACCACAGCCGGACTCGCTTGAGGGTTAACGCCAGCCGGAAACCGCACGATCCCCTGAATCTCACCAGCGATTGCCGTCTGGGACAACCAGATCATTAGCGATGCACCTGAGAGCCACAACATCTTCGGCACGGGAAAGTTAGGGTTCATGGATTAGCGGGGCGGTGAGCGATCATCGTTGGCTTGTAGCAGTAGGATTCGTTCCTGAGATTCGATCTCATCTGCAAGTTTCATTATAGGATGACCTGATTAGGCATGTCAAAAGGTCCAGCAAAGATTGGAGGCAACGACTTGCAAAAGCCCTACGCCGGCTGTCGGCAGATGCGGCAACATTGAGGCATTTCCCGCGCCGCGCCGCGAGCGCAACGTCTTCTCCCGGCCAGAGTTCGCTTGATCGTTCTCGTCCTATCTGTTAGAAGTCCAACCTTCGTCAAACTTCTCTTCGCCGAGCGGCCAGTCGGTCGTTTCGCGGAATCACGACGGAGCAGAAGCGCTTCCATGAAGAATTATTGGCGGGTTGTGCGCATGGCCCTCGCCTTCCGCGGCCGCTACGCCGTGGCGGTCCTCTGCGCCGTCATCGCGGCCGCGTTTTGGGGCGGAAACCTCGGCGCGGTCTTTCCCACCATGAAGGTCCTGCTGTACGAGAAAACATTTCAGCAGTATCTGAACGAACAGGTTCAGGACCAAGTCCGCGACATCGACAAATTGCGCGAGACGATCGCCTCGCTCGAAGCGGACGCGTCGAGTTCCGAGTTGCCGGATTCGGCCAACGGCGCCGCGCGCGCGGGCGGCTCCGACCCGCAGATTGAATTGAAGAAACTCGAACTTCAGCGGGCGGAGCTGCGCCGGCACTGGTACGAAAAACTGGCCGGCTGGGCACAAGCCTACGTGCCGCATGACCGCTACAAAACGCTCGTCCTCATCCAACTCGCCTTGCTCTGCGGCATGCTGCTCAACAGCACATTCGAGTTCGTCAACGAAGTGCTCGTGGCCAGCATTACCCAGCGGACGATGGTAAAGTTGCGAAATCAGTTTTATTCGCGCGTCATGCGCATGGAGATGGCGAGCTTTACGCAACAGGGCACGAGCGAGCTGATGGCACGGTTCACGAGCGACATGAAGGGTGTCGCGATGGGCATCGAAATGCTGCTCGGCACGGTGATTCGCGAGCCGCTCAAGGCGATCACGTGCCTGGGTCTGGCCTGCTGGCTGAATTGGCGACTGACGCTGCTGGCGATTGGCGTTGTGCCGATTGCGGTCACCGTCGTCATGGTCATCGGCGGCGCGATCAAACGAGCCGCGCGCAGATGCCTGGAGAGCATGGCGTCCATTTACCAAATCCTTCAAGAGAGTTTTCACGGCATTCGGATCGTGAAGGCGTTCGCGATGGAGTCGTACGAGCGGCTGCGGTTTTACAAGGAGACGATGACGTATTACCACAAGTCGATGCGCAACGCGCGCCTCGAAGCGCTCACGAGTCCGCTGATCGGAATGGTCGCGGTGAGCGCGGTGCTCGGCGCGGTGCTGGCCGGCTCGTACTTGGTCATTACCGGTAAGACTACGATTCTTGGGATCACGATGACCGATCGGCCGATCAAGGCCGACGTGCTCTGCTTACTCTACGTTTTTCTGGCTGGCGTGAGCGATCCGGTGCGCAAGCTGTCCAACGTGTACGCGCGAATTCAACGAGCGGCTGCCGCGACCGACCGCATCTTCGCGTTCATGGATACGAAGTGCACGTCCGTGACGCGGCTCGGCGCGCCGCGGCTACCGCGGCACTCGCAATCCGTCGAAATCGACGGCGTCTGCTTCACGTACCGCGACTCGCGCCCCGTGCTGCACGACGTCAGCCTGCGCGTGCGCTTCGGCGAAACGATCGCGCTGGTGGGGCCAAATGGCTGCGGCAAGACCACGCTGCTCAGCTTGCTGCCGCGATTTTACGAACCGCACCAGGGACGAATCTTGATCGACGGATTTGACATTTGCGACGTGCAGCGGCGCAGCCTGCGCCGGCAATTCGGCATCGTGACGCAGGAGACGATCCTGTTCAATGACACGGTGTACAACAACATCGCTTACGGCAATCGCCGCGCGAGCCGCGACCAGATCGTCGCGGCCGCGATGAAGGCCTACGCGCACGAATTCGTCGAACAGATGCCCGACGGTTACGACACGGTCGTGGGCGAGAAGGCGCTGAAACTCTCCGGCGGCCAAAAACAGCGCATCGCGCTGGCGCGGGCGATCCTGCGTGACCCGGCGATCCTGATCCTCGACGAGGCCACCAGCGCGCTCGACGTCGAAAGCGAATCGCTGATTCAAAGGGCACTCGAGGAGTTCACGCAAAACCGCACGACGTTCTTGATCACGCACCGTCTCGCCAGCCTGCAATTGGCCGATCGAATTGTCGTGCTGAACGCAGGGCGAATTGAGGACCTAGGCACGCACGAAGAACTGCTCGCCCGCTGCCCGCTCTACGCGCGGCTGCACGAGATTCACGCCAATGGGCTGAGTTACAGCCAGCCGGCGGGCATCGGGTCTGTGTTGGCGACGTCCGCAGCGCCACCCGGAAGATCGCCGTGGACGCAGCAGATCTTTCCGTTTTGCGCAGGCGTTGACTCGCGGACTATTCCGCCTCAATCTCCTGCCAGTAGCGGGCCAGTCGCCGCCGCAGCATGAACGGCCGCGAGACGAGCCGGCGCAGCAGACTCGGTGGCCGAGCCGGTTCGACGCGTCCGCGCCGGTCCAACTCGGCGATCATGATTTCGCCCAAGTGCCGCGCCGCCTTCTCGGGATGAAAGTCTTCGTCGAATCCTTTGCGCGGATTCAGTGAATTCGAACCAGCGAGCAGTTGTCGCGCGGCCGCGCTGAATTCGTGCACCGTGGCAAGCAACCCCGTTTCCGGTGTGATATAGTCGCGCCCGCCGAGCACTGCCGCATTCAGTAGCACGGGCACGCCCGCGGCGAGGTATTCCATGATCACTCGCGGCGCAGCGTCCAGAACGCTCGGTACGAACCCGACGCGACACTCATTGATCACGCGATTCAGTTCCTCCCGGCCGAGAAAATCAAAATACGCGATGCTCGATCCGGTCTTGTCCAGTGCCTGACGCAAGTCCGCGGTCTGTTTGCCGACAATTACGGCGCTCAGGGCCGGGTCCGCGCAAAGCACGCGCACAAGCGCGTCGAAGTTCTTCCGCGTGATGTGCATGCCGCCGATCATGCACAGGTCAAATCGCTTCGCGACTCCTGCCAGCGGCCGAAAGATCCGCGGGTCGGCCGTCTTGACAACCTTGAAAACCGACGAGTTTCCGGCGAGCCGCCGCACCGGCTCGACCATCCGCGTGTCGTCGACGAGCAGCACGTCGAAGTGGTTCCACTCGAGCGGCACGAATCGCTTGCTCGCGGCATAGTACACCCGCAGCCGCGCCGGGATCGCGTTCAGCACTTCCACATACGGCCCGCACTTGCCGCGAACCCACAAGACGTCGGTCGCCGCGCTCGCGCGGGCCATCTCCGTGAAACTGCGAAAACACCGCACCGTCACGTTGTGCATCGTGAATGTCTGCGGCACGTCGCTCACGAACCACGCCTCAGCCCGGTCCACGTAGCCTAGCCGCTGCAACTCCTCCATCACGAGCAGGTACCACTGGCCTGTGCAGAAGTGCTGAATCCGCGAACTCGGATACGAGTTGTAATATGCCAGCAGCGTCAGCGAGCCGAGCGAACGGCGGCCGGGCGGCGGATCACGTCGCAGGTCGGTCATGGGACTTCCTTGTCTGCACGATCACCAGAAGTGGGCCGGAAACGTAACGCTTCGACGAGAGTCGAACAAGGGCAAACGGACTCCCGAAACCGGCGGAAGCACGCGAAATTTGCCGTAAACCGACCTTCCGTCAATTTGATGTTCCCGCTACTATCCCGCGCCCAAACGGGCATAATCGGAACTGGAGAAGTAGGAACATGGCAAGCCACACATTTCACGCTGCGCCGCGCACTGTCCCCGGCAAATCTCCATCTCTGGTGGCCAACTCGCCGCGCGCGGCGACACGACACGCTTGGCCGCTGCTTGCATTCGCCGTGTGCCTTGCGTGTCTCGCGATCACCGGATGCGTCGAACGACGCATGACGATTCGCACGAATGTTGACAAGGAAGGCGGAGCGCTCGTCGTCGTGGACAACCAGGAAATTGGCAACTCGCCGGTTTCGACGGGGTTCACGTATTACGCCGATCGTGAGATTCGACTGATCAAAGACGGCTACGAAACGGTGACGCTGATCCAACCGATCCCCGCGCCGTGGTGGGACTCGTTGCCGCTCGAATTCTTCGTCGAGAATCTCTGGCCGTTCACGCTTCGTGACGAGCGCGAATTTCAATACGCAATGCCGCCGTTAGCGACCGTGACGACGGGCGAAGTGCTCGATCGCGCACAGAGTCTGCGCAACGAGGGGCAACTCGGCGTGGAACTTGGACCACCGGGCCGACCAGCAAGCCCGCCATCGAATGCCAACTTCTAAGACTGACGGCTGATCGCAAGACGCGCGAACAGGCACACGCGCTGGATACGCCGACTTGGCTCACACGACCGGCGGAAAAACCTAACTCGCGCTGCCGACCAACTCCGGTGTCTTCTCCGCCCGCATGCTCGTCTCGAAGTTGAGTTGCTTCTCCGTGCCGACTTCGCGAACGGTAACGTTAATCGTGTCCTTGCCCTTGAACTCGCCCTTGAGCAGTTCTTCCGAGAGCGGGTCCTCGACGTAGTTCTCGATCGCGCGGCGGAGCGGCCGGGCGCCGAAGTCGGGGTTGTAGCCCTTGTCGATCAGGAAATCCTTGGCCTCATCGCTCAGTTCGAGTGCTAGGCCCTGATCCTCCAGCCTCTCTCGAACCTTCTGCAGTTCGATGTCGATGATCTGCTTCAAGTCGTTGCGGTTGAGCGGCCGGAACACGATCACGTCGTCCACGCGGTTTAGGAACTCCGGCCGGAAATACTTGTCGATTTCCACGCGGAGCATTTCTTTCATCTTTTCGTAGGTGACCTCTTCGTCGCGTTTCACGAAGCCGAACGAGGTCTGGTTCTTGATCGCCTCGGCGCCGGCGTTCGTCGTCATGATCAGAATGGTATTTTTGAAATCGACGTGTCGGCCGAAACTGTCGGTCAGGCGGCCTTCCTCCATGATTTGCAGCAGCATGTTGTACACGTCGGGGTGAGCCTTCTCGATCTCGTCGAGCAGCACGACGGCGTAGGGCCGCCGGCGAATTCGCTCGGTTAGTTGCCCGCCCTCTTCGTAGCCGACGTAGCCGGGCGGCGCGCCGATGAGCCGGCTCACGTTGTGCTTCTCCATGTACTCCGACATGTCGAGCATCACTAGCGCCTCGGCGTCGCCAAAGATGAATTCGGCGATGGCCTTGGCGAGATGCGTTTTGCCGACGCCAGTCGGTCCGGCAAAGATGAACGTGGCCGTGGGCCGCTTCGGGTCCTTCAGGCCTGCGCGGCTCTTGCGCACTTTTCTTGAGATCGCCTTGATCGCCTCCGTCTGGCTGATGACTTTCTTCTGCAGTTCCTCTTCCATTTTGAGCAGCCGCGCGGCTTCCTCGCTCGCCAGCCGCATCAGCGGGATGCCGGTCATCTTCGAGACGACCTCGGCAATCACGTCTTCGTCCACGACGCCGTCCACTTCCTTGGATTTGTCGCGCCAATCTTTTTGAATGCCGTCTTTCTTTTTCTTCAACTTGTCGGCTTGGTCGCGCATCGCAGCGGCTCGCTCGAAATCCTGATTTGCGACCGCCTCCTCTTTGTCCGTGTTCAGCCGCTCGATCTGCGTGTCGATTTCCTTGAGGTCGGGTGGCCGGGTCATTGCCTTGAGTCGCACGCGGGCGCCGGCCTCGTCGATCACGTCGATCGCCTTGTCGGGCAGGCAGCGGCCGGTGATGTATCGGCTGGAAAGTTCCACAGCGGAGTTGATCGCCTCGTCCTTGATTTGCACGCGGTGATGCGCCTCATAGCGGTCCCGCAGCCCTTTCAGAATTTCGATCGTCTCCGATTTCGACGGCGGCTCCACGATGATCGTCTGGAATCGCCGCTCGAGCGCTCCGTCTTTTTCGATGTATTTGCGGTATTCGTCGAGCGTCGTGGCGCCGATGCACTGGATTTCGCCGCGCGACAGCGCCGGCTTGAGCACGTTCGAGGCGTCGATCGCGCCCTCCGCGCCGCCCGCGCCGACCAGCGTGTGCAACTCGTCGATGAACAAGATCGTGTTCTTCGCGCGGCGGACTTCGTTCATCACCGCCTTGATGCGCTCCTCGAATTGCCCGCGGTATTTGGTGCCCGCGACCATCATCGCGAGATCGAGCACGACGATCCGCCGGTCGCGCAGCAGTTCCGGCACGTTCCCCTCGATGATCATCTGCGCGAGCCCCTCGACGATCGCCGTCTTGCCGACTCCCGCCTCGCCGAGCAGCACGGGGTTGTTCTTCATGCGCCGGCTGAGCACCTGGATGACACGCTCAATCTCATTGGCGCGCCCGACGACCGGATCGAGTTTGCCCTGCCGCGCCAGTTCAGTCAGATCGCGACCGAAGCTGTCGAGGGCGGGCGTCTTCGACTTCGACCCTTTGGTCTGCTGGCCGCCCCCGCCGCCGCCGCCACGCTCAGTCCCTTCGCCGCCAGACTCCGATGTTCCGTGTCCGAGCAAGTTCAAGACCTCCTCTCGCACTTCGTCCAATTTCAGTCCGAGATTCATTAGCACCTGGGCCGCGACGCCCTCTTGCTCGCGAAGCAGTCCGAGGAGCAGGTGTTCCGTTCCGACGTAATTGTGATTCAGTTGCCGCGCCTCTTCGATCGCGTACTCGATCACCTTCTTGGCCCGCGGCGTTTGCGGCAACTTGCCCATCGTCACCATGTCGGGCCCGCTCTGGACGATCTTCTCGACCTCCAGACGAATTTTTCGCAGATCCACTTCCAGGTTCTTGAGCACGTTGGCCGCGACGCCGCTGCCTTCTTTGACCAACCCGAGCAGGATGTGCTCGGTGCCAATGTATTCATGGTTGAATCGCTGTGCCTCTTGGTTGGCCAGTTGCATCACCTTGCGGGCGCGGTCCGTAAATCGTTCGTACATCCGTCCGCCTCCGAGTTGCTGGTGGAAGAGAAAGAGCGAGGCCGAACGGTAATTCCGCACGGTCTGGCTGACAAGGCGGGCAAGCATCCCCTCGATCCGATCGCTTGCCGTCTCCGGCCTCTTCTCGTTCGTCGTAAGTTGCTTCGGCGTGTCCCGCCGGCTCGCAGTGACCGCATTCATGCGGCGTGTCCGACTCGTGGCGGCATTCTAATCCTAGCTCCGTAGTCGATCAAGGCAACCAAACAGCGGCGCGGCGGCAGACGGCGCACGCATCCGTCGCGCTGCACGCTGTTTGTGTCGCTTGATTGTACGCTTACGTAATCACGAGACACCGACGACGTTGCGCGGCCATGCCGCTGACGCGGCCCGGTTAGCGGCCAAACTGGCATTTGTGCCGGCAGTGCCGGTTGAATCGGTCGCGACGACGTGGCAAACTGGACCGCATGGATGAATTCTTAAGTCCCTCCGCGCGACGAGCCGTCCGGGCCGCGCACGCGTGGGCCGCACGACTTGCCGCCCGCGAGGTCGAGCCGGCCCATTTGCTGCTCGCGATCGTGGACGAGGCGAAATCGCGCGGCGCCACGATTCTGGCGATGCACGGCGTGACTCGCGAGTCCGCGCCGAAACAGCTTGGATTCCATGCAGACACGGTAACTCTAAATGCGGGCGCTGCCGACGCTCGTGTTCTCCTCTCGTCCGCGTCGCTCCGCCGCATTTTGATTAATGCCTCGGCGCGGTCGCGCGAACGCGGCCCGGACAGCCCGGCGGGCACGGACACGCTCTTGCTCGAATTGCTGGCGACGTCGCCGAACTTGTGCACGCAGCTCAACTCGGCACTAATCGACGTGGACGTCGTCCGCCGCGACCTCGAACGTGAAACCGCGGTGGCGTGCGAGCCGCTGACGCCGGAGTTTGGCCGGCTCGAACTCCTCGACGCGAGCGACACGGTTAACGTCTACCGCATCCTCGACGCCGCGGCGAACCGCGCCCGCGAGGGCCTGCGAGTGCTCGAAGACTTTACTCGCTTCGCCGGCGACGATCCGCTGCTCACCGCCGAATTGAAATCGGTTCGCCACGACCTCAAAGCGGCGCTCGATCGACTGCCACGCCACGAGTTGCTCGCGTCGCGAGACACCGTACACGACGTCGGCACGCAACTGAGCACGCCCGCCGAGTTTTCGCGAACCAGCGTACGCGACGTGCTCGCGGCGAACTTCAAGCGGGCACAAGAGGCGCTGCGAACGCTCGAAGAGTTTGGCAAGCTGGAATGCCGCGCGATGGCCGAAGCGATCGAGGCCGCGCGCTACCGCCTCTACACGCTCGAACGCGCCGCCCTCATCGGCGCGGAGAGTCGCGAGCGGCTCGACGGCGTCGTACTCTACGTGCTCGTCTCCTCCGAACTCTGCCGCGGCGGCCTCGAGTGGACCGTTCGCGAGTCGCTGGCCGGCGGCGCTCAAATGATCCAACTTCGCGAAAAGAAAATGCCCGATCGCGAACTGGCCGAACTAGCCCGCCGCGTCCGCCGCTGGACGCGCGACGCCGGCGCACTCTTCGTCATGAATGACCGGCCCGACATCGCGCGGCTCGCCGACGCCGACGGCGTCCACGTCGGGCAAGACGAACTCAGCGTCCAAGACGCCCGCCGCATCGTCGGCAGCCGCTCGCTCATCGGCGTCTCCACCCACTCCATCGAACAAGCCCGCGCCGCAGTCCTCGACGGCGCCAACTACATCGGCGTCGGTCCAACATTCCCGTCACAAACCAAATCATTCGACAGCTTCCCCGGCCTCGAACTCCTACGCCAAGTCCACGCCGAAATCCGTCTCCCAACATTCGCCATTGGCGGCATCACGCCCGATCGTCTCGACGCCGTCCTCGCCACCGGCGCCCGCCGCGTCGCCGTCAGCGCGGCCGTGTGCTCGTGCGACGATCCGCGGGCGGCGGCCGGCAAAATCCGCCTCCAAATGCCCTCATAGGCTGCGCGGTGGCTGGCCGAAATCCATTGCGCACTCATTGGTGAGGTATTGCGAGCGCGGCGTGGCACCGTATCAACGTGTGAAATTGACCGAACGCGATCAAGTAGAGCAGTGGTTCCGTGGGCAAGGTTGGTTATTGTGGAAAGAATTCACTTCTGCAGCGAAGATTGCCGGGATCGCGTTCAACAGCCGGTATCACCGTAATCAAGCTTCAACTAGTTTTGGTTCCGAGTTGTCGGCGAGCATCGCTTCCACCATTTCCATCGCGCGACGATTCGTGGCATCCGATCACCATGGGGTCTTGCAAACACCCGAACGCTACTTCAGCTTCCCCGTGATTGACTGGAACTGTTCGATTACCCTTTCTTGCTCGTTGGCGATCTCCTCGGCCAGCAAGTCTGGGTTTAGCCAGAGTGGTCACGTGGACGTTCATTCAATCATGGCCTGCCGAATCGCGAATTGGAGATCGGGATGATCCGCGAGGCTTTTGAGTTCGTCGTTGCTTGACCGGAACTGGCACTTGACCGGACAATTCACCTCCGACCACGACGTGATTGCGACGAAAATGACGAATGACGAAGCACGAATGTCTAACGAAGCACGAAGACCGAAGCACGAAAGCTGGGCTTGGTTCGTCATTCGTCATTCGTGCTTCGTTAGACATTCGAGCTGCGTCCGTCGTTATTCTCTGCTGATTTGCGTGGCGCTGGCCGTGCTCACCGCGGAATCGGCTGCCGCGCAGCAGCCGTCTCAGCCCGCGGCACAGAACCCGTCGCCGATGGTGGAGCACACGCGCGAGCATGCGCGGTTGAAGCAGGAGTCGCCGCCGGGCCGCCGCGAGACGCTCGGCGTTGGGACGCTCTTTCTGCCGGCCAAGTTGAAGCTCGAAGCGAAGACGCCGCTCCTGGTTCATTTTCACGGTGCGACTTGGCTTAGCGAGGTCGCGGCCGATCGGCTTGGCGGCACGGCGGTGATTTCGGTGCAACTCGGTGCTGGCTCGGCCGCGTACTCGAAACCGTTCGCCGATCCGCAATCGTTCGCCAAGCTGCTCACCGAGGCGGAAGCAAAGGCGGGCGTGACGTTTGAGCCTGTTACGCTGTCTGCCTGGAGCGCGGGTTACGGCAGCGTGCGAGAATTCCTGCAAGTGTCCAAGAACTACGATCGCGTCACGACCGTGCTGCTGGTGGACGCGCTGCACACCGGCTACGTCGGCGGCAAGCCGGGTCCGCAGGAACCGCAACTCGAAACGGACAAGCTGGACGTCTTTTTGAAATTCGCCCGCGACGCGGCGGCGGGAAAGAAGCAAATGACGATTACGCACTCGGAGATTTTCCCCGGCACATTTGCGAGCACGACGGAGACGGCCGACTATCTCATCCGCGAGCTGGGCCTGCGCCGCACGGCTGTGCTCAAGTGGGGACCGATGGGTACGCAGCAGCTCAGCGAGGTGCGCGCGGGCAGGTTTCACGTGCTCGGCTTCGCCGGCAACTCGGCCCCCGATCACGTGGACCACCTGCACGCGCTTCCGGAATTCCTGAAGTCGCTCGGTGCCGCCGACCCGGCTCGGTGAGTGCCAAGGTTGCTCGAATCGTAACTTGCAAATAACTTCTTCGCACGGAGATAGAACGATGCGGTTGATTCAGACCGTTTCGACTTGGTGGTCCGCGTTGGTTGTCGGCGGGGAGAAGATTCCGCAGTTTTGGGGAGCAGTTTCCTCGCCCGGTGCTTCGCTCGATCGGTCACCCGGGGTCACAGCAGCTCAGAGGACAGGAGTTGGACGGGACTCTCCCGTCCCCGTTGAGCCAAACTCGGCCGCTTGCTGAATACGTCTATTTTGAACCTGCGTTGTCGTCGCCGGCGCGGCCGAGCGACGCGGCGATTTTTCCCCAATCTGCGCTGCCTGCGAACACGATCGTGTTGCCGGGCGACTTGGCCATTTCGGCCAGCGTTTCCAGTTCCTTGAGCCGCAGCACGGCCGGATTTTCGGCGATGACCCGGGCTGTGTTCGCGCGAGCCCGCGCGGCGGCGACCTCCTCGCGGGCCTTGATCAGCGACGCCGCGGCCGACTTCTCGGCCTCGACCGTCTTGAGCATCATCTCGCGAATCGAAGCCGGCATCGTGATGTCCTTCACGCCCGCGGCGATCAGGTCGACGCCGTACGTGGCGGTCTGCGAACGAACCGCGGCGGCCAGACATTCACCCAACGCCGTCTTCTGATCGAGCAGTTCATCGAACGACAAGCCGGCCACGATTTCACGCAGCGCGAGCTGCAAGTCCAGATATATCTGCTGCGACCAGTCGCCGACCCGGTGCTGTGCCGCGACCGGGTCGATGACCTGATACGTCGCGACCAGCGTGAGGCGAACCGGCACGCGGTCCTTCGTCAGGATCTCCTGGCCGACGAGCGAGACCGACTGCTTTCGCAGATCGAAAACGTGGGCCGACATTTTCAGTCGGAAGACATTCCAGAGCGTGTACCGGCTCGGTCCCACCGTTCGCTCGAAGCGGCCGTTGCGGTACACGAGTGCCTTCTGGTACTCGGCCACGATCAGACTTGTGTAAAGCAGTCCCAAACGACACCTCCTTCGGGCCCCGTCCGTCCAAGCCCACCCGAGCCGAGTGGAGAGCAGGTCGGGCCGGCGTTCCGTGGAACGCCGGCCGTCGCTGCCTGCAAAACTCAACCAGGGCTGTGGCGCGAGCCACCGGGCTGGACGGCAGAGGTTGTTGAGGTACCAATCGCGTTGTTGAGACGCGCGCAGGAGTCGAACCTGCTTGCCGGTTTCCCATTCGCGACAGGCGTGAGGCAATCGCCTCGGCCTCGCTTGATCCGGCAGCGGAGGGCCAGGGAATCGAACCCCGAGAGCCGCTTGAGGCTTAACCGCTTTCCAGACGGTCACGGCAACGCCAATATCCGTCTGCCCTCCGAGTCGGCGAATTCGCCGAAGACTAACAGAAACAGAGACGCCGGTGGGAGTCGAACCCACTTGAGACCGCTCTGCAGGCGGTCGCCTTGTAGTGTTTCGGCTGAAGTGGCACACCGGGGAAGTTAGACTGGCGGTCTCACGTGAAATGAGCCCTTAAGGAGGAAGAAGAAGAGAAGAGCCTTG
>Ga0247727_10007320_pt1 | contig 21064 bp, 20 predicted proteins | sample WisWelCaveWW1625_FD_202498 | JGI IMG/M metagenome (GOLD analysis project Ga0247727, IMG submission 202498) | Biofilm microbial communities from Wishing Well Cave, Virginia, United States - WW16-25 | ecosystem: Environmental > Aquatic > Deep subsurface > Groundwater > Cave microbial mat | place... | reverse complement strand
GCTTCGGGGATGTCGAAGTTCGCGTAGACGTCCTGGACGTCGTCGGCCTCCTCCAATCCCTCCACGAGCCGAACGAGCCTTCGCGCAGTGCTCTCGTCGCCGACCGCCACACTCACTTTCGGAACCATGGCGAGCTCGCCCGACTCGATCGTGAGCCCAGCCTGCTCGACAGCGGCACGCACCGCCGATAGTGCTTCGGGCGCGCTCGTCACGACGAAGCTCGACCCGTCGAGTGAGACGTCCTCGGCGCCCGCGTCGGCAACGGCCAGGACGAGATCGTCTTCGTCGACTCCCGCTGCAGCCAGCAGGACGACACCTTTCCGCTCGAACTGCCACGCTACGGCCCCCGTCGTTCCGAGGTTGCCGCCGTACTTCGCGAAGAGGTGCCTGACCTCGGAGGCTGTGCGGTTGCGATTGTCCGTGAGCGCCTCAACGAGCACTGCGACGCCCTCGGGTCCGTACCCTTCGTAGATCACCGTCTCGAAGCTCGAGCCCTCCGCATCGGCGCCCGATCCCTTCGCGACCGCGCGCTCGATGTTGTCCTTGGGCATGGAGTACGAGCGCGCCTTCTCGATCGCGTTCTGAAGGGCGAGATTGGCAGCTGGATCAGGGCCTCCCTCCTTGGCAGCAACGATGATCGCGCGCGAGAGCTTCGAGAAGAGCTGCCCCCGCTTCGCGTCGGCAGCGCCCTTCTTGTGCTTGATCGAGCTCCACTTGCTATGTCCGGACACGCGCTCCCTCCTCCCTCACGCCTCTGAGCGGGCGGCTGCCGCCGGGCGGAGCCCGGCTCCGCCTCCCTCGCGCCGCTCGACTTCGCTCTCCTCGGCGACTCGTGCTCCAGCACTGTGCCCCCTCGGGACGCTCGCCAGCGGCGCGTCAGAGACCTGAGGCGTTCCGCGGACCATCGCAAGGAACAGCTCGTGCACGCGCGAGTCGTCCGTCAGCTCAGGATGAAACGACGCGAGCAGAAACCGTCCTTGACGAAACAGGACAGGCTCGCCATCGAGCTCGCCCAGCACCTCGACGCCCGGGCCGAGCTGTCGGATCCTCGGCGCACGGATGAAGACGCCGCGGAACGCTCGATCGTCGTCCGCGAGCTCGAGGTCGGCTTCGAAGCTCATGACCTGGCGACCGTAGGCGTTGCGGTCGACCTCGAGGTCGGCCATGCCGAGGTGCTCCCTGTCGAGCACGATCATCCCGGCGCAGGTCCCGAAGATCGGCCCGCGATACGCACGAATCGCCTCGTCGAGGCCGTAGAGGCGCGCCAGGTGCATGATCGTCGTCGACTCTCCGCCCGGAATGACGAGTCCGTCCAGTCCGTCGAGATCCTCCGGGAGGCGGACTTCGCTGACCTCGGCGCCCAGGTGGCGGAGCGCCGAGGCGTGCTCCCGAAACGCACCCTGGAGGGCGAGAACGCCGATGCGCAGCGGCCGCTCCATCGCGGGCGCTACCAGCCGCGGACTTCGAGCCGCTCGTCGTCCGGAAGCGAGCTCGCCGAGGTGCCGACCATCGGCTGACCGAGCCCGGTCGAGACGTCGGCCAGAACCTTCGGGTCGTCGAAGTGCGTCGTCGCTTCGACGATCGCGCGGGCGCGCCGCGAGACATCCTCGATCCAACCGTCCCGGTCGACGAGCAGGTCGCGACCCGACTTGAAGATGCCGGAGCCGACGAAAACCCCGTCAGCACCGAGCTGCATGCAGAGGGACGCGTCCGCGGGAGTCGCGATGCCGCCGGCGGTGAAGGTGACGACGGGCAGTCGGCCATGCTCGGCCACCCAGCAAACGAGCTCGTACGGTGCCCCGTGCTCTTTGGCGGCTGCGTACAACTCGTCCTCGCGCAAGGTCTGCAGTGTGCGGATTGCTCCAAACACGGCGCGCATGTGCGTCACGGCGTTCACGATGTCGCCGGTGCCCGCCTCGCCCTTGGTCCTGATCATCGCCGCGCCCTCGGAGATGCGGCGCAGTGCCTCCCCGAGATTCGTCGCGCCACAGACGAACGGAACCGTGAACGTCCACTTGTCCACGTGGTGATTCACGTCAGCCGGTGTGAGGACCTCGGACTCGTCGATGTAGTCGACCTCGAGCGCCTGCAGGATCTGCGCCTCGGCGAAGTGGCCGATCCGGCACTTCGCCATCACCGGGATCGAGACTGTCTCCTGGATCTCCTTGATCCGCTCCGGATCGCTCATGCGAGCGACGCCGCCCTCGGCCCGGATGTCGGCCGGCACGCGCTCGAGCGCCATCACCGCGCAGGCACCGGCCTCCTCGGCGATCTGGGCCTGCTCGGCGTCGACGACGTCCATGATGACGCCGCCCTTGAGCATCTCAGCCAGTCCGGTCTTGACCCTCAGCGTGCCGTACTCAGCCACCTGACCAGTCTAGATGCGCCAGACCGGTGTCCGCCGCGAGGTCCACCGGCCGCGCGAGCATTCCTGACGGTAGACGCTTCGCAGCCGCGACGCTCGCGTGTTACGCCGGCCCCGCTCACCCGCGGAGTTTCCCAGAGCCCCTGTGGATACTCGGAAGGACTTCTGTCGAAATTGCGACTTTCACGGTGTGGAAATCACCTGGACAACCTCACGTCCGTCCGAGCGTGTGGCAGAGATACGCGTACGGCGCTTTCTCGTCTCCCCGCGGGCGAATCCGCCTGACTCCGACGTGGCGCCGCTCCAGTGAGAGGCCCGCCCACCCGGGCCTCTCGCTATGTCGAGAGTCCGCTAACGCGAACTCTTGATCGCGCAAGGGCCCTAAAGGCGGCCGCTCTCGCGGCCGCGGTGCTTGCGGGTAGCCAACGACAGTGTCAGTCCAGCAAGCCGACGACGACGGTGCCGACCACCCACGCGGCGATGCGTAGGAATCAGCGGCGCGGATGCTCGGGCGCGACAGGTTGCCGGCGTGAGTGCGGCCTCGGACATCCGGGTCTGAGCCTAACCCGGAACGAGCCGCATGGAAACGAGAAGCCCCGCTTCCACGGGGCTTCTCGCTACGTCGAACGCTGCGACGGAGTGCCGGTGGCTAGACCTCCGCGAGCGCCATGTCGGGCTGCGGCACGATCCGGATGTACGGCTTCGGGGACTCCCAGCCCTCAGGCCAGATCTCCTTCGCCTGGTCGTTGGAGACCGAGCCGGCGATGATGACGTCCTCGCCGTGCTTCCAGTTGACCGGCGTCGAGACCTTGTGCTTGGCCGTGAGCTGCAGCGAGTCGATGACCCGGAGCACCTCGTCGAAGTTGCGGCCCGTCGTCATCGGGTAGACGAGGATCAGCTTGACCTTCTTGTCCGGGCCGATGACGAAGACGTTGCGCACCGTCTGGTTGTCGGCGGCCGTCCGATCGGCCGCTTCGCCGCCGATCTCGGCGGGAAGCATCCCGTACAGCTTCGAGACAGTGAAGTCGGCATCGCCGATGATCGGGTAGTTCGGCGCGTGCCCCTGCGTCTCTTCGATGTCCCTCGCCCAGCCTTCGTGGTCGCCGGTCGAATCGACCGAGAGACCGATGATCTTGACGTTCCGACGATCGAACTCGGGCTTGATCTTCGCCATGTAGCCGAGCTCGGTCGTGCACACCGGAGTGAAGTCCTTCGGATGGGAGAAGAGCACCGCCCACGAGTCGCCGATCCAGTCGTGGAAGCCGATCTCGCCCTCCGAGGTCTGCGCCGTGAAGTCCGGTGCCGTGTCGTTGATCGTCAGGGTCAATGCCCCACCTCCTTCGGGGCCGTAGCCCCAGTCGTTCCGGGCGCGCGAGAACTCTCTCGCGCTCGAGTCATCGTGTCTACGAGACGGTTGAACGCGCGTCGGTCTTCCATTGTTCCACGAAGGCGGACGCAGCGGGCCGAACCGTCCTTCGGCCGACATAACGAACATGATTGCCCACAGCGCCTAAGCTAAGAGAGCGAGCACGTCCGTTCGGCAAGGTTCGACCCCTGCAGGTACGGGGAAGCCGAGGGGGACAGACGGGCTCGGCCCCTCTCCCCAGAGAGCGTGGGAGCAGACGAGAAACAGCGGATTTGCAGTGGCTTTCTGTTCTGAGAACCATGAGAGAAGGTGCGCGTCGATGGTGGCGAAGACGAGTCGGGAACGAGACCATGAGGAGCGCCAGGCGAAGCTCGAGCACGTGCGCGAGCAGGTTGAGTCCGGGCAACTCGTGATCCGTGAGATGACAGAAGCGGAACGGGTGACATGGGCCAAGCGCCGCGCGATTTCAGACGCCCGTTCCACTCAGGCAGAACGCACTCGCCAGGCTGTCGCCGCTGAGAATCGGCGAAAGCGCGCCGCCCGGTTTTCGTAGCGCGCGGCACGTTGAGCTTGGGCGTCTCGTAACGGGCTTGCGAGCTGTCGGCGCCTCGAAGCAGGCGCGACCACGACCTCGAGCACCGCTGCAGCGATTCCGACTTCGCCTAGAACCAAGCGGTTACGCGCCCTCCCGTCCCGCGAGCACGATGACATCAGGCTCGACCTTCGGTGCCGGGTGCTCGAGGAGCCCGAGGTCGTCGGCTGTTGTGGTCGAAAGTGGGCCCGCCTGGACTCAGACACCCCTGCAAAGAGGCATTTCTCACCCTCTAAGGAGTGCACCGGGGTCTGCACGGCGCGAACACAAGGGGGGCGTAACTCAAGCCGTCCGAGGGCTAGGCGAACGCTCACGGCGGGTCACAGAATCCCCGCCTCGGCCGCTACACCCAGCGAGCGAACCAGGGCGCGATGATCGTCAGGACGACCGCCGGGATGATGAGGTAACCGGCGGCGATGCCCGCGCCGGCGAAGATCAAGACGAGGATGACGAGGGCGCTTCCCCAGCCCACGAGCTTTCGCATCGCTCGGCCCCGGAGGTAGTTCAGCTCCTCAAGAGTCAGCGCCTCGACCGGAACCTGCTCCAACTCGTCCTCGGTCGATTGGCGGAGCCGAGTCTGGGTCGTGTGCGAGAGGCCGGTGCCCGGAATCCCGACCGTCCGCCGCATCTCGCGCTTCGTGTTGAGGGAGACCTTCCCGCCTCGCGGGCCGACGCTCACGCCGAGGCTCCGCTTGCCGACGTTGAGCCGCACGCCGGGGAGGATCTTCACGCTCTGTCGGAACCGCCAGCCCATCCTCAGATCATCTCGTCGTCTCGACGAAGGCGCAAGGTCAGTCCGAGGCGCAGTCGTTACACAGCGTCGTAGGTCTCGCTGTAGCGCAGCGCGTCCATCGCATCCCGCGCCGGACTACCAGGCTGCGCCGCTGTGCCCCAGTCCGAGAACTCACGGGCCGTCTCGTCTATAGCCGAAATCGGCCCGTAGCCGACGCTCGTAGCCCACACCGCGATGTTGTCGCCGCCCTCAAGACCGGGGCCTTGGAGATCGGCGGCGACGAGCAGTTCCGGCCACCCGGCCGAGTTCTGGAGGCGAACTGGACCTCGACAGATGAGGCGTGACCGAGAGAGCCTCCGCCGCTGACGGTCAGTCCTTCCTCGATCGAGCTGATGAGCAGGGACGAAGGGCGCGAGCAGGGCAGCGCTGTGGCCTCCGGCACAGCGGGCTCGGGCTCGTCTGAGGACCCGCACCCGACGGAGACGAGCGTGACGAGAGTGGCGACGACGAGCAGTGCGCTCTTCAGGGCGACCGTGCGATCCTGTCGGCTCAGGCATCCCGCGTCACTGCCGCCATGCGGCGTCAGGACTCACCGAGAAGACGATGCGCCTCCTCCTCGTCGACCGCGCCGCCTGCTCGAACCCTGTCACGCTCCGCTGCGAGCCATTCGAGCGTCACGTCGGAGATCGCGGCGAGCGCTTGAGCGCGGCGCGGAGGATCGTCGTCCAGCCGCTCGCGTGCCTCAGTCAGGCGGGCCCCCCCTTTGACAATCTCGCGCTCGATGGCGGCGAGGTATTGCGCCCTCAGCGCCTCGCGTTCGGTCGTCACGCGGTGGATTCTGCCGCGTTCGCGCGTGCCTTCAACTCGGCTACGTCGGCCTCGATCCGCTGGAGTGCCTCCATCACCTCGGTGTGCTCCTCGCCCTGCTCTTGCTTCACGAAGCGAGAGGCAATGGCAGCGGTGAGGAGCGAAAGGAAGGCGATGCCCACGAACATCAGCGCCATTCCGATGATCCTGCCCTGGACGGTCGTCGGGTAGAGGTCGCCATAGCCGACAGTCGTGGCGGTCGTGACCGCCCACCAGATGCCGTCCCAGAGACTCACGAACTCGCCGTTTGCAAAAGCGTGCTGCGCAGCCCCCGCGATGCAGGTGGCGGTCACGGTCAAGATGGCAGCGACACGGAGTGAGTCGCCGGAGGTGAGCCTTCGCTCGGCTTGTAAGGCACGAGCGACGATGACCCCGAAGCGAGCGAGGCGAATGAACCGAGCGAGCCTGAGCCAGGCGAGGGCCTGCCCGAGGAGCGGGATCGTGAGGACGACGATCGCCACATCCAGCCAGTGCGCCCGCAGCGCGGCCATCTTCCGTGACGCGACGACGAGCACAGCAACAAGCTCGATTGCGAAGACCGCCCAGATGATCCAGTTCGCGACCTCCGCGAATCGCTGCCAGCCGTCGGATCTTGCGTCCGCCTCGATGATGAGGACCGGGATGAGGGCAAGCGTCGCCGCGAGCACGATGGGCTCGAGCGGCGTGTGAACGCGCCCGGATTCGTCCTGCCTCCACATGGCGCGATGTTCGCGCCGCGCTCCCGCGACCCTGCCGTCGCTCAGTTACCAGTCTGGCAGCGCGGGATCGGTCGCGGTGTGCCGCCAGTCCGCTTCCGAGTCGATCCCGCCCGCGGGCGCCTCGTCGCCCTGGTACTGCCAGACCGGCCACTCTCCGTCACGACCGGCGATGCCGAAGACCATCCCGGTCGGGGCCTCCTTCCACGCCCAATACTCCTGGGCGTCCTCGCGAGCGCGAAGCTCGAAGTCGCGTTCTCGAAGCAGAACCCCCGTCGGATCGAGGATCTCCTGGGTTGCCGCGTAGCGACCGCTGCGGCGATGGAACCCGAGCTGGAGGCCGCTCAACTCGAGTAGGAAGGTCTTGGCCTCGGCAAAGCCGCGGCGGTCGAGGCGCTGGCCCCACTTGTTGACCTCCCCGCTGCCGGTGTGTCGGCGCTCTCTCGCCTGCTCGGCCTCCCTGCCGAGCGCGTCGGCCCGCTGCTTCACTCCGTTGGCGACAGCGAGGAGCGCGACCCACGCCTTGGTCGAGTTGCGCACCGTGTCGAACCCGAGCTCGCGGCCGTGGAGGATTCCGTGGCGCACGAGGTCGCCCGTCGCTCCTGTCTGGCCGACGTTCCGGCTCATCATCGCGCTGAGCGTCTTCAACCCGAGGGCATGCCCAGCGAGAGACTCGGCGTCGAGGAGGTTCGGGTTCGACGGCTTGAAGAAGTAGTCGCAACCCGACTGGCCCGTCATGTCGATGAAGATGCCGTCGATCTGGCTCAGAACGAGCGTGACCGAGCCGCCATAGTGCCCCGCTCGGTGGTGGGTCATCGCCTCCATGAGTAGGCGCCGGCGGTCCTGGCCAAACTTCTCGCGCTGCTCGTCGCCCCAGTAGAGACCGGCTACACGCGGCACGACGCGGTTGAGCATGAAGTCCTGGTCGTTCCAGACGTGCACGAGCAGGTCCTCGGCCTCGTCGGGCTTGCCCTCCTCGCCCAGCGTGGCGGCCCGCGCGTAGTCGGGTAGGAGCGAGTCGTCGAACAGAATCCAGCCCAGCGGCGCCAGGGCGGCGGCAATCCGGTCCGGCTCGGACGTGAGCGTCCCATACTGCGCTAGGAGGCGCTCCCCCTCCTCCGCGTCCACGCCGGCGGCGACAGCGAGGAACTTCCCCAGCGGCGAGGCGAAGAACGCCGCCATCTGGCGCAGCTCTCCGTCCGGGTCGAGGCGCTCGGCGTAACCCTTGTCGTCGGCGCCGCTCACTGTCGTTCCTCTCGACGCACGCTCATCCGTAGATGGTGCCTCATGCCCGTTCGGGCACTCCTGGTCGGCGGCGTCGAGGCCGGGCTCCTCGAGGCTTGGCCCAATCCGTGGCCCACTTGCGGGACTGCGCCCCTTCGCTGAGACGCCATCCCGCATGATTCCTAGTGGGCCCGCCTGGACTCGAACCAGGGACCAACCGATTATGAGTCGGCTGCTCTAACCAGCTGAGCTACGGGCCCGCGCCTGTGAGGGTAACCGACGGTTCCGCCGAGCCGACCCGTCGCGCGGCTGACACAATGTCGCGTGGCCGTGAAGACATTCCAGTTCGAGTCTCAGCTTCGCACCGCCGGCGGGTTGACCGTCACGGACATCACCGAGGAGGTGCAGGAGGCCGTTCGCCAGAGCGGGGTCGTCGACGGCATCTGCTCGGTCTACTCCCCGCACACGACGTGCTCAGTGCGCGTGAACGAGTGGGAGCGCGGCTTCCTCGAGGACTTCGCCATCCTGCTCAAGCGCCTCGTCCCGACTGAGCACTATTACGCGCACGACGACTGGGACCGCCGCACGGAGAACGTCTGCGAAGAGGACATGGAGATCAGCAACGGCCACGCGCACTGTATGTCCATGCTCCTCGGCCCGGCCGGCGAGTCGATTCCCGTGCGTGAGGGCGAGCTCGCCCTCGGGCAGTGGCAGCGCGTGCTTTTCCTCGAGCTCGACCGCGAGCGCGACCGGCGCTGGCTCGTGCAGGTCGTCGGCGTCTGAACAGAGTGGTGCGCGGCTGAAGCCACGCACCACTCTGAGACTTCTTGGCGAGGCGCTTCAGCGTCTCGCCTGCCGTTCACTCCGGTGTGACGTACGCGGCGGTCAGGCCGCCGTCGACCACGAACGCGGCCCCGTTCACGAACGACGACTCGTCGCTCGCCAGGAAGAGCGCAGCGTTCACGATCTCGCGCGGCTTCCCGAGGCGGCCCGTCGGCCAGTGCACCTGGCGGCGCCCGAACGCGGCCGGATCGTCACCGAAGATCGCGAGCAGGAGCGGCGTCTCGACCGGCCCCGGGCAGAGCGCGTTGACGCGAATGCCTTGCCGCGCGAACTGCACGCCAAGCTCCTTGCTCATCGCGAGCACGGCACCCTTGGACGCTGTGTAGGAGATCTGCGAGGTCGCAGCACCGAGGATCGCAACGAACGACGCGACGTTGATGACAGAGCCTCCCCCACGCTCCAGCAGGTACGGGATGCCGTGCTTGCAGCAGAGGAAGACGCCCTTCGCGTTCACGTCCTGGACGCGCTGCCACGCCTCGACGCTCGTGTCGAGAACCGACGCGTCATCGGCCGGGGAGATGCCGGCGTTGTTGTAGAGAACGTCGATGCCGCCGAACCGCTCGGCGGTCGTCGCGCACATATGGCGAACGTCCTCCTCCGAGGCGACGTTCACGCGTAGCGCGAAGGCGTCGCCGGAGCAGAGCGAGACGGTCTCCTCCGCGAGCCTCTCGTCGAGGTCGGCGACACACACCTTCGCTCCTTCCGCCGTGAAGACGATGGCCGCCTCGCGGCCCATCCCGCCGCCCGCCCCTGTGATGACGCACACCTTCTCGTCCAGCCTGCCAGCCATCGCTCAGCCCTCCGTGGAGATGAAGACGCTCTTGACCTCGGCGTAGCCCTCGAGCGCGTGCATCCCGAGCTCGCGGCCGAACCCCGACTGCTTGAAGCCCCCGAACGGCGTTTGCACCCGCACCGACGTGTTGGCATTCACCGAGAGCACCCCGGCCTCGACCGCGCGCGCCACCCGTAGCGCCCGTGCGCCATCGCGCGTCCAGATCGATCCCGAGAGGCCATACGGCGTGTCGTTCGCGAGGCGAATCGCGTCGGCCTCGTCCTCGAACGGGATCACTGCGACAACGGGCCCGAACACCTCCTCGCGCGCGATCCGGTCATCGTTGGACGCCTCGACGATCGTGCACGGGTACCAGAACCCGGGTCCGTCGGGTGAGTCGCCCTGGAAGATCGGCTCGCTCTCGACGAACGACGCGACCGTCTCGCGGTGCGCCGCGGACACCAGCGGCCCCATCTCGGTGTCCTCGCGTGACGGGTCGCCGACTTTCAGACCGCGCGTCGCCTCGATCAGCAGCTCGAGGAAACGGCCGTAGACCGATCTCTGAACGAGGATCCGCGAGCGCGCGCAGCAGTCCTGGCCGGCGTTGTCGAACACGGAGTACGGTGCGGCCGCCGCCGCCCGCTCCAAGTCGGCGTCCTCGAAGATGACGTTCGCGGACTTTCCACCGAGCTCGAGGGTGACGCGCTTGATCGTGCCCGCAGCGCCCTGCATGACGAGTCGGCCCACCTCGGTCGAGCCCGTGAAAGCGATCTTCGCGACGTCTGGATGCTCGATCAAACGTTGCCCCACCACTGAGCCCTTCCCGACGAGGACGTTGACGACGCCATCGGGAATCCCCGCCTCGAGGCAGAGCTCGCCGAGTCGGATCGCGGAAAGCGGCGTCAGCTCCGCTGGCTTGAGAACGACCGTGTTCCCGCAGGCGAGCGCCGGCCCGAGCTTCCAGCTCGCGATGTTGGCGGGGAAGTTCCAGGGGACGATGAGGCCGACGACGCCGAGCGGCTCACGAAACGTCGCGGCGACGCCACCAGCGACTGGAATCGTCTCGCCGAAGTGCTTGTCAACGGCGCCCGCGTAGAAGTGGAAGACCTGCGCGACCATGCCGATCTCACCGCGTGCGCCCGCGATCGGCTTGCCGACGTTGCGCGACTCGATCGTGGCTAGCTCCTCGACGTTCTCCTCGACGAGCGTCGCGAGCCGGCGGAGCAGACGAGCCCTGTCACCGGGCGCGACAGCACGCCAGGCCGGAAACGCCGACGACGCGCGTCCGACCGCCTCGTCCGCCTCGTCGACCCCGGCTTGCTCGAGCTCGGCAATCGGCTCCTCGGTCGCGGGGTTGAGAACGGTGAGTGACACGCGTCGGATTCAACACGATCGCTCGCGCGAACGAGCCACACCGAGCTCGAGAAGACGCCCTACGGCGGCGCCGGCGCCGGACCTACGATCGACCGCCAGAGGAACATGATCGCGACAGCGAGGGCACCGAAGGTGAGCACGGGCCCGGCGAGCGCGTGGTAGGAGATCATCCCCGCCGAGTAGTCGTGGCCCCTCACGACGTCGATCAGGAGCACGACGAAGAGACCGCCGACGAGGCAGGCCGACAGGCGGAGGAGCATGCCCGAGCGGCGGTACACGACGAGCGCCGCACACACCAGAGCCGGCGCTAGCAGCGAGATGACGCTCACAGCGGTGCCGGCAACCGCGAGCCACCATCCGAGCAGGACGATCGAGGCGATGCGGGCGACGTTGAACGCAACGAACACGGTGGCCGCGACGCCGCCCCCCACCACCCGTCGCCAAGCGGCCCCCGGTAGGAGGAAGACGGTCACGGCGACGATCCCCAGGACCCCGGCCGCACTCGAGCAAGCCCCCGTGACGATCGCGTAGATGCTGAACTTCCCGCCTGCCTCGACGGTGAGGTTGCTCGGACCCACGCTGGCCGTCTCGAAACCGAGCACGTCGAGCCCGAAGCGGAGGACCGCCGCGTCGAAGGCAGCGAAGCGCTCGTGCAGCGCCACGTAGCCCAGGAACACGAATCCAAGCGCGAGCACCGATCGCACCGCGATCGACGGGATCAGGAGGCGGGCGTTCACGCCGCCTCCTCCAGCTCGAGAGCCGGTTCCTGAACACGGCGCGTCTTCTCCCACGTGCGCCGGCCGAGCACGATCCGCCCAAGCGCACGCCACCCGGCCGCCATGTTCACGTACGCGTAAAAGACGGACGCGTGGGCCTTCAGAATCGATCCGAGCATACCCTCGTCCTCGCTGCGTCGTGCATAGAGGGTCGCCATGACCACGGGAGGAACGAATGTGAGGACGTACCAGAAGGCGGCGTACTGCAGAACGTTCACCTCGGTCCCGTCGAAGGGAATCGCGGACAACCCGGCGGCGTTGGCGACGACCGCAGCGAGTCCGAGCGTGAAGGCGATCGACCAAGGCAGCATGACGAAGCTCGGAGACAGGAGGTAGACGGTCGTCTCGAGAGCCGTCCAACGCGGGACGTCCGGTGACTCCCAGAGCTGACGCGCCTTGTGCGCGCACAGCATGTGGCCCTGATACCAGCGAGTCCGCTGACGGAGGAGCGCGCGAACGGTCTCCACTCCCTGCTGAGAGACCCATGCGCCCGACGCGCAGTCGAGCTCCCAGCCGCGGAGTGTCATCTCGATACCGAGGCTGAGATCCTCGGTCAGCGCGCGCGACCAGGGTGCTGGACCTATGGACTCGAGCGCCGCGAGGCGGGTGAACTGCCCGTTGCCACCGAGGGACACCGAGCGCGTGCGGACGCGAGCCATCTGCGCAATCGCGGACATGCCCCAGAACTCGAAATCCTGCATGCGAGCGAGGAACGTTCGCTTGTTGCGGATCCGCACCGGGAGCTGAACTCCTCCCACGCGTGGCCGGTCGAAGCGCTCGAGGACGGCGGAGACCGCGTCCAGCGAAAGGCGGCCGTCTGCATCGAGGACCCCGACGATCGTCCGTTCCGAATCGAAGCCTCGCTCGCAGGCGATCGCCACGAGCGTCTGGAACCCGTGATTGAGAGCCGGACCTTTGCCTATCCGTGCCGACGGCAGCTCCCTGCGGACTACAGTCGCTCCCGCCGCGGCGGCGAGCTCTCCGGTGCGATCGTCGCTCCCGTCGTCGATCACGATCACCAACGCGCTGGGGACCAGCAGCCGGAGTGCCTCCACCGTCGGCCCGATCACGAGCTCCTCGTCGAGGCACGCGATCATGAAGACGAAGCGATCGCTCTCGGTCAGGCGGAGCCGTCCGTGCCCGGACCTTCGAAGCTCGGCCGTGCCCCATCGGTACCAGAGCACGAACTGCGCGAAGCCCCATGCCAGCAGGAGCAGCGCCACCGCCATCACGGCATTGAAGATCGTCCCCACCGCGCCGATCTCCTCAGGCCTCGCTCAGGGCGCGTCGTTCTCGCAACGCGACCATCGCGCCCAGCCCCACCACCAAGAGGATCACCGGCCACGGCGAGTCGAACCCGAACGCCGGCACTGGAGTGCAGCGCGAAGATCCCGCGTCTGCGACAGCGGATCGGTATTCGCCGTTTACGTCGCTGAGCCGCCACTCGAGCGTCGGATTGGCCCCGGTCGGCGTGAACGTGACGGTGAACACGTCGCTGAACGTTCCGGGCGCGAACTGCGACGGCTGGCCACGGTCCGCCGGATCCGGCAGGAACCAGTTCTGCCCGCCTCCGGAGGTCTTGCCTGCCGGGACGGTGATCTGGTTCGTCCAGGAATTCGAGTAGCCGAAGTGAGCCGTGATCGAGCCGTCGCCGTTGACGTCGATGCAGTTCAGGATCGGTGTCAGATGGTTCTGCGGCGAGGCGGCGCCACTCGTCGCCGCAACGAGCGTGAGGGCAGTCGTGCCGGCCACTGCCGCTGCCCACCGGCGGACGCGAAGCCCGCGTGTGAGTCCCGTCCGCGAGCCGACGGGGGCTGATATCGGCTGCGCACTCGACGTCCTCATCCCGTTGTTCGTATCGGCAGGGAACGAGGAGGGGCGAGCCGCCGGAGCACCTGATGTCTAGCCGTACGTCGTCGTCTGTCTACGCTTGGTGGATATCCCCCGAAGGGGTCAGCGAGCGGGTGCTCCGACCGCCGATCCGCGGATCGTGCGGCGGAACGAAGAACACGGCATCCGGCCCGTGAAGGTCTTGTCGATCCTGGGGACCCGACCCGAGGCGATCAAGATGGCTCCCGTCGTGCTCGAGCTGAGCCGACGGCCCGAGATCGTCTCGAAGGTCTGTGTCACGGCACAGCACCGGGAGATGCTGGACGAGGTGCTCTCCCTGTTCGGGGTCGACCCCGACCACGATCTGGACGTGATGCGGCCGGGCCAGTCGCCCACAGGCGTGGCCGCCGAGATCATGCAGCGCCTCGAGCCCGTCCTCGCAGACGAGCGGCCGGACTGGGTACTCGTTCAGGGAGACACGACGACCGCGGCGGTCGCTGCGATCGCGGGCTTCTACGGCGGCGCCCGGGTCGCGCACGTAGAGGCGGGGCTTCGTTCCCATCGCCCGCGCGATCCGTTTCCGGAGGAGATCAACCGCCGGATAGTCGGCGTGACCGCGGATCTCCACTTCGCTCCGACCGACAGCGCACGCGGGAACCTCCTGAACGAAGGCGTCGCCACCGAGTCGGTGTTCGTCACCGGCAACCCCGTGGTCGACGCACTCCAGCTAGCACGAACGCTGCCGCTGCGGAACGGGTGTCGCGTCGCCGATCTCACGCCGAACCGCCCCATCGTCGTTCTGACTGCCCACCGGCGAGAGAGCTTCGGTGCTCCGTTGGAGCAAGTGTGTGCCGCCGTCACGACCCTGGCAGCGCGCTTTCCCGATGTGAGGTTCGTCTACCCGGTACATCCGAACCCGTCGGTACGAGCCGTCGTCGAAGAAGCCCTGGGCGCAAACCCGAGCGTCACGATGCTCGAGCCGCTCGGCTATCGCGACATGGTGGCGCTCCTCGAGCGCTGCCACCTCGTGCTCACCGACTCCGGCGGCCTGCAGGAGGAGGCTCCGAGCCTCGGCAAGCCCGTACTGGTGCTGAGAGACGTCACCGAGCGGTGGGAGGGGATCGCGGCGGGTACCGCGAGGCTCGTGGGTACGGACACGCTTCGAATCGTCGAGGAGACGAGCGCTGTCCTCGAGTCCCCTGGCGAATACGCGCTCATGTCCGAGGCGATCAACCCGTACGGAGACGGCCGCGCGTCCGAGCGAATCGCCGACGCGCTCGCGGGTCTGGACGTTTCCGAATGGAAGCCCTCGGACGAGCCCGCTGCGACCCGTCGCGGCAGCTCGAGCCGACCCGTACGCGTCTGATCCGGCGCAGACAACTCTGGCTGGCTGAGAGTTCCTGCTTCGAGGCCGCGGTCGGCGAGCCCGACGCTACGAGCTCGGGCGTCGCGCGGCCCGATACTCGCGGGCCTGCTCGACGAGCGCCTCGAAGAGCGCAGCGTCCTCTCCCGCCTCGGGGTGCCACTGAACGCCAACCGTGAAGCGCTGAGAGGGATCCTCCACCGCCTCGAGCGTACCGTCGGCCGCCCAGGCCGTCCCCACGAGCCCTTCGCCGACGCGACCTAGCCCCTGGTGGTGGTGCGAGGTGACATCGGAGCGATCGCCGACGATCGCTGCGAGCTGCGTGCCCTGCTTGACATCGACCGGGTGGACGGCGAACTCGCCCGGGACCTGCTTGTGGTCGTCGTTCCCTATCTCCTCCGGTAGGTGCTGGACGAGGTCGCCGCCCCGAGCGACATTGAGCAGCTGGACGCCGCGGCAGATCGCGAGCACGGGCATGTCGCGCTCGAGAGCGCCTTTGAGGAGCGCCATCTCGCCCGCGTCCCGCCGCGCCTGCGGCGTGTCGGTCTCGGGGTGGGGCTCGGCGCCGTATCTCGAGGGATCGACGTCGGCGCCCCCGGAGAAGACGACGCCGTCGAGCACAGCCAATGTCTCCTCGACGCCATCCTCGGCCGGCGGGATCACGACCGCCCGGCCACCCGCTTGCTCCACCGCGTCCACGTAGGCAAGCGGGATCAGCGCGGCCGGCTCGTGCCAAACCCCCCACCTCGCGTCCTGGGCGTACGACGTGATCCCGATCACGGGCCTCATGCGGCTTCTGTCTCCACGATCCACAGTGTGCCGTCCGCGCACTCCAGCGCGCGACCTTCGACCGGCTCACGGCTGACGCGGAGCACGCGCACGGTCTCGCCGTCGAGGTCGGTCAGCGCGCCGCGCTCCTCCGGAGGGCCTGACGCAAAGCGCCACGCGCGCACCTGGCGGTAGATCTCGGCGGCGGGCTTCGACCGATCGATAAGGCGGTACTCCGGCTCGAAGAACCCGAAGTAGCTGCTTTCACCATCAGGCTGCGGATCACCCGTGTCGCCATCCTGGACACGCGCGAGCGCACGCGGGAGCAGCTCTGTCACGACCTCGACCATCTTCGGCTCGAGCTCCTCCCACGAGTGCTCGTCTCCGAGCGTGAGAGGCGCCTGAGCCAGAATCGGGCCCGTGTCTAGCTCGGCGTCCATTCGGTGAAGCGTGAATCCGATCTCGCTCTCGCCGTTTCGAATCGACCACGCGACTGGGTTCGGCCCCCGATAACGCGGCAACAGTGAGGGGTGCCCGTTCACGCAGCCAAGCTTCGGAACGGCGAGCGCGTCCGGCGGAATCTTCCAAGGGAATCCGAGACAGAGGAGCACATCCGGCTCGTACCGGCGGAGGAGAGGCGCAATTCCCTGACGGGTAGCCGGAATGACGACGTCGAGCTCTCCTGGTGCATCGCGAACGAGCCGCTCGAACTCGTTCCCGTACCTGCTCGCGTGCTCTCGAGAGCAGAGCAGTGCAACAGGCTCGTGCCCGAGTCCACGGAGCAGGGCGCTGAGGCCGTGGGCGGCCGGCGGGACCTGCGAGATGAGGACGACCCTCAACCGCGCTCGTAGTACCGGATGCGCTCCCAGTCGGTGACGACCTTGTCGAAGAGCCCCTGTTCCGTGTGCGCGTAGTTCAGGTAGTGGTCGACCACCTGATCGCCGAACGCTCCGCGCGCCATCGTCCCGAGCTCGAGCGCCAGAATCGCCTCCCGCATGGTCGACGGGAAGCGCTCGGCATCCGACTCGTACGCATTGCCCTCCAGCCCGGGCGGAAGCTGGAGCTCGTTCTCGATCCCGTGGATCCCAGCCGCGATGATCGCGGCGAAGGCGAGGTACGGATTGACGTCACCACCCGGTATTCGGGTCTCCACTCGTTTCGCTGCGCCATGCCCCACGATCCGGAACCCGCACGTGCGGTTGTCATGACCCCACGCGAGCGTCGTCGGCGCCCAGCTCCCGGCTGCGTAGCGCTTGTACGAGTTGATGGTCGGGGCGAGGAAGACGGCGAGCTCCTTGAAGGTGGCGATCTGTCCTGCAACGAACCGCTCGAAGAGCGTCTCGTCGTCGCGAAACGCCGGCTCGCCGTCTCGGAAGAGCGACGCGTGTACATGGCACGAGTTCCCGATCCACGACTCGAACGGCTTCGCCATGAAGGTGATGGAGCAGCCGTTCGCGTGCGCGATCTCCTTCGCACCGTTCTTGTAGATCACGTGGTTGTCGGCCATCGTCAACGCGTCGGCGAAGCGGAAGTTGATCTCGTGCTGGCCCGGCCAGGCTTCGCCCTTGGAGGTCTCGACTTTGATTCCGGCCCCATGCATCCCGTTGCGGATCTGGCGGATGAGACCCTCGTCGTAGGTCGTGGCGAGAATGTGGTAGTCGAGGATGTACGGGACCGACGGCGTAAGGTCCTCGTACCGCTGCGCCCAGGCCTCCTGGAAGGTCTCGCGGAGGAGATAGAACTCGAGCTCGGATCCCATCATGGGCGTGAAGCCGAGCGCCGCGGCCCGGTCCATCTGCGCCTTGAGCACCTGCCGCGGCGACGGTTGGACGGGCGAGCCGTCGTGCCAGAGGACGTCGGCGATGACGAGCGCAGTCCCCTCGAGCCAGGGGATGCGGCGAAGTGTTCCGAGGTCGGGCTTCATCGCGAAGTCGCCGTATCCGCGCTCCCAGCTCGCGATCTCGTAGCCCGGGATCGGGTCCATCTCCATGTCGAGCGCGAGCAGGTAGTTGCAGCCCTCGACCGGATGCCCGCCGTCGGTCTCCTCGACGAAGAACTCGGCGTGGAGCCGCTTTCCCATCAGCCTGCCCTGCATGTCGGTGAACGCGACGATGACCGTGTCGATCTTCCCGTTCCCGACTTCCGTCTTGAGTTCGTCGAAAGTGAGCATGTCTGCGATCCTATGACATCGCGAGCGCCCATAGCGAGCCGCGCCGCGACCTCAGACGACCCGGATGACGACCGGTCCGCCGCCGACATCGACTGCGGCCGTCCATCCGCCCGGAAGACGCGCCGAGCGCCCTGGCAGCAACCGCTTCACACGCCCGCGCCAGAGTGACCGACCGTCCTGGCTGATCTCGACCTGGCGCGTGCCGAGAAGCTCCCGAGCGCGGAGCCTGAACGCCGGATGGCTATGTGCCTCCGCGGACGTGACGACATTCGGGGCGATCCACGCGAGCGGTGCCGCGCATTCGATAGCGACGTGGGATGCGGGCCACGCATCGTCACGGAGATAGCGGACGACACTCTCCGCCGCTGCTCGCCCGGAGAGAGAGGCGATGTCGGCGGTCTCGGCGCCGTGAAGCACGTTCCCGGCGGCGAACAGGCTGCGGCGCGTCGTACGAAAGGACGCGTCGATCGCCGGCCCGCGGGTACCCGGGTCGAGCGCGGCTCCAGCCAGGACGACGAGCTCGTGGTCGGGGATCCAGTCAGCAGTGAAGACGACGAGGTCGCAGGCGAGCCGACGCATCTCGCCCGTGTCGAGGTCCGTCAGCTCGACCTCTTCGACGCGGGTCCGTCCAAGAATCCGGGTCAGCGCCGTCCGCGTGAGAAGCGGCGTACGGAATCGGAGCGCAGCGCCTGCACGGAAGGCCGCAAAGGTCTGGTGGCGCGCGTGCTCCGTGACCATCGCGACGGCGCGTGCGCCTCCGTGGCTCAAGGTCAGGAGCGCCGAGAAGCTGACGTGCTCGGCGCCGACCACGACGGCCTGCGTACCAGGCCGCTCTCCGTGCAGATAGACGAGCTGTTGGAGCGCACCTGTCGTGAGGACGCCATCCGGTCGTGAGCCCGGCACGAGCCTGGCCGCGCGAGGTCGCTCGCGACACCCTGTCGCGAGCACGACGGCGCGCGCCTCGAGCAATGACCGGCCGTGGGGGCTCGTCAGCTCGAGAGCGCCCGTCTCCGCCCAACCTGTCACCTGCGTCTCGGTTCGGAGATCAGCTCCTCCGCTTCCGGCGAACTCGGCCCAGCGAGCTGCATAGCGCGGTCCTGAGAGAGAACGATGGAGGTCTCGCAGCCCGAATCCCTGGTGTCGCGCATGACGCGGGATGCCGCCCGGCTCCGACTCGCGCTCCAGCACGACGACTTTGTTGACGCCCGACTTGCAAAGAGAAGTCGCAGCGGCGAGGCCGGCCGGGCCGCCGCCGATGACGGCGACATCGGCGCGCTCCGGCTTCGAGCCACTCATCACCACGCCCGCTCCCGGAGATCTGCGGCGTCGAGCTCGCTCTGCTCTGCAAGCGTCGCTGCGACGCTCGGGCCGCAGAAGAATCCCTGACAGCGGCCCATGAGCGCACGTGTCCGCCTCCGCAACCCGTCCAAGTCGTGAGGCGGGATCGGGCTGCGAGCGGCGTCGCGGATCTCGCCCCGGGTCACGCGCTCGCAGAAGCAGACGATCCGTCCATATTCGGGATCGGCAGCAATCCGTTCAGCATCGGCAAAGGGGCGGAGCTGCGCCTCGCCGAGCGAGGGCATGCGCACGACCGGCAGCCCGCCGGGCTTTTCGCGCAGCGCGAGCCCTGCGTCGCCGAGCTCGTCGCGGACGTATTCGGCGATCGCCATCGAGCTCGTCAGGCCGGTCGAGCGGATACCGCCCGCGCAGACATACTGCCGCTCGGCATCCGTCAAGAGCTGGTAGTCCGGGCTCTCGGTCGCCGCTCGCAACCCGACGTAGGCGGCCGTGACCTCGTAGGCCATCAACTCCGGCAGAATGCGCCGCCCCTGCTCCTGCAGGTAGGCGAGCCCCTCAGCCGTCGAGCTCGTGTCGTCCTTGCGTTTTATGTCGACCGCGGTCGGCCCCAGGACAACGTTGCCTAACACCGTAGGCGCGACGAGCACACCTTTTGTCGTCTCCGTCGGCACAGGCAGAATCACGTGTCGCGCTAGCGGGCGACTGAGCTTGTCGAACACGATGAGCTCGCCCCGACGAGGCGTGACCGTGAACTCGTCGTGGCCCGCCAGCCGGTTCACCTCGTCGGAGTGGAGTCCGGCGGAGTTGACAGCCCAGCTTGCGGTCAGCGAGCCCCGCGCCGTCTCTATTCGCCAGCCCTCGTCCACGCGCTCCATTCCCATAACGCGCTCGTTTCGACGCAGGTCGACACCGGCGAGCACCGCCTGCGTGGCGAACGCGAGAACCGGTGTGAACGGACAGACGATGTGCTCGTCGGGGATCTCGAGCGCGCCGAGGGCGCCCAGGCCGAGATGCGGCTCCTGCGCGTACACCTCGTCGACGCCGATGAAACGCGTCCGGTCGTAGCCGTTCGCGATGGCCCGTTCGGTGACGGCCGGCAGCCGTCGTAGCTGCTGGTCGTCCCACGCGACGAGCAGCGCGCCGGTGCGCTCGAGCGGGATGCCGACCTCGTCGGCGTAAGCCGATAGCAACGCGTACCCACGCGCTACGAGTCGCGCCTCGATCGTCCCCGGCTTCGCGTCGTACGCGGTGTGCAGGATCGCGGTGTTGGCTTTGCTCGTCCCGGCGCCAACATCAGAGCCGGCTTCGATGAGAGCAACGCGCAATTCGAAGCGAGCCAGCTCGCGCGCGATCGCCGCGCCGACGTTTCCGGCGCCGATGATCGCGACGTCGTAGTCGAAGACGTCGCTCACTCGAGGCGCCTACGAAGTTCCGGCCAGCGCCGCGAGCGAGAGCGCCGCGGCGTCGAACCGGGCGAGTCGCTCTCCAGCCTCGTCCGCGGACATCGCGGGCTCGAAGACGGCCACCGGCTGCCACGACCCCACCGCCTCGGCGGGAGTCGCCGCAGCGCCGCTCCCGAGACGGGCGAACGCACCCACGCCGAGAGCCGTCGCATCCGCCGAGGGGTAAAGCTCGACCGGAGCTTGGAGAAGATCTGCCTGCGCCTGCATGAGCACACGCGATCGCGTCAGCCCTCCGTCGACGCGCAGCCGCTCGAGCGGCCGTCCGAGATCGAGCTCGATCGCCTTCGCCAGTGCGGCCACCTGCGCGGCGATTCCCCACGCGACAGCGCGTACGAGGTCGTCGCGCGTCGTGGCGAGCGAGAGCCCGACCCATCCACCGCGCGCCTCGGGCGCCCAGAATGGAGCGGCCAGGCCGGCGAGCCCCGGGACGAAGATCGCCTCCTCGCCCGTCGCTGATCCGACCTTGTCGAGATCGGCCGCCTGCGAGATGAGCCCAAGCTCTTCGAGCCACGAGACCGCAGCTCCCGCCGTGTACACCTGGCCGTCGAGGCAGTACGTCGTCGT
>Ga0247727_10007319_pt1 | contig 21066 bp, 7 predicted proteins | sample WisWelCaveWW1625_FD_202498 | JGI IMG/M metagenome (GOLD analysis project Ga0247727, IMG submission 202498) | Biofilm microbial communities from Wishing Well Cave, Virginia, United States - WW16-25 | ecosystem: Environmental > Aquatic > Deep subsurface > Groundwater > Cave microbial mat | place... | reverse complement strand
GGGGGGCTGGGGGTAAAAAACTAGCCTCTATTTTTTACCCCTGTTGTTTTATATTTTATATGAAAACCCTTGTATTTTCTGGATTAAAGCCAAATTAGTCGTTATTACCCTGAAAAGAGTAACGCAATAGGTGTGCCAAGAAGGGGAAATGTTTGAAATTTGTTGCTATAAACTTAGCAATAACAGATCTAAAATACGACCGTATCTCACTTAGGGGGTTGCTGTAGCGTAGTGATTGAGATAGAAGCAACTTGCAATAGCTTACTGTGCCTTTTCAAACTGCTCTTTCCGAACAGACTTCAAGGCATGCTTCCAGGCACTGGCTTCTCCCTGACTTGGATAAGCTCCCAGAAGCTCCTCTAATTCCCGCCGGGGTTTCGGTCCAAACTCCGACTTAGTTCGGTTTCCCAACATCATAATCGCCCGATCCAAATCAGCTAGACTCTGCGGAATTTTTGGGGGAAGAGGAGTAAACTTTTTTATTTCTTTCTGCTTCATACTTTGCTAGGATAGGGATTCAGCAATTTAAAGTGTTTTAAGATTAACCTTTTTGGCCCAAAACCGCAAAAAGCGATAAACCTGTGGCAGGGAATCGCTTTTGTATTGGGGTCGAGGACCGGGATACTTATATCGTTGTGAGGTACAACTATGCCTGATTTATCCGAATTTGTCAAAGAATTAGAATCCAGCACGAACTTAGCAGACTATGCAAAATCTCTTGGAATATCGATCAATCGCTATTCTTTAGCTCATTGTATTGCCTCGGATCACCCTGATAAAAAAGCCTCCATGTCTTTTAAAGAAGATTATGCCAATTGCTTTGGATGTGGCTTTAGCGCTAAAGCGATCAAGCTTACCCAAGTTGTCAAAGGCGTTGATTTCAAAGAGGCACTCAATATTCTCTGCGATTATAGAGGGGTTCCAAGATTTCAGTTTGGGAAACAGTCTCAAGAAGAAGCTCTAAAATACGAAGAGAAGCGAAAAAAAGAAGATCGATTTTATGAGATGCTTCATGAAGCCGTTAAAATCTATCAATCCAGTCAAAATCCTTATTTAACCGAAAAAAGAGGTATTTCAAAAGATCTTATTGAACAGATGAAAATAGGGGCAACCAACGGCAATAAAAGCTTTCTTAAAAACGAGCTGCTCAAAAAAGGCTTTAAGCTAGAAGAATTTTCCCCTTTGCTCTTAAATCAATACAAACAGGATTTCTTTCAAGAGTGCGTAATCATACCCATTTTGAAAGAAGGACGATGTATTGGGCTTTATGGTAGAAAATACGATAATTCCAAAGAATTTAAGCACCTTTATTTGAAGAAAGAAGGTTTTGAGGCGCTTGGCATTGAGCCAAAGACAACTCTTTTCAATTGGGACAATGCCAGAAAATTTAAAACAATTTATATCTTTGAAAGCATTATTGACTGTTTATCTGCTCTTTCCAATGGCATTGAAAACAGCGTTTCCATCTATGGCACGCAAGGGCTAAAAGAAGAGCATTTAAAGCAACTGGAGCGTTCAGGGGTAAAAGAGGTCAACCTGGTTATGGATGGTGATCTGGCAGGGCAGCAAGCAGCCATTACGCATGGATATCGTATTGAGGATCTGGGCATCAGTGTAAAGGCACTTGTTCTTCCAAACAGACAAGATCCTAACGAATATTTCTTAAACGGGGGAACAAAAGAAAGCTTTATGGCTCTTTCTCAGCATTCTCCCTTGCAATTGGCTATTCAATCCCTAAATCCCAATTTACATGGCAATGAATTTCTATCAGCCATTGAGCCAATTCTTAAAAGAGTTGCGGCTCAAGATCCCTTAATCTGGGATGAGGGGCTTGAAGAGATCAAAAATCATTTCACTAAAAAGCCCTCTATCAGCAAATTAGAAGCAAAAATCAAAGAGATCGCAAGAAATCAGCGTGTAACTGAAGATCAGGCCCTTGTAGCAATTCCTAAAAACAGGTCTTTTCTGGGATTAAGTACTATTTTTGAGGATGCTTCTTTAGAAGGAATGGTTGTTCCACAAGAATGGAGCTTAACAGAACAGGGAATCTCCCAAGTAAAATTTAAACCTAATGGAGAGCCTTTTTTCGCTCATGTTTCCTATTACCCGATTATTATCACTGCTTCAGCTAAAGATATAGATGAAAATCACGAATTTATCACCCTCAAATACAAAAAAGAAGGAAAAATCTATACAATCCAGACAGATCGTAAAACCATCTCTGAACAAAGAAGCATCACAATTCTTTCAGAAAGAGGATTTCCCGTCAATTCAGTTAATGCAAAACAGATCATTCGATATTTAGAGGATTTTGAAGCAACTAATATCAGCCAGCTTAAAAAAATCAGTATTACACATGGCTTTGGCCACAAATACGACTTTAAAGGCAATCTTATTTTTTATTTACCCCAAAAAACTTATAACTCCAATGAATCCCTGGTTTTTGAAGGAAGAGGGCCTGGTGATTACGAATATTTTAAAGCACTTCAGCCTAAAGGTACATTGGAAGAATGGGTAAATGCGATCAAATCTCATTGTTTGTCTCATCCTCTTGTTATGTTTAATCTTTTTGATGGATTTTCCGTACCACTTTTAAGGCGCTATGAAATACAGAAATCCTCTGCAACCGATCATCATGGCAGAACTTCTACAGGAAAGACCACCACAAACGAAATTGTAGCCTCTATTTATGGCAACCCCGCAAAGCTGATTTTACAATGGAATTTTATTACCCCTGTAGCCATCGAGCAAATAGCAGGGCTTTTTAATGGAATCCCTATTTTCCTGGATGATAGCCAAAACGCCGATGAAAAGAAGATTTCTGAGATGATCTATCTCATTGCTCATGGATTAGGAAAAGCAAGAGGTTATAAATATGGCGGGCTTCAACGAACGCTGGATTGGGTTACAAAGCTTTTTAGCACAGGAGAAAGAAAAATCCTTGAACAGGTTAAAAAAGAAGGGGCTGAAGCAAGAATCTGGTCTTTTGGGATCTCTCCTTTTGGATCTGAGGAAGATAAAGAAACTGCCAGAAAAGTAAGAGCCATTAAAAAGGCGATCTATCAGAACTATGGTGTAGCCATTATGCCATTTTTAGATTATGCCTATTCATTGGACCAAAACAGACTGATTGCCTATTTTAACGATGCTTACAAGTTTTTTGATCAGCAAATAGCCAAAGGGGGCAAGGCTCACCGCCAGATAGAATATTGGGCTGCTGTTTTGGCAACTGGCATGCTGGTTGAAGAGGTCTTTCATTTTGGCTGTGATCCTGTTGTTATATGCAAGAGTATTCTGGAGATGTATCAACAGGAAGGCTTTACTGATCCTGTTACCGAAGCTATGGAAGATGTGATCTCCTGGATCAATTCCAATGATAATCTCTACGATTTATCGGGAAAATCTTATGAAGAAAGCGAAAAAATAAACTTTGGGCAAAGGCATGGAATAAAAAAACCAGGGGAATATATTGCGGTGTTTCCTCATATTTTAAAGGATTTTTTGGTGAAACAGGGCTATTCTCCTTCTATAATTTTAAAAGGATGGAAGGATAGGGGTTGGATTGATACAAGAGAAGGAAAAATGACTTATAACGTGAGTTATCGAGGAAAAAATACCGCTTTGATCAAAATTTTTTGGAAAATGTATATCCCTAATTAATTTTTTTTAAATAATTCTGCAAGGAATTCAAAAGGGGTCTAGGAGGGTCTAAATGCTATTTTATTTCGTAAAATCCGTAATTTCTTAGGGTCTAGACAGGGGTCTAGGAGGGGTCTAGAAGGGTCTAGAAAGGTCTAGAAGGGTCTAGAAGGGTCTAGAAGGGGTCTAGGCATAAATATTTAATATTTTCATATAGATATATATACTCTAGACCTTTCTAGACCCTTATTTTTATTTTCTGTATGATCAATTATGGAGATAAAAGTTTATATCCATATAAAGAAATAGCGCCTGGCGGCAAAAACCACACTTTATTTTGAAATATCAGCAACTTTAGCGGTAAGAAACGGCTTTATCACATCCGAAAAATTCAATTTAGTGTCATTTTTACCGCTATGCGAAATAGCTTTTAAACAAAATAGTTCAATCTTCCCTCCCCCAAGCGCAGTTTCCCAGGTAACAGATTAAGCATCAACACACTCTTTAGCCTTAGACGCGGGCAGTCGGCGGCAAGAGCTGCGCCAAAACTTCGTTTTGTCACAGCTCTTGCAAGCCTGTCGCAGGGCCACGAAAAAGCAACACTCGCCTGCCTTTATTCAAAGTGAGTGTTTATCGATAGAAGCCGGTGAGTGTCGCTTGTTTCGGCGCACGGCCCTGCGACTCTGCCCGCTAGGTAATCAGGCTTTCTTCTGTTCAAGATGCCTGGGAAACTGCGCTTGGGAATAAGGCTTCTTGATAAGACGGGCCTTGTTTGGACTTTTCTTTAAAAAACAGGTTTAGTTGCTGGAGCTGGCCTTGTTTTGCTTCATACTTGGTATTATTTACTATAGTAAATAATGTATTGGTTTGTTTCAGGCTAAAGGATCAGGCTATAACAAGTCACGCTACTTTTAACCCTGGTATCGCTACGGTGATTTTCGGCGGTGATGATGTTACCCAATTTAAGACCACCGTTCTAAAAAGCTGAAATGTATCCCCAAACGAGACAGGAGTCTCTATAAAAATCAGCGTAACAAAAGGCTTAAACGGGTTACGCAGCCAAAAGACGTCAAACGATTCATTGGGAGCAAATAATGGCTGCGTTTCCGGTCTACGGGTTCATAGCCTTGGAATTACTGAGATAAATTGAGGGGTCATAATGGCTATGACCCCTCCGATCCGGTTAATCGAAAAAATAACTTAAAAATCTAAAAAATCGCTCTCACCATTGGGGACAACTTTAGTTTTTTGGGGATTTAATTTCGTATAACTGATAAAATATCTGTCATAAAAAAAACTTTGGAGGATAACTGTAAGTGCTTGCAAACATAAACGCCAGAACCTGCAATCATAATCACTTTTGTGCTCACAATAACTGCAACTATAAGGTAGTTCAAACTCACATTAAGTGCAACTGTGCTCACAATCATCCATGTTGTGCTTGCAATCATCTACTTTGTGCTCACAATAATTGCAACCATAAAAATGGTAATATTAGATCTAAACCTGAGCATTCTCTTAGAAACCCTATATATGCATAATTTGACAAGGTTATATAAAATAAAAATCGGTCTTTTTGGGTTATTGAAAACAATAGTATTTATGGGACCTTTTCAGTTAATTCACAGTGGCCTTATCAGGATGACATTTAAAAATATCTCTACTTAATTTTCATAAACGTAGAATTGATCGTGTGTTTAGGATAGTTGCAGATAATGTGAGCACAAAGTGGATGATTGCAAGCAGGTTGCAAATAATGTGAGCACAGTTGCACTTAATGTGAGCACAACACCCCGGATAGTTGCAAATAATGTGAGCAGAAAATGCCTTATGATTGCAAGCTTTATTGCGGATGATTGCAGTTTTTTACAGATAACTATAGTTCGGCACTTTTTGATTTTTTGCTTTAAAAATAGACTGAAATCTCGCATTTTATCGAAAAGTAGTTGCAGAGATTGCGAAAATGAAAAGCCGCATAAAAACAGGCGATTTCAAAAAAGTGCCGAAGTATAGGAGGATAAATGAGTCTCAATTGTGAATGGGACAAGAAAAAAGCAAAAGAGAATGAAAAAAAGCATGGAATTTCCTTTGAAGAAGCTTCAACTGTATTTGGAGATCCTTTGTCACTTACAATTGATGATCCCTTACATTCAATAGGGGAAGAGCGCTTTGTTATTATTGGCGTATCCCATTTAAATCGGCTCTTAGTTGTAGTGCATACCGAACGAAAAGATAAAATTCGCATTATTAGCGCTCGGCCTGTAACTACTCATGAAAGGAGAAATTATGAAAAAAGACTCTAAAAGCCATAGTCAACCAGAAATGCTAGAAGAGTATGATTTTAGCGCAGGAGTAAGAGGCAAATATGCCAGCCGTTACGCACAAGGAAGTAATGTAGTAATTCTTGATCCTGATGTAGCTGAGGTATTTAGCGATTCAAAATCTGTAAATCAGGCTCTTCGCGCTTTGGCTGAGATTATTCGGCAGCAATCAAAGAAACAAATTGAGTTGGAGCGTTAATTTTTATGACACCAGAAGAGATCCTGGCCAAAGAAGGGGTCAAGCATTACGACAAAGATATACGCCAGATGACCACCAAAGAGCTTAAAGCCAACTTTGCAGCATCCAGCTCAGGAAAAATCATTATTGCAAAGGTCATTAAAAATATTGTCTGGCAGGTCTATGAATGGGTTAAGGCCGATCAAGAGCAGGTTGAAGGGAATCTTCGTTCCTTCTTTTACGCTTATATAAAATCTGTTATGGGGAAAGTCGGCGCTCTTGATGATAAAACCTCTCCTTATGATGTAATGATCGATGTTTTCTCTGAATTTGTTCAGGATCATAAGCTTTTTAGATACCAGGATTTTTCCTTTGATGATGGAGATTGGGAGAATCGACGGATCGGGCAGAAATACCCGCAGATTATTGTCTTTGCTGAAAAGACGGGGTATATGAGGCTCCTTAAAGAGTTTTATAATACCTATAGCGTCACTGTTGCGGCTTTAGGCGGTCAACCGTCACTTTTGTCCACTGAGTATGCTGTAACCCATATCTCTGAATTGATCTCTTTAACAATACCCTTTTACCTGCTGGCAATTGTGGATTATGATCCAAGCGGGGGGCTCATTGCCAAGACTTATCAAAATCAGCTTAACAGTCAGGGAATTTTAGAGATTAGCTCTATCAACCTGATTGTCCCTGAAAACTATACTCCCCAGGAAATTGACCTTTACAAGTATCCTTTGCCGACTGATCAGCGATCCATGACACTTAATCAGAAATGGATTGAGCAAGGAGGGGGAATCAACGGGCAAATGTACGGAATGGAAGCAGACTCTATGCCCCGGTCAAGGATTAGAAACCTGGTTAAAAAAGAGATCGAAAAAATCATCTCAAACTTATAGATTTCATCGGAGTAAAAAGAGTATTTTCATCAAGGAAATACGCACGCGTATTTTTTAGAACAGGGATGTTGGGAGCTTGCCGTTGTTGATTTTTTGTCCAGAAAACGGGAGATATTGGAACTCACACAATTTATTACCTGGATAAACTTTTCATTTTATTACGAAGTTCTAATGCTTTATCTATTCTATCTTGAGACTCTAAAAATTCTGCATACCATTTGTAAACATCGGGATACTTCGGAAATACCTCGATAGCATCTTTATATTGTTCCTCCGCTTTTTCTATCTCCCCAATTCGTCTATATGCATGGGCTAAGAAAGATTTCGACCAACCATCTTGAGGATCAAGTTCTATGGCTTTACAAAGAGCAGATATCCCTTCCTGTATCTTATTTTCAGACAAAAGTTCTCGCCCAAGGGCTTGCCAAGCCAATTGGTACGTCGAATCTCGCTTAAGTGCTTTCTTATAACATTCTATTGCTTTTTTGGGATTATCTTTTTTATAGGATTCTCCTAATAAGTAAAAAGCTTCTTCAAAATCTGGATCTAGGCTAAGAGCCTTTTGACATGCTTCATTCGCTTCTTTGTACATATTTTTTTTTAAATATGCGGATGCTAAAAAGCAATAGCCATACTCTGTAGGACTCTCTTTTAAACTTTCTAGCATCAGAGAAATTCCTTTTTCAAACTGGCCAGATTTTACATAAGCAGATCCAAGCCTCATCCTTAAATCTTTATCAGGTAGTAGTTTTTGAGCCATTTCAAAAGCATGAACTGTCTTTTGTGGGTTATCGCATTCATTCCACAGAAAGTCCCCATACCAATACCAAAGAATTCCATTATCAGAATCCCGTTTAATTCTACGTTCAAATGACTTTAATTTTTTTTCCCAATCATTATAATTCATTTGTTTGATGTAAATCCACTGATCTTAATCATCAATAAGTTTATCGACATCTTCAAACATATCTGGAATATCGCTAAAATCGTCTTCAAAGTCTTTTAAACTTTCTATTTGATCCAAATTTTTGCTTTCTCTTTGTTCACTTTTTTTTGTCTCTCTAATTGTATTGCTTTCTGGTCTTTGTTTTGTTCCAAAATCTTCTTTAGGAGGACGTGAAGCCTGAGTTTTTTCTTGAGCTTTTTTTATTTCAGTAAGATTTTGATCAACGGTTTTGTCTTTATCATATTGGTGCTTCTTCTTTTTCACTTTAGGGTATTCATTATGCCCCAACACCCCACTATCCGAAACAAAATACCAATGCTCCCCCTCCACCTCAAAATTAAAGACCCGCTGTGCATCTCGCTCTCGCCCAATTGCAGCAATCTTAACAAATCCATCCACCGTACGAAGCGTTTCCCCTACTCTAAGCCTTCCCGCAGCAGTCCATCCACCTCTATTCTCTGAGTATAACGGATGCGCCGCTGTTGGCTCAAGAGGCTCATCTGCTCCTTCCAGCCATATCTGTAAAACAGAGCGGTTGATATGGGTAAAAGTAGAAAGGACAACGCGGCCAATACCCTCTTCAATCACAGGAGCAGGCTCTATGGTAACTACCTGTGCCATACCTTCAATATCCATCTCAGGCAGGCTTAGATAGATGTATCCGCCTTCTTTGGCTCCTATCTCTTCAATCCATTCCAGAGGCTTTAAAGTGCTGATTTCAAGGGCATCGCTGGAAATGTTTGGATTAAGCATCCAGAGTTTGACGAATCGCCAGGTTTCTGGATCAACCTCTGTAGAACTATTCTGAGCTTCATCCTCTAAAGCAGTGATAACCCTTTGGCCTACCTCAATGGCTTCAATAGGCTTATAGCCATCATCGGTAAGAACCAATGTGCCTTCAACAAAGCAGCCTGATGGAGGATCAGGAATGCATCCTGTAATACCACATCCACCTCCCCCACGTTTCAAATCCTTAGCATTATCAGTCTGCTTGATTACATCATCGGCATGCCGGATATAACCAGTAGAAGGAAGAATAGGCAACAAACTGATGGTATCTAAAGCCAGATCAAAACCTGTGCCCCATCCCGGACATTTGATAAAGCTATAAAGGCTCCATCCAAAAAAGCCTATATCCGTAACATCCCAAAAAGTAAACAGTCCATAAGGATCGGTAAAGACAGTGGGCCGGTTTTCAACGTACGTATAAAGATTGATTCCCCCCGCAACTCCGATAGGATCAGACTGGATGAAGCGCCCAAGCTCAGGCGAGTAAGCTCTGGCTCTATAGTGATAAAGCCCTGATTCGGTATCCAGCTCCCTGCCAGTAAACAGATACCGGTTGCCAATGGCAGATTGAGCAATTTCCTGCCCCTGCGCATTATAGATATAAGAAGCCCCAAACACATCATACCGGTATCGCTCAACCAGAGATCCTGAATCGTTGGTAATTTCTGTCACAGAGCCTAAGGCATCGTAATGATAATGATAACGCACCCCGTTAATCTGTGCAAACATTATCTCATCAATGCCAGTGCCATAAAAATAACGGGCAATAACATTGCCTGTGGCCGCATCAACATCTTCAACGATCCTGTCCCCATCATAGATGAACAGAGTTTTGACATCATCCGCAGAAGTTCCAGGGTTATTATAAACGGTCTTGGCTACTCTTCTACCCAAAGCGTCATATTCATAGCTGGCAACAAAATCATTGCAATTAGAAGCTGGATCTTTAACTGCAATCAAGTGGTTTTCATAATCATAGCCATAACAGTAATGGCCATCAAATAAGAGACTGCCATTGTCATCATATTCCAGTTCGATCTCCTGGTTACCAGGAAAAATAGTCAGCCCCTCATAGCGATTCATGACATTGGTCATTTCCCCGCTAAAGAGATTATGAGGAGTATAGCTTATGGTCTCGCTTGATAAAGGCTCTTCGTAAGTGCTGGTTAAACGATTACCCTCTGAGTCAAGGGTATAGACAGATCTTGAGCTAAAGACCGAGGCTACCTGATTACATCCTGATGTAGCCTCATTTTCTGGATTGGCTACATCATACTCTGCTTCTATCAGTTGATATAAATCATCATAACAGTAAGCCTCTCCATTGGCCCCGCTTTGATCTGCTCTGGTGACAGAGCGGCGGTTGCCAATGTTGTCATATCCATACTGATAATCAGCAATAGCAGCCTGATTATCAGCTTTATGCAAAAGCTCTGCCAGATTGTCCCGCTGATAGGTCAGATCGCTGTTAACGCCAGTGCCATTGAGCCGATCAATGGAGGCCAGGCGATTTAAGGCGTCATAACCATAATCGGCTACAGCAGTGCTGGGTGCTGTGGATAAAAGCATTTGATCTATCTGATCATTGGGAGAATAGGTATATTGCAGATAATCTCCTGCGCTATAGACAAGCTTTTTCCAATTTCCACCTTTGGGATAATAGTCGTAACCCAGATCTTTTGTAATTCCCGCAGTGCTCTGGTTGTTAGCAGTCAAAAGATTCAACGACTTATACTCATAGCCTGATTCTGAGACAAGCTGGTCTTGTGCGGTAAAAACCTGAGCAGCAGTCAACCTGGAAAGCAGATCATAACTATATTGATGATAAGTTTCATCTGGGAAAATCTTCTTTTCCAGCCGATTGAGCGCATCATAGACATAATCGACAGTATCGCCGTTTTGATCTATCTTTAAATCCAGATTGCTGTTGGCGTCATAAAACTTTTGATCTGTAGTTTGATCAGGGTATTGGCTTACAATCAAACGATTGAGTGGATCATACTCAAAATAGGTTGTATCTGATTTAGAATTAACCAGTTTGATCAGATTGCCATCAAAATCATAGGTTGTCAGAATGCTGCTCTCATCTGGCCGCTCATTTTGGATGACTCTGCCCAATGTATCATAAAACAGTATAGAGGTTTTTCCGTTGGCATCAGTCCGTGATTCGGGATTTCCAGATGGATAATAAGTAAAAAGCGTCTCTTTGGAAGGAGCATTGGTAAAGGCTTCAACAATCTTCTCCACTCGATCAAGACTGTCATAGATATAGGTTAGAGTAGAGTTGTCAGCATAAGTGATTGTTTCAAGGTTTCTGTTTTCATCATAATCAAAGATTGTTTCATTACCAGTTCCATCTTTGCTTTTTAGAATCTGCCCGTTGCCATTGTAAGCAAAAGCAAACCGGCTCTCTTGCGGATTGCTGACCTCGCCTTTGAATGTGCTGATAAGTGCTGGATTTCTGTCTTTATCATAAAAATAGTCTGTTGTGATTTCAACGCCATCTTCGCTGGTAGTCACCTGTGCCAGCCGCTTGATAGCGTTATAAGTATAAGTGGTCGTGATCCATTGATTCTCAGAAGAAGGGCTTTTTAAAGAAACCCCGGAAAGCTCACCACGTCCGTTATAAGCATACTGTGTTTGAGCACCCAGTGGGTAGCTGACCGATTGAACACGGCTAAAAGGATCGAAAGTATAAAGAGTCTCATTATTTTTAGGATCAATGATCTTTTGTGGATTTCCTGCACTATCAAAATTTTGGAATCTGCTTAGTATATTGAGTCCTCCAAGATCCTGGGCAATGGAGGTCAGATAGCGATCCACAAGAGTATAAACATACTCAATCTGGCTGGTATAGCTCTCATATTGATCCGTATCCGTGTTAAAGCGCTTTCTGGTTTCAATTTTTTTCTGGATCTGGCCATCTGCATAGTATTCATACTCAATTTCAGGGGTAAATGGCGCTCCTCCAATGATCAGATCTGGGTAGATGGTTTTGACAAGATTTCCCTCCAGACAATCATCAGGATCTGAAGTCTCTTCATAATCATAAGTAAACAGGATTGTTCTTTCTGGCTGATTGCTCTGATCTAGTGGTAGTGTGATTGATTGGATCTGATGGTAGCATTTTGGGTCAAAGGTAAAAGAGACCTCACTTTTTTTGCCGGTATTAGGATCAAGAAGATAATCCCAGCCTGTCTGAGTAACTTTTGTGGGATTGCCCCAACTGTCATATTCATACTGAACCTCTTTCCAGGCAACTGGCCCAAGCTCTGTTGTTTTGGTTTTAGGCAAGGTGATTTTTGTAATTTGATTGGTGGCAGGATTTCGATCTATCCTGGTGGTATGGCCCTCTTTATCGGTTGTCTCAATATAAGATCCCCATTGATTTGTTTTGCTGGATGCCATTGAGCAACTGCAATTGCTAATGGTATTGGCAATATCTTCTGCCAATATAGGCAATGCCGGAAATTCAGGTGTACCGCTCATGTCATTAATCAGATTAAGGGAGTCGCCTGGAGTAAAATCCCAGATTTCAGGGCCAGAGGTGATCTGATTGGTTGTATAATTATAAATATCTCTGGGAGGTGAGTTGATTTTATCGATTCTTCCTAAAGAATCATAGCTATAAGTCGCGGTAAAGTCCTCTTCATCGGTCTTTGTTAAAAGCAGATGGTTGGAGTCATAGGTAAGCTCAAACTCTCCTAAATCGGGTTTAACAATCCTGGTAAGATCTCCATCTTCAAGTGTCAGCGTGGTGGTTTGCCCCGCTATGGTGATTTGAACCTGGCTGGAAAAATAAGTAATAGCTACTGGATGGTTCACAGGATAAACAATCTCTGTCAGCCTTCCCTGGCTGTCATAATCATAAGTAGTGACATTTCCATGCCGATCCACACTATGATCTAAGACATGCTCTAAAGCAGGAATATCGCATTGCACAAAATCGCAGATAGAGCGAAAATAATGGACAATTCCATCTTTCATGGTGCGGCTGTAGGTATCTGCGCCTGGATTGTCAGAGAGATTGGAAAGAATGGAGAAATCACCCACATGAGATTGAAATTCTGTAGATTTTCCGCCAATTTTTCCAGAAGCAATAAAAATTGGATTACTTAGAGCTTCTCCCACGAGCGTATCATGCTTGATCTCTATTTGAATGCGTTTTCTAAAGCTGCCATTTCCATTGCCTAGAAGAATTGATAAAGTAGGAACTTCACCAGTCCACCGCTTTGGACTTACTGCTGCTAAATCTGGTGCGCCATCTAAGTTAAAATCACCCACCGTGAAATATTGAGGGTTTGATCCAACATCATAACCCACCTGAGCGCCAAACAAAAATGGAAGTCCTCCAAATCCCATCATAACAAAGAGATATTGATCTGTTAGGAATACAAAATCATCCAGGCCATCCAAATTAAAATCGGCTACTGCCACTTGTCTAAAATCAAAATTCACTAGGGTATAAATTTGATTTTCTGGCACTAAATAGAATGTGTGAGGCAATTCAAGGATTTCAGGAATATTGAAATAAAAGTCGATAAATTCATTGGATGCTTTTAATACAGCCAGATCAGGCCGATCATCCCGGTTAAAGTGGCCAATAGCAAAATCCTCTGGATCACTGGCAGGGCCAGTGAAAGCAAGCCAACGAGGGGAATAGCGTGAAAATCCCCCAGAGCCGCTGCCTTGAAGAATTTCAATACAGCCTCCTCCTCCAATGCCAAAGCTTTGTTCTACTGCGACTGCCAGATCAAGATCTCCATCCACATCAAAATCATCAGCCAGAATCTTATGAGGAATTTTTGGAGTGGTCTGATTGGCTGATCCATAAACAGTGATGGTGGATGTTTGCACAAGAGCTGGGGGGACACTGCTATTATTCCACAAAACAATGGAGATGTTCTTTTCGTCTGCACTGGCTGACGCAAGGTCGTCAAAACCATCTTCGTTCCAATCGCCAACAACTAGAGAAACGGGGCTACCTGTGACAGAAACAGAAGACTGCGAAAAAGATCCATCATTTTTACCCAAAAAAATAGTAAGGCTAGATTGACTTTGATAGCCTAATGCCCAATCGGTAATGCCATCGCCATTAAAATCGCCTGGTATTGCAATTTTTAGGTTGCTTTCTGAATGCATGAGTTGCTGATCTTTAAACGTGCCATCCCCCTGGCCTGTAAATTGTAAGAGCCGGTTGTTGGCCTGGTCAAAGATCGCAACATCCGGTCTTTCTCCTCTGTGCCTGAACATTTGAAGATTGCTGGTGCCATCAGTAAGTAAAACAGGTGATCCCTCAGGATGTTCATATAGCCTCTGTGGCCCAATAAGAGTCCATCCTGCGCCAAATGGGCTTTGTTGATAATTGACAATGGGTAATGCGCCTTTGATGCTCATGGAGATGGGCTCTTTCTCCCTTGAGTTCACGCCTGTGGGCTGATCCGAATCAGGAGTTCCACCAAAATAGGGTGTGGTAAAGTATTCCCAAGTATAGTAGTTGGAAAGAGTCGCTTCATAAGCATAAACCCCTGTCTCTAATGAAAGCCCGCGTGCGTTGCGGGCTTCAAAGTGGAACCTTTGAACCGATGCGTCATTGGCATTGGAGAAAGCAATCTCTTTTTCAATCCCTTCAATTTGAAGCTTCCATTCAAAAAAATGAGGGATAACCTGGGGGGTTTCCAGTTGGGTCTCAATGAGGCCCATTGGAAAAGCCATGTGGCTGGCATAAGAAAGCATTGGGCCTTTGAGTTCTCCTAAAGAAACCACTTCAGGCAGATCCACTTCAAGGGATAAGTATCCGGTTTTTGATTCAACCTTTGAGTTGCCGCTACAGCCATCTCCCCCTCCGCAACCTGTCAGATTAGAGCCAAAAGGCCCATTTCCATCGGAAGAGCCACAATCGTTAATGTCGCGGTCTGAAAAATGGCGTATTTCAAAGACAACGCCATTTGAGGTAACATCTGCCATTGATTCATGAATCCATATCCCTTGCAATGGCACAAAAAGACCTACAGGAATTTGATGGCCTGTTGGAAAACTCAAGGTATTAGCAAGGGTGACTTGTGGTGCATCTACTAAAGGGTTAAATGTTAACTCATGCGGACTTAGATTGATGGCATAAGTAAAGATCGATTGTTCTGGTAAATGTCCAGGTAAGTCGCGTTTGTTCTCAAACCAGGTCATGCGGATACCTACTGGATCACCGCTTAAAATAGCTCCTGCTGGAATATCAATTTGAATCGTTTCATCGGAATTGGTTGCAACTCCGCTTTCTCCTGGCTCTAACCAGGTAACTTTAGAATCAAGAGGAGTCATAAAGACAGAGCCAATACCTGTATCTCTACGGGAAGTTACATGAATTCGTCTTTGCTTAGGGGTAAATCCTGGTTTTTCGATCAAAACATAGTAATTGCCAGTAACTGGGGCTGGAAAAATAAAACTTCCATCTGCTTGAGTAAGCACAGCACCATCTTCTCTTTGCATCTCCTCCTGGCCAAATGGAAAAGTAAAGAGCGTAACCGTTGCTCCAGCAATCCCTTGTGTAGGATTGGAGCTATTCAAGACTGTTCCATGAATATATGCGCTTTCTAAAGTGATTATTGGGTTTTCGCAGATGTCTCCGATCCCATCATTATCTGAATCACTTTGAGGAGTATTAGGAATAGTGGGGCAATTATCATGGTCTCCCTGCTTAAACCCATTGAAACCTTCCCCTTCACAAATAAGATCGTTGTCCACATCGTTGTAAGGATCATTGGGGCATGGATCGCAATTATCTCCCCGGCCATCAGAATCACTGTCTGTTTGACCTGATCCACTCATCAGAGGGCAATTATCGCAAGCGTTACCGATTCCATCCTCGTCTGTATCAAACTGAGTAGGGTTACTAACGGAAGAGCAGTTGTCACACGCATTGCCCACTTCATCTGAATCGCTATCTGCCTGATCTGGATTGGGCTGATATGGACAGTTGTCCATATCATCTGCTACTCCGTCATTATCCTGATCATTATCACAAGCATCTCCGATGCCATCATTATCGCTATCTTCCTGATTGGGATTTGGATCAGTTGGGCAATTATCACAGATATCCCCTAAAGTATCTGTGTCTGAATTGGCCTGATTAGAATTGGCAGTGGTTGGGCAATTATCTGCTGTGCAAGTATTAGCTGAATACCCAGGATTGCCAAATCCATCCCCATCGGTATCAGTGCAGGTATCACAGGCATCTCCAAAGCTGTCATTGTCTGCATTGGATTGATTGGTATTGGCATCATTAGGACAGTTATCTTCATCACCACAAATACCATCTATATCTACGTCATTTAAGGCATCATTAGGGCAATCATCACAAACATCTCCTAACTCATCGTTATCTGTATCTGCCTGATCTGGATTAGGGTCATCCACGCAATTGTCGCACAGATCACCAATTCCATCGTTATCAGTATCTTCTTGATCAGAATTGGCATCATCAGGACAGTTATCGCATACATCTCCATAATTATCAAAATCCCCATTTTCTTGATCATTATTTTCATGAATGGGACAGTTATCGCAAAGATCGCCTACATTATCTTCATCTAAATCATCTTGTGAAAAATTGGCGTTATCAGGGCAATTATCACACACATTGCCTATTCCATCTGAATCGCCATCTGCCTGATTGGAGTTGGCACTATTGGGGCAATTATCACATATGTCACCCTTGCCATCCAAATCGCCATCTGCCTGATTGGAGTTGGCTGTATTGACACAATTATCATTACAATTGGCTACTGTATCAGAATCAGAATCTGTATCAGCCACTCCACAGCCACATTGACCAGGGCTTGATTTTGCTGAATCATTGGGACATTGGTCTTCCTCACAGGTGTTTTCAGGAAAGCCGGGATTACCATAACCATCCCCATCCGTATCGGTGCAATCATCACATACATCCCCAAAAGAATCATTATCAGCATTGGCCTGATCATTATTGGTATCATCGGGGCAGTTATCGCAGATGTCCCCTAAATTATCGGAATCCGCATTGACCTGGTTTTCATTGGCAGCAAAATCACAATTATCGCAGGCATTGCCTAAACTATCCGCATCTGAATTAGCTTGATCTGTATTGGCAACAAGCGGGCAATTATCCTGCTCATCTGCAATTTCATCACCATCATCATCAGAATCACAGGCATTTCCGAGGTTATCATCGTCGGTATCTGTTTGATCTGCATTTGACACAAGAGGGCAGTTGTCTGATCCGTCAGAAACACCATCCCCATCATCATCGGTATCCCCTGTATTGCACAGACCATCATTGTCTGTGTCTGTGCCATCGTTAGAGGGATTATCCGTGCCATTGGTGCAATCATCACATTGATCAGAATCACTGTCATTACAGACATATGGATTATCATCCGCGGTGTCATTCTCATCGGTGGCCCCGTCATTATCATCATCAGGATCACCCGCATTGCACAAGCCATCACTATCAAAATCTGCACCATCATTGGCAGGATTATCCGTTCCGCTAGTACAATCATCGCAGCTATCAGAGTCGCTATCATTGCATACATGAGGATCATTGTCCGCTGTATCATTCTCATCCGCTGCCCCATCATTGTCATCATCAGGATCACAGGCATCACCCAGTCCATCCTGATCAAAGTTTTCCTGGCCGCTATTGGTAACAGTAGGGCAATTATCACAGGCATCTCCTAAAGGATCTGTGTCTGAATTGGCCTGATCAGCATTGGCAATGGTAGGGCAATTATCTCCGTTACAACTATTGGCTGAAAAACCAGGATTCCCGTATCCATCTCCATCGGTATCTGTGCAGGAATCACAAGCATCTCCAAAGCTGTCATTATCCGCATTAGCCTGATCGGTATTGACTACAAACTGGCAGTTATCTGATATGTCTGCAACTTCATCATTGTCATCATCGCTGTCACAGAGATCTCCTTCACTATCCCCGTCATTATTCGCCTGATCTTGGTTCGTAACATTTGGACAATTGTCACAGGCATCTCCTAAAGTATCCCCATCGCTGTTAGTTTGAGTCGAATTGGCAAGACTTGGACAATTATCACACACATCACCTACGGTATCAGAATCCCCGTCTAATTGATCATTGTTAGAAACACTCGGGCAATTATCGCAGGCATCACCCAAATTGTCATTATCTGTATTTACCTGGCTGGAATTGACTACAGTTGGGCAATTATCTACAGTGCAAGTATTGGCTGAATACCCAGGATTGCCAAATCCATCTGCATCAGTATCTGTACAGGTATCACAGGCATCCCCGAAGCTGTCATTATCTGTATTTACCTGGCTAGAATTGGCTACAGTTGGGCAATTATCTACAGTGCAAGTATTGGCTGAATACCCAGGATTGCCAAATCCATCTGCATCAGTATCTGTACAGGTATCACAGGCGTCTCCGAAACTGTCATTATCAGCATTTACCTGATCATTATTGACGGTATTGGAACAGTTATCGCAAGCATCACCCAAATTGTCATTATCAGCATTCGCCTGATCATTATTGGCAGTATTAGGGCAATTATCGCATACGTTCCCTTTGGAATCCCCATCTGCATTGGCCTGATCTAAATTAGAGGCACTCGGACAATTATCACAGACATTTCCTACTCCATCACTATCACCATCAGCCTGATCGCTGTTAGAAGCATTGAGGCAATTGTCACAGGCATTGCCATCTCCATCAGAGTCAGAATCTGTTTGATCATTGTTGGCTATAGATGAACAGTTGTCACAAACATCTCCAAAATTATCAGAATCTGCATTGGCCTGATTACTATTGGCAGTATTAACGCAATTATCACAGGCATCTCCCTTAGAATCTCCATCAGCGTTGGCCTGACCAGAGTTTGAAACGCTTGGACAATTGTCACAAACATTTCCTTTCCCATCACTATCATCATCGGTTTGACTGGAGTTAACTGCATTGGGGCAGTTATCACAAACATCTCCTTTAGCGTCTCCATCAGCATTGGCTTGATTTTGATTTGTTACAGTTGGGCAATTATCACAAGAATCCCCTAAAGTATCACTATCACTGTTTGCCTGGTTTGGATTTGCAGTAAACTGACAATTATCCGATGTATCGACCACTCCATCATTGTCATCGTCCGTATCACAGGCATCTCCCTGGCTATCGCCATCATTATTGGCCTGATTGGAGTTGGCAACAAACTGACAATTATCCGATGTATCTGCTACTCCGTCATTATCATCATCGGTATCACAGGCATCTCCCTGGCTATCTCCATCGTTGTTGGCTTGGTTTTGATTGGAAACCGTTGAACAATTGTCACAGGCATCTCCTAAAGTATCCCCATCACTGTTCGTTTGAGTTGAATTGGAAACAGCTGGACAGTTATCGCACACGTCTCCTTTGAGGTCTCCATCTCCGTCTGCCTGGTTAGAGTTTGAATTGTTGGGACAATTGTCACACGCGTCTCCCTTACCATCAGAATCAGTATCAGTTTGTGAGCTATTGGAATTATTAGGACAATTGTCACATACATTGCCATCTCCATCAGAATCAGAGTCTGCTTGATCATTGTTGGCTGTAGATGGACAGTTGTCACACACATCTCCTAAATTATCTCCATCTGCGTTGGCCTGATCACTATTGGCAGTATTGACGCAATTGTCACAGACATCGCCTTTGCTGTCCCCATCTGCATTAGCCTGATTAGAATTTGAGACACTGGAACAGTTATCACAAACATCGCCTTTACTATCCCCATCGGCATTGGCCTGATTCGTATTGGCAGTATTAACGCAATTATCGCAGACATCACCTTTGGTGTCCCCATCTGCATCTGCTTGATTACCATTGGCATTATTGGGGCAATTGTCACAAACATCTCCCTTTCCATCGCTGTCTGTATCCAATTGGTTGGAATTAGCTGTATTCGGACAGTTGTCACAGGAGTTTCCTTTTCCATCACTATCTGAATCTGTCTGATTTGAGTTGGAGGTATTCGGACAATTGTCACAGGCATCTCCCACACCATCTGAGTCGCTATCTGACTGGTTTGAGTTGGAGGTATTTGGACAATTATCGCACACATCGCCTTTTCCATCAGAATCGCTATCTGCCTGATTCGTGTTAGAGGTAGTCGGACAATTGTCACAGGCATCTCCTACACCATCTCCATCAACATCCGCCTGATTTTGATTGCTTACACACAGACAATTATCGCACACATCCCCTCGTGTATCTGTATCGCAATCGGCTTGATTTTCATTGACAATTGTCAGGCAATTGTCACAGGCATCCCCTAAGCTATCCGTATCAGAATTGGTTTGAGTCTCATTACTTGCATAAGGGCAGTTATCGCAGGCGTCCCCACGAGTATCTGTATCATGATTTGCCTGATCTGCATTGGCAACAAAATCACAATTGTCACATTCATCTCCTAAATTATCGCTATCCGCATTGGACTGGCTATCATTTGCATTATTGGGACAGTTGTCTGAGTAATTGCTGTAATTATCTCCATCTGTATTTGGGGGAAGAACTGTAATGGTATAATTTGCGGTAGTAATACAGACCTCGTTATAGCAGATCTCTAAATAATCATTAGCCCCAGCAACGCCTATAGTAGCACCGCTGCCTTTTTTTTGATCCGTCAGAATTGTTCCCAGTTTATAGACAAAATCAATTTTATCAGAGTTTTTGCGTAGAATGATTTGAAAATCTATATTATGCGCAAGCGATGTATTTACACGCATATTGTTAAATTCTATAACATAGGCAGGAGGATTTATGTTATCAGCATAAAAATAATAAACTTCCCCATTGACCTGGGGTTTCAGGTTATCCCAAAACGGTGCGATTATTGGTCGTGGGGGAGAGGCTAAGCCGGAGTTTATGTGCAGGTTAGTTGGAAAAGAATCAGCAAAAGTGCTGGCATTAATAAAGGAGACAAATCCATTGGAAGAGATCCAGTATTTATTTCTATCAGTTATGCCAGTCCCATAATCCAGACCATAAAAATAGATCTTACATCCCGTATCAGTAATTGTAATCCGCTGAGTATCATCATCATTGTTGCTAACAACCGTGGCAGTGCCATAACTATACGAGCTTTTGTTAATCCAGGCATTTGCATTTTGTGCGGTGGAAGAAGTATAAGTATCAGCAAAAGCAATGGTATGAACAAGAAGAATCAATAAAAAGCTAAAAAGGGTAATTCTTTGTAAATGTAAATTCGATGCTTTCATCTCAGATTCCTTTTTTGAAAATATTTCTGTATT
>Ga0247727_10007318_pt1 | contig 21066 bp, 22 predicted proteins | sample WisWelCaveWW1625_FD_202498 | JGI IMG/M metagenome (GOLD analysis project Ga0247727, IMG submission 202498) | Biofilm microbial communities from Wishing Well Cave, Virginia, United States - WW16-25 | ecosystem: Environmental > Aquatic > Deep subsurface > Groundwater > Cave microbial mat | place... | reverse complement strand
CTGTACTCCAGCAGATGTTGCGGCCTGCATCGCCGCTGTGGATATTTTGACGATGTCCGGAGAATTGGTTGAAAAGCTTTGGATCAACACGCGCTTCTTCAAAGGAAAAATGAAAGAGCTGGGTTTCGATCTTGGCCAAAGCGTCACACCGATCACGCCGGTGATGATCGGCGACACGGCGAAGGCGCATGCGTTGAGCAAAGCGCTTTTTGAAAACGGCGTCTTCGCGATGGCGATCACCTTCCCGACCGTGCCCCGAGGCAAAGAACGATTGCGGGTGATGATCTCCGCCAGCCACTCCACCGAAGATTTGAATTTTGCATTTGGCGCTTTTGAAAAAGCTGGCAAAGAAACCGGTGTGTTGTAAAATTGAAAAACTCGCCACAAAATCTTCTTCTTGTCAATCCCTGGATCACGGACTTTGCCGCGTATGATTTTTGGATCAAGCCGATGGGCCTGCTCTATCTTGCGGCGGTGTTGCGCAAAGAGGGTTTTCATCTGCGCTTGATTGATTGCATGGATCGTTGCCATCCCGAAGTGCTGAGGTGGCAGGGATTGAGTGCTCCTCAAAATCGTCGTTGGAGCATGGGAAAATTTTTACGCACGCCGATTGTCAAACCTCAGGCTTATCGACACGTTCCCCGACACTATTGCCGCTACGGCATGCCGGAAGAAATTTTTGATAAACTCTGTCTTGAAGGCCCGACGCCTGCTGCGATTTTAGTCACCAGTGGCATGACCTACTGGTATCCCGGCGTACAAATGGCAATTGCCCGCTTGCGAAAATTATTTCCCGGCACTCCGGTTTTACTGGGCGGAATTTATGCAACGCTGTGCACCGATCATGCGCAACAGCATAGCGGTGCAGATGTGGTGATTGCAGGCGAAGCAGAGAGCGTTATTGTGAATGCCGTTGAAAGTGCATTGGGTGAAAACGGAAACTCGTTTACTGGCCAACTGAACACTGATCACTTTCTTTCACTGGATACTTTGCCGTGGCCGGCGTTTGATTTGTATCCGCGTTTGCAATTTGCCACGATCATGACTTCCCGCGGCTGCCCTTTGAAATGTACCTTTTGCGCGTCGCGAATCGTGTCGGGCGCTTACCGTTGGCGCAGCATCGACGGCGTGATGGCAGAACTGGAATGGTTGCATCACGGTCTTGGCGTGAAAGAATTTGCTTTTTATGATGACGCATTGCTGACGAACCGCGATCGTCATTTTCTTCCGCTGTGTGAGCGTATCATCAATTCAAAAATTCGCGCGACGTTTCACACGCCGAATGGTTTGCAAGCTAAATTCATCGATGCAACAACGGCGCAGCTCATATGGCGTGCCGGTTTCAAAACTGTGCGCCTCGCCTATGAAAGCGGCAGCCAAGAACGCCAACGCGACATGAGCAAGAAAGTCAGCAATGAAAGTTTTGCACACGCAGTTGAGAATTTATATGCCGCTGGTTTTGGCCCCAAAGAGTTGGACGCTTATGTCATGATGGCGTTGCCTGGGCAATCTTTCGAAGAAGTCTTGCAGAGCATGGCTTATGTTCACACGCTCGGCGTCGGCATTCGTCTCGCGGCCTTTTCACCGATTCCCGGCACGGTGGATTTTGATCGCGCCGTCGAACGCGGAGACATTGCAAGCGATGCCGATCCGTTGCTGACCAACAATTCTATTTTGCCGATTCGTTTGCCCGGCGTGAAGCTCGGTTCCTATTACGCTCTCGCTCAACTTGCGAAAGAGTTAAACGCTGCGTTGCCTCATTGTTGTGGCGCCGGAAATCAGTGCATGACTGCAAGCGAGCTTGCATTAAGGCTGCAAAGAAAACTTAGGAAAAGTGTCGTGGCGTAAATGCGGGATTACTGCAATGAAAACATGAAAAGCACAGGTTTGCCACACGGATCAAAAGACCACGCTGAGTATTTTTTGCTGTTCGTCTGTGTGGTTTTTTAATCCGTGTGGAAATCTTTCACTATGCTCTGTAACAAATCAAAACGAGGAGGATGTATGTCGCGGATTATTCTTTCGTCTTGCTTAATGCTGGTATATGCAGTCACACTTTGCGCTCAAGAAAAAACCGTCATCAAATCCCCGGATGCACCGGCGGCGATTGGCCCATACAGCCAGGCGATAATGGTCGGCAACACGCTTTATTGCAGCGGGCAGATTGCGATCGATCTTGCCACAAGCAAGATGCTATCGGAGAGTATTCAAACCGAGACTCGCCAAGTGCTGAAAAACCTCGGCGCAGTTTTGCGCGCCGCAGGAATGGATTACTCGAATGTCGTTCAGGCGACAGTCTACCTCGCCGATATGAACGACTACAAAGCGATGAATGAAATTTACGGAGAAGTTTTCAAAGAAAATCCTCCGGCGCGGGCGACGGTGCAGGTCGGGCGATTGCCCCGCGACGCGAGGATGGAGATTGCGTGTATCGCCGTAAAAAAATAAGCGAAGCCGGACTTACCTTCAACGATCTTCAAAGTATGTTACATCCGCGTACGCAAGTCCGACTTTCACTTTAGGGAGGGAAATAATGCCTTGATTCTCGGACATCGATTTGTTATTATCATGGCGAAACAAATCGTCATGATAAACGATGAAACCTTCTGGCATCATTTCGTTGCTGACTGACTTTGGCAATCGAGACGGTTATGTTGCGGCGATGAAAGCCGTCATCCTTGGCGTGAATCCGCATGCTCGTGTAATCGATATTAGTCACGAAGTGGAGCCCCAGAGTATCAAAGCCGGGGCTTTTCTTTTGTTCAGCCAGAGCAGATTTTTTCCGGCGGGAACAGTTCACGTGGCGGTGATCGATCCTGGAGTTGGCACAAATCGCAGACTTCTCGCGGTACAAGCGGCGGAACAGTTTTATCTTGCTCCTGATAACGGCCTGCTCGATTTTTGTATCGAGGCGGGAATCACACAGGCAGTGGAGATTACAAACGAATCTTTTTGGCGTCAACCGGTGTCAATGACTTTTCACGGACGGGATATTCTCGCGCCGGTGGCTGCTCACCTTTCGTTGGGCAAATCGCTGGTAGAAATTGGCAAAAACGCGGAGTTCGTGCGCCGAATACCTGCAGCGAAGCTCAATTTGAGCGCACGAGAAATCGTGGGGCAGGTTGTTTATATTGACCGCTTTGGAAATTTGATTACAAACATCTTATCGCAGGTATTACGAGAGTTTGCCGGCGGAGACGATCTCGAAATCTATTTTGATGAAAAAATGAGTTGCCTATTCAGACCTACCTACGCATCGGTCGGCGTGGGTGCACCGGTTGCTGTAATTGGAGGATTTGATCGTTTGGAAATTGGTGTCAATCAGGGAAATGCAGCTACCTTTTTCGGCTCGCGCATCGGCCATGCAATTAAAGTTTGCAAAAAGTAATGAAGCTCCTTAACAGCCACGCGTCTATGTCTGATCAGGAATTATATCAGCGACAAGATTTTTCTCAACCTTCCAGCCCGCACGAACCTCCTCGCCGCCCGGTGCTTGATGCACTGCTTCGAAGCGATAGGCCGATTTTGAATTACGTTCTTTTTATTCTCACATTCTTGAGCGCGACGTTCGTCGGGTATCAGAGCTTCGGCGAGCTTGCTGCCGGCCTGCAATATTCGACGACGATCATCTCCATTCTGCTGGCACATGAAATGGGACATTATCTGATGTGCCGCCGTTACGGCATTCGCGCGACGCTGCCCTTTTTCATTCCATTCCCGTTGATGCCATTCGGCACCATGGGCGCAGTCATTCGCATGGAGGCGCGACTTCCTGATCGTCGCGTGCTCTTCGATGTCGGCGCCGCCGGGCCGCTTGCAGGATTGGCGGTTACCATCCCGGCGATTTTTTTCGGCCTGCAACTCTCGACCACGGTGCAGCTCGATCAACTTGGTGGCTCGACGCTGACGCTTGGCGATTCGTTGCTCTTCAAGGCATTGAGCTGGCTGGCGATCGGCACGACGCTGGACGGGCAAGATACGTTGCTGCATCCGATCGCTTTCGCCGGCTGGGCAGGCTTGTTTGTCACGGCGCTCAATCTTTTGCCCATTGGCCAATTGGATGGCGGGCACATCACCTATGCGCTCATCGGTCGTTCGAGTGAAATCGTATTTCGCATCGCGCTGGCGCTTTTTGCGCTGGTTTGCATCAAATATTATCACGGCTGGATTTTGTTGATCGTGTTGCTCATCTGGTTTGGTTATCGCCATCCACCGACGCTCGATCCGCATCTGAATCTCGATGCCAAACGCAAAGGGATCGCTTACTTGGCTTTTGCCATTTTTATTCTTTCATTTACCCCCGTACCGTTCAAGTTTTAGAGCCATGATGGAGGAAGGGAGACAAAGTTTTGTCGTGATCGGCATCGGCGAAGTGTTGTGGGATATTTACCGCCAGGGACGCCACCTCGGCGGCGCTGCTTCAAACTTCGCGATCCATGCCTCCCAGCTCGGCGATCACGGCGTGATGGTTTCTCGCGTCGGCGACGACGGCATGGGCAGAGAACTGCTCATAGCGCTCAAAAATTGGCAACTTCAGACGCGGTACATTCAGACCGATCCTCTTCATGGCACGGGAAACGTGATGATTTCCCTGGATGTAAAAGGCGTGCCGACTTTTCGCTGCTCGCACGACGTTGCCTTTGATTATTTGCAACACGATGAAAAAAATCAAGCGCTGGCCGCAAGCGCCGATGCCGTTTTCTTTACTGCCTTGGGGCAACGCGCAGCAGGTTCTCGATACGCCGTACAGCAGTTCCTCCACGCAGCGACTCGTGCAATAAAAATATTTGAAGTCAATTGGCTGCCGCCGCGCGACGACCTGCGAACGCTCTTGCAGCAATGTTTATCATTCACGCAGATCTTGAAAGCAAACGAGAAGGAGATGAATGCCGTGCGCCAGGCTCTGCGAAAAGAAAATGAGAGTATGAGCAAGTTCGTGGATTATTTGTTCAAGAAGTATTCCTTCAAGCTCGTCGTTTTAACGCGCGGAGAAAACGGTTGCGAGATTTATGACGGCCAGCGCGTGGTGAAAGTGGAGGCGCTGCCGGTTCGCGTCGTGGATACAACCGGCGCCGGCGATGCGTTTGCGGCCGGATTGATAAATAAATATCTGCGCGGCGCACCGCTGCGGGATATGGCGGAGTTTGCCAATTTGCTCGGCGCTTTTGTCTCGACCCAACTTGGCGCTACCCCCACGTTTTCGCCAACTCATCTTGAAACGTTCAGAGAGAATCTTGAATAATCCACATATCAACCCGCAATGAATCGCCGCCGCTTTTTGCAGCATAGCGCCGCGGTTGCCATGCTGCCTCGAAACACGCTTGCAAGTTTGCCGGTTTTCGACGATGATACAAGTGAGCGCTTTTGGCAAAATGTTCGCAAACAATTTCCTCTTCGCGATGATCGGGTTTATTTCAATACCGGAGGGTTGGGTCCTTCTCCAATGCCGGTTTTGAATACGCTCTTTGAAAAAACACGCGAACATGATGAAACTGGCGAAACCGGCCATGAGATTTTTGATAAAGCCCGCGAACGTGTTGCTGGATTCGTAGGGACGCTTCCAGAAGAAATTGCGTTCACTCGAAACGCAACTGAAGGGATGAATATCATCGCTCGCGGCATTCCGCTGCAACCCGGCGATGAAGTCATTACAACATTTCATGAGCACCCGGGTGGTGCGATACCGTGGTTCGCAGCCGCTCGCAATGTTGGTGCGACGATCAAGCTCATCGAACTGCCGAAGAATGCAGCAGAGCTTGTTGAGCATGTCAAACAAAGCATCGGCCCAAAGACTCGTGTATTCATGATGAGCCATGTGCCTTGCACAGCGGGCACAATTTATCCGGTCAGTGAACTTTGTGCGCTTCTCCATGAGCGAAAAGTAATAAGTGTGCTGGATGGCGCACAAGCCGTAGGTCTGACGCCTGTTGCACTACATGAAATAGGTTGCGACTTCTACACAACAAGCGGGCATAAATGGTTACTGGGGCCGAAAGAAAGTGGATTTGTTTACATCGCAAAATCGGCGCAGGAATTTTTCCAGCCGAGTTTTGTCGGCGCCTATTCGGATGCGGGTTATGATTTAGACGTACTAACTCTTGATCTGCGCAAGACAGCCCAAGTCTCGGAATACGGTACGCGCAATGCAGCGATGATTCATGGTTTGATAGCGGCAATAGATTTTCTCGAAACAATAGGTTGGCAGAAAATTTACGATCGCCAGCGCGAGTTGGCAAAACGGCTCATCATGGGATTGAAGAAGTTGCCGCGTGTAGATTTTTTGACGTCAACGACAGATGGAGAGTTCGGCGGGATTGTCACTTTTCGCATAAAAGATATTTCAATTTCTGATTTGACCACCACGCTCCTGAAAGATTTTCGTATTAGGGTGCGAGGCATTACCGAACACAAATTGAACGCTTGCCGCATCTCTTTGCACATCTTCAATTCGCCGCAAGAAGTGGATAAGTTGATCGGCGCTGTTCAAGAAATTATCACATGATGTTAAGCCGGGGCGAAAGGATCAATTTACGCCTCGCGTTTTGTAAAATTCGAGCATGACTATTTATATGAGGAAGACTACTTTGAGCAAATTAGCGTTACATGGCGGCCAACCGGTTCGCACCAAACCTTTTCCTGCGTGGCCAGTTGCTGATGATACTGAAATCAAAGCGCTGGAACAAGTCGTGCGAAGCGGCAAATGGGGATCGCTTCACGGCACTCAAGTCCGCGAGTTCGAGAAGGCTTATGCAGAATATCATCAAGCCAAATACGGCATGGCAGTTTTCAACGGAACTGTAGCGCTGGAAGTTGCCTTGCAAGCTTGTGGAATCGGTCCCGGCGATGAAGTCATTTTGCCGGCTTACACGTTTATTGCAACGGCTTCCGCGATTCTTGCCAAAGGCGCAGTGCCGGTTTTTGCAGACATTGATTTGGAAACATTCAATCTCGATCTGCGTTCAGCCGAAAAAGTTTTGACCCCGCGCACTCGCGCCATCATGCCGGTACACTTTGGCGGCAGGCCGTGTGACATGGATGGCGTCAAAGCATTTGCAGAAACTCACAAACTAAAAATTGTAGAAGATGCAGCGCAAGCCTGGGGGGCAAGCTGGCGGGGAACGCCGGTCGGCGCCATCGGCCACGCCGGCACGTTCAGTTTTCAATCATCAAAAAATATCACCTCGGGCGAAGGCGGAATCATTCTTACAAACGATGATAAGCTGGCTGAAATGATTCGCAGCGTGCGCAACTGTGGACGGCTTGAGAGCGGCGTCTGGTATGAGCATTATAATCTCGGCACGAATGCCCGCATGACGGAGTTTCAAGGCGCGGTTCTGTCGGCGCAGTTCAAACGCTATCCTGCTGCGCGCGACCATCGCGAGCGAAGCGCGCGATTGATCGATCAGTTGCTGGCTCACCATCCCGGCCTCAAACCTCTGCGCGCTGATGCCGGCGTGACGATGAACTCGCATCACTTGCATATTTTGCGTTATCAACCGGGGGCGTGGAACGGTTTGCCAAAAAGCAAATTTCTCGAAGCAATGAAAGCCGAAGGTGTTCCGTTGAGCGCAGGTTACTCGATTCCGCTTTACGAACAGCCGGTTTTGAAGAACAAGTCCTTTGGCGCGTTTTCAAAATGGTTCGCTGACAAGGTCGATTACGAAGCGCTACATCTACCCAACACACACACGGCATGTTATGGGCAGGCGATCTGGATTGTGCAATCGTATTTGCTCGGCAGCGAGGAGGACATGCGTGATATTGTTAGGGCGGTTGAAAAAGTTTTTGAGCATCGAAGAGAGCTGATTGCGTGAAAGCAGTTTTCAAATGAAATTGGCGATACTATTCGAAATTTTCTGTCGAAGTTCCTTTGACTGATAAAAGCAAATTCGTCGCAAATCTTTCAATGAGCGAGGACTGCAATATGCCTTTTGAATTTCCCGAACGCGTAGCTTTGGCGCACACCCCAACGCCCATCGAGCGGCTTTCACGTTTGGAAAAACTCTTTGAAGGTCCCGAGCTGTGGGTGAAACGCGATGATCTTACCGGCACCGGCATAACCGGCAACAAAGTTCGCAAGCTTGAATTTCTCTGCGCCGAAGCGCAGCGCGAAAAATGCGACGTGCTGATCACCTGCGGCGGCGTGCAATCGAACCATGCCCGCGCCACAGCCGTGGCCGCCGCAAAGCTGGGGATGAAAAGCCACCTCGTATTGCGCAATTCTTCCAGCGGCGATGTCGATGGAAATCTTTTTATCGATCGGCTGGTCGGAGCCGAAGTGACTTTCATCACGCCGAAGGAATATGAGCAGCGCGATGAAATCATGGCGCGCATCGCCGATGAGTGGACCGCAAAAGGTCATCGTCCCTATGTGATTCCGGAGGGCGGCTCCAATGCGCTTGGCGCGCTCGGCTACGCTATGGCGATGGAAGAATGCTCGCGCCAGCTCAAGAGCCTGAAGTTGGAATTCGATCACATTATCTGTCCCGTCGGCTCAGGCGGCACATTGACCGGCATGATCATGGGGCAATGGCTTTATGATCTCAAAGTCGCACTGTACGGAATCAATGTGTGTGATAACGCAGAATATTTTCAGGAACGCATCAGCGGAATTCTACGCGAGGCAAGAAAACTCTTTGGCCTGCAGATGAACATCGCCAAGAAAGAAATCAATGTGATCGACGGGTATGTTGGCAAGGGCTACGCTCTGAGCCGCCAGGAAGAAATCGATCTCATCAAAACCGTGGCAAGAGTTGAAGGATTAATTCTCGACCCGGTGTACACCGGCAAGGCGATGTATGGATTGATGGAAGAAATTCGCAAAGGTCGTTTCAAAAAAGGCGAACGCGTTTTGTTCTGGCACACCGGCGGTATTTTTGGTCTATTTCCGAAGAAGAGCCTTTTCTTCTAAATCTGAACGAGAAAGGTCATTCATGTTCCGAGTCAATTCGTTGTTTTGTTCACTGGTGATCATTCTGTGCTCGATGAATGAGGGTTGCGCTCAAAGCCATCCACGCGACAAGGTTCGAGAAGCGGTTCGCGATAGGCGTGAAAGCCGCCAGTCACAAATTTTGACTGATGAGGCCATAGCTCTTTACAAACAAGGTAAGAATGGCCATGCGGCTGCTAAAGCAGAACAAGCCATACGATTGGACGACAGAAACGATCGCGCCTATACACTTTCTGCGGAGATTGCATTCAAGGCTGGACATCCGGTGATTGCTAAGACACAGGCATCGCGCGCGTTATTGATAAACAACAAAAACCCTCGTGCACATTTTGTGCTCGGTCGAGTCTTGATTGCAGAAGGCAAAACGCTGGCAGGGTTTGATCACATTCGTAAAGCGGCAAACTGGTTGCCCGACAGCCCTGAAAAGGAAGAGGCGCGTGTCGCCATGCTTCGATTCAAAGAACAGCATCCGGACTGGTTTTCACCCAGCCAGCCGGTCGATCCTGGTAGTCCCGCCGGCTCTCCGGCACGAATGATTCCATTGGCAGATGAAGGTGAATCCCTTCCTACCGTCAAACCGCGCATGGCGGTCTTTACTTTTGAGAATGTCGGCATCGTCGATTCGACGATGAAGTGGGGGGAGACGATTTCTGAAATGTTGACGACCTCGCTCATCAACAGCAAACGCTTTAAATTGATTGAGCGCGCCCAACTCGACAAAGTTTTGCAAGAGCAGGCTCTCGGCCAAAGCGGCGCATTGGATTCTGAAACTGCCGTAGTTGTCGGGAAAATTATGGGGCTGGATGCCGTCGTCGTCGGAAGCGTCAGCAAACTGACGAGTGTGTATGAGGCCGATGCGCGGATTCTCAATGTCGAAAGCGGCGAAGCGCTAACTGCTGCCAACGCCAGTGCACCATCGGCGAATCAATTTCGCTCGGTAGCTGAAACTTTAGCGGGCAGCTTTGCTCAACACGCGCATCATATTCCGGTTCGTTCAGCGCCCGCTGATTCCGCTAAATAAAAATCTGTGCATTGAAAAAAGAAGTCCCGGCACATAAAAAACATGCGCCGGGACTTTTCCGTTGAGTGGGAGGAAAATTTCTTCAGATCAAAAAATTAGAAGGCCGCCATCTTTTTCGTCTCGTGCCGCGCTTTCAATTTCTCCAAAAACACCTTGTCGATTTTTCCGGAAACATGCACTTCTGTTCCCTTCGCTTCAATCTCAAAACGATTCAGCATATCTACCAGCTCGCGATCATCCGAGACGGCCAGTTTCGCCATCGCTAACGCCCCCTTCAGCGCTTCAGACATCAGACGGCTATCTTCTTTGGTGGTGCATGTCGCCGATGCCCAAACGTCGGCGGTTGAGTTGATCTGCGCAGACACCATGCCGCTTTTTAGCGAGCGTAGTGTGTTCCCGGCTTTGAAATCTTCGTGCTTGCTCAACTCAGAAGCGACGCGATCCATGAGTTCGCCCGGCATCCCCACCGCCCAGAGTTGATTTTTGTGCGGTAGTTGACCGATGAGCTTCATCAAGTCAGCGTTCGCTGTCAGGTTGTCATCTCCGAGTTTGTTGTCGATCACCTGCTTCACCCATTCTTCCGAGCCGACGATAACAGTGCTGGCATCCGCAAAATAGGCCGAATGCTTGGCGCGCGGGCCGCTGTAAATTTTCTTTCCATTGTAATCGACGACGACCAGACCGGTTCGACCCTCTTTCTTCTCTTTTTCCTGCACATAGCTGATGATCTTTGCCTCATCGAAATTGCCCTTCACAACAGCGAAAGCTGCGCCATTCATATGCTCTATCTGTTCACTGCCATCGACGTGTGCCTGTAATCCGACTAACACGCTGCGAACATCCTTCTCTAAATCCAAACCGGTGGCTTCCATAAATTCTTTGTAATCTTCATCGCGGTGATGATGTCTGACCATCGAGCTGTCCATCTCTTGATGGACGGCTTTTCCAAGCTCGCTGTCTTTTAAAGCTTGAACGTCGGCATAAAAAACCGATTGCACATTCTTCGGCAGTTTGGCCAAGTCTTCTTGCACGGAGGGGGATAGCGACGTTTTGCCGCCTTGACCGCACGCCACAAGAAATGCGAAAGCCAAAAGCGAAAGGGATTTGATGTAGCGCATAATTCTACTCCTGTTCGAGTTTACTTCACTTCGCGGTGAGAATTTGTTTTGCAAGCTCTTACGGCGACAAGATAAATCGGTTGCAAAGAAAATTTATTTCACCGTAGAATAATCAAAAATCTTTCTTTTGAAAAATAAAAGCCGCCGCGGCAAGAAAACTTGCGCCGACCAGCAACGATTGCACCAGCGGCGACCAATCGGCGATGGGTTTCCCAGCAACCATTTCTCCGGTCATTTTTCCCAGCTCTGCGGTGCGAGGAACGATGTAGTAAATTCCATCAAGCAGCCATTGGTAAACTCTTTTGGAAAGCAGCGCGTAAATTTTGTCGCGCTCCAAAAGTAGCGGGCTGAAGAACATCACAAACCACGCCGCCATCATCGACACACCTGAATTTCGCACGGTGACGCCCACGAAAGTCATGATTGCATACAAGCTCGCGAACGCGATGACGATGATCACCCCGCTGATCAAAAATGGCCAGTGCCACAGGCCGATCTTCAGAGAGATGATCAACCACACGCCGATCGTCATGTAGGCCACATTGATGGCGACGAGGCCGACGGCGCCAATGTAGCGGCCGAGCAAAAGCTGCCAGCGCGGAATTGGGCGCGAGAGAATCAAATCGACGCTGCCTTTTTCCAACATGTTTGGAATCAAGCTGCCGGTGGCGAAGATGGCAAGAAAAATTCCACCGGTGAGCATCAACACCGCCAGCGCCGACATCATGATCTTGAAGCCTTGCATCAATTTTTCCATCTCCAGCTCTTCTGGTATGTCCTTGCCAAACAGCGAAATCGCCGCCTGTCCGCCGGAAACGATGTCAACATTCATCGCGAAGATGAACAGGAGATGCACAATCGTCGTGATGACGAAGAAGCCCATAAAAGTTTTCTTCGCCAACGATTCGCGCAGTGTGTAAAGGATGATGGCTCTGAATTTCATAGTTTATCCGCCGGAATGTTCATTTCGTTGAAGTCGCCGGAAGCCGCGCCTTGAATCGCCGCAAAGAAACTCTCTTCGAGCGTTCGACGATGAGGAAGGACGGCTTGTAATTCGATTTGATGCTTGCGCAACTGGTCGATGAGAGAATTGAGTTCAGAGTAGTCATGAACGGTCACTTGCAAGTGGCTGTTGCTGGCTTCGAGATTTGCGAATTTACTTTTCAGCGTGACCAGCACATCCGGCGCGATCGTTCCGGTTTGCACACGATAACTATGGCCGCTGGCAGTCAATTGGTCTACTCTTCCTTGAACAACAAGTTTGCCTTTGTTCATAATCGCGACGGAGTCGCAGACCAATTCCACTTCGGAAAGCAGATGCGAGTTGATGAAAATCGTTTTGCCTTGCGACTTCAATTGCTGAATGAAATCGCGAATCTCTTTGCGGCCAATCGGGTCAACGCCGTCGGTTGGCTCATCGAGGAAGAGCAACTCCGGATCGTTCATCAGCGCAACGGCGAGGCCAAGACGCTGCATCATCCCCTTTGAATATTTTTTGATTTTGGTCGTGCCCCATTTTTCCATGCCAACCAGTTTCAATAATTCCGGCGCGCGCTTTTGTCGTTGCTCTTTTGGAACGGCAGAAAACTGTCCGTAATAATCGAGCACTTCATCGCCTTTGAGAAAATCAGGATAACGATGATTCTCCGGCAAATAGCCGACTTTATCGCGAACTGTTGGCTGGGAGATTGACTGACCGAAGAGAGTAGCGGACCCGGAAGTGGGGTAGAGAATGCCGAGCAGCATTTTGACCAGCGTGGTTTTTCCCGCGCCGTTGGGGCCAAGCAGACCGAAAGCGCTGCCTTTGGGAATGGCAAGCGACACATCATTCAACGCGCGAATGCGGCCACGATTAAAATGTTTGACCGCATTGTGAACCTCGACAATATTCATAAGTCCTCATATTTGGCAGGACTTGTTACGCCGTCATTTCCGGCAAGTTTCTTATCAAACGGCTTTTGTCAAAATAAATAGCATGAACCTGATCGGTTGTCTGTTTTGTTCGAAAAGCCGTGAAGCGGTTTTGTAACTTTGCGCCGCTTAACCCGCCGAATTTCCCCTTGCACTTTAGTGCCCTCGTTGTTATCTTTTCCGCACATTAACACGGCTCGCGAAATCGTCGAACCGCCTTTTGCCCCGCTCCGTTTCCATAGATTATTATGAAGCGGGACGGAGCCATCCAAACTTTGGTCATCATGGAAAAATTCACGCTGGCGATTCTCGTTTTGTTCTTCGTCTTCACTATCCTGTTTCTTGCCTTTGGTAGCGAACCGCGTGATCTCGAAGAGATCATCATCTGGACGCAGGACTTGCCACCTGGTCGCGCGGTGCTTGATTCTCTCCTCTCCACCTTCATGCAACAAAATCCTGAGATCAAAGTTTCGCAGCGATATTATGAAACTGAAGAGCTGCGCAGCAATTATATTATTGCCGCGCTTGGTGGTAGCGGCCCGGATTTGGTGTATGGCCCGGCAGATCAAGTTGGGCCGTTCGAAATCATGGGCATCATTCAGCCGCTGGATAGTCTTATTGAGCAGGCGTATTTCGAGAAGTTTGATCCCAAAGGCGTCGTGCGTTTCAAGGGTCATGTTTATCAACTTGCCGATCGCATCGGCAATCATCTCACGCTCGTTTACAATCGCAAGCTCCTGGCCAAGCCGCCGCAAACCACGGATGAATTGCTTGCCATTGGCCCTTCTCTCACGAAAGACATCGACGGCGATGGACTGACCGACCAATATGCGCTGGTGTGGAATTTTATCGAGCCGTTTTTCTTTGTGCCGTTCCTCGGCGGCTATGGCGGCTGGGTGATGGACGAGAACGGCAGGCCAACACTTGACACACCGGCTACGGTTGCAGCATGCAAGTTCATCGTCGAACTGCGCGAGAAAAAAATTATTCCTCACGAATGCGATCTCGATCTGGCCAATCAGCTTTTCAAGAAACAAGATGCGGCGATGATCATCAACGGCCCGTGGAGTTGGGGAGGGTACATCGACGCCGGTGTTGACATCGGCCTCGCGCGCATTCCCATGGTTTCTGCCACTGGTCTGTGGCCGACGCCGATGGTTTCACCGACCGGATTTTCTCTGAACGTTAATTGCGTTGGAGAGCGTCGCGAACGAGCGGTGAAGATTTTGAGATTTCTCACAGAGCCGGAAAACACATTGGCCTACACGCGAAAACTCAGCGCTATCCCCGCGCGATTGGAAGCGTTAATGAGTCCGTTTGTATTAGAAAATCCAATTTTGCAGCGCTCACAGGATCAACTCACTGTCGGCAGGCCAATGCCGATCAATCCCGAGATGCGCGCGATCTGGGATGCAATGCGCCCGCCGTATCAAAATATTTTCAACGGACGCTTGACGCCGGAGCAAGCGGCAAAAGAAATGCAAAGGTTGGCGGATCAGAAGATTGCGGAGATGTTTGAATAGAACTAGTGCCCACGAATTACACGAATAAGCACGAATAAAAGCAAAAGGGGTGGCCCATGGAATCGAAAATTCTATATGCGGATGAGAGCTATAAAATCATCGGCGCATGCTTTAACGTTTATAACGAAATGGGAAACGGTTTTGTGGAGCCGGTCTATCAAGAATGTTTGGGCATTGAGTTCGAATTTCAAATCATTCCATTCACACCTCAAAAGAAATTGCAGCTCAAATATCGTGATCGGATATTAAGACGAACTTTCAAGCCCGATTTTATTTGCTATGACAAGATAATCGTTGAGATCAAAGCGGTGTCGAATTTAGTCGATGAGCATCGATCTCAAGTCTTGAATTATCTGCATGCAACTGGATTTCGCTTGGGCATTCTTGTCAATTTCGGGCAATATCCGAAGCTCGAATACGAGCGTTTCGTTTTATGAACAAGATGCCCACGAATAACACGAAAGTTCACGAATATGTTTTTTATTCGTGTCTATTTGTGTGATTCGTGGGCCTAATGTCTTTTGATATAAGAATGAAAATAACGTATCGGCGTTGGATGTTTTTAATAATTCTCTTGATCGCATGCGGCGAAAAGCCTTGGCCGGCAATCAAGCAGGACACCGGCCCGGAATGGGCGCGTGGCGCGGTGTGGTATCAAATTTTTCCCGAGCGCTTTCGCAATGGCGATCCGAAGAACGACCCTCAGTTTAGTGATACAGAATTCAACGACTACCCTGGCTGGCAGGTGAATCCGTGGACGGCCGACTGGTACAAATTTCAGCCGTGGGAACAAGCGAGTGGCAAACCTTTCTATGATTTCGTTTTTGCGCGTCGCTTCGGCGGCGATTTGCAAGGCGTGATCGACAAGCTGGATTATTTGCAGCAACTCGGCATCACCGCGATTTATTTCAACCCGATCTTCGAAGCCAAGAGCCTGCATAAATACGACGCTTCGAGCTATCATCACATCGACGATAACTTTGGCCCTGACCCTGCCGGAGATAAGCTCATCGTTGCGACGGAAACCGAAGACCCTACGACATGGAAGTGGACGAGCGCCGATACTTTATTCTTCGTTATGCTCCGCGAAGCGCATCGACGAAATATTCGCGTCATCATCGACGGCGTGTGGAATCACGTTGGCCGCGACTTCTGGGCGTTCCGCGATCTGCTCAAGAATCAGCAAAGCTCGCGTTATAAAGATTGGTTCATCGTGAAAAAATGGGATGATCCAAGTACGCCCGAAGATGAATTTGAATATGCGAGTTGGTGGAACAGTTGGTCGCTGCCGGAATTTCGCGAAGACAGTATGGGCATTGTTCATGGCCCGCGCGAGTACATCTTCACAGCCACGCGTCGTTGGATGGATCCGAATGGCGACGGCGATCCTTCCGATGGCATCGATGGCTGGCGCTTGGATGTTTCCAAAGATGTCTCTCCGAAATTTTGGGTAGAGTGGTGCGCGCTCGTGCGCTCGATCAATCCGCAGGCCTACACCGTCGGCGAGATTTGGGAAGAAGCTCCTGATTGGTTGAAGGGTGATCGCTACGACGCCGTGATGAATTATCCGACGGCGTTTGCGATGAAAGATTTTTTCATCAACACCGACCGCGGTTGGACAGCGGCAAAGTTTGATGATGAGCTGCGCGAGCTTCGTTCAAATTATCGCGACTCGACCAATCAACTTTTGCAGGTGTTGATTGATACTCACGATACCGATCGCCTCGGCAGCCAAGTGCGCAACCCCAATCGCAACTATGATCGTAACGGTAGTCTTCGCGATGATCGGACGTATGATCCACGGCGGCCTGGCTGGGGACACCGCCGCGTGCAAAAACTTATCGCAGCGTTTCAGATCACCTACATCGGCGCGCCGATGATTTATTATGGCGCAGAAGTCGGAATGTGGGGCGGCGACGACCCCGACGACCGCAAGCCGATGGTGTGGCCTGATCTGGTTTATGAAAACGAAACTTACAGCAGTGTGAGCAAATTTTTCGAACCCGACACGGTTGCATTTGATCAAGAGTTGTTTGATTATTATCGCAAGCTGATCGCCGTCCGCCGCCGGCACCCCGCGCTGCAGGTTGGCGATTTTAAGACGTTGTTGACTTCCGGTCAAGTTTATGCTTTTAGCCGCAGCGCCGCGCCGGATACGGTGATTGTTGCGCTCAACAATGATGAACACGAGAGATATTTTGATCTGCAAATTCCCTGGGTGATGGCCAATGACGAATTGACTGGCGCGAGATATTCAGCGACCAACGGCATGGCGTCTTTGATGTTGCCGGCAAAGGGCGTGGTGATTTTGGTGGATGGGGAGGCGAAGTGAAACATGAGTGAAGTCCGACTTGGGCATGATGGCATTAATAATTTTGCAGAACCCCGTCGCCCAAGTCGGACTTCGTCTACTGCTCGCAAGCCAGATTTCACATCAACCATCTCCAAAATCCGCCGAGTCATTCGACCGTTTCGCATGCCCGCGGTCACCAAAGAAGCCACGTATGTTCGCGATCCATTTCGTGTTTTGATCTCGTGCATCATCAGCCTGCGCACGAAGGATGAAGTAACCGATCAAGCCAGCGCGCGGTTGTTTGCGAAAGCCGACACGCCGCGCCAGATGTTGAAGCTGCGCGCCAAAGAAATTGCCAAGCTCATCTACCCAGCAGGATTTTATCGCAACAAAGCAAAACACATTTTGGAAATCTCTCAAGCGCTTCTCGAAGACTACGATGGCCGCGTGCCGGATGAGATTGATGAGCTGCTCACGCTCAAAGGCGTCGGGCGCAAGACTGCGAATCTCGTCGTGACGATGGCCTATCATAAGCCCGGTATTTGCGTTGATACGCACGTTCACAGAATTTCGAACCGTCTGGGCTGGGTAAAAACCAAGACGCCGGAGAAAACGGAATTTGCTTTGCGGGAAACTTTACCGCACCGTTATTGGATTGACATCAACGATCAGCTCGTCATCTTCGGCCAGAATATTTGCCAGCCGGTGAGCCCGTGGTGCTCGAAGTGTCCGCTGGAAAGGCAGTGTCCGAAGATTGGAGTAGGGAGAAGAAGATGAAGCTTGATAACGAAGGCTCTTACTCGTACTCATACTCTTACTCCTACTCGCTGTTAATAAAACTATCAAAAGCGAGTAAGAGTACGAGAAAGAGTAAGAGTAAGAGCAACCAGGAGAAGTCGTGACCCTCACACATGTGACCGACAACTTCCGCCAAAACCGCCTGGCTTACATTTACATCCTGCCGGCTTTTGCGGTGATGGGCTTCGTGGTGATCTATCCGTTCATTTATAATTTTGTGATCTCGTTGAGCAACATGAGCCTGACGCATTTCAAAGACTGGCGCGTCATCGGGTTGGGCCAATATGTAAAAGTCTTCAGCGAGCCGCGCTTTTACACGACTTTTCTTTATACATTGGCGTGGACGGTGCTCAATGTTTTCTTTCATGTGGTAATTGGCGTTGGGTTGGCACTGCTGCTCAACAGGCCATTGAAGGGTCGGGCGATTTTTCGTGCGCTGCTGATTTTGCCGTGGGCATTGCCTCAGTACATTACGGCGCTAACTTGGCGCGGCATGTTCAACTATCGTTATGGCGCGGTGAATCTAATTCTCAACAAATATTTCGGCGTCGCGCCGATTGAATGGCTCTCGACTCCGCTCGGCGCATTCTTCGCGTGTTTGATCACCAACATCTGGTTGGGATTTCCGTTCATGATGGTTATCGCGCTCGGCGCGCTGCAATCGATTCCTGCAGAGCTTTATGAAGCGGCAGACATTGACGGCGCGGACTGGTGGAAGCAGCTCTGGTCAGTCACCGTGCCGTTGATCAAACCGGTGATGGTGCCGGCGATCACCCTCGGCGTGATTTGGACATTCAATAATTTCAACGTCATCTGGCTGGTATCCGACGGCGGCAAGCCCGCAGATGCAACGCACATTCTTGTTTCGTACGTTTATCGAGAAGTTTTCAATTACTATCGTTACGGCTATGCTGCTGCGTTGTCGTTGGTGATTTTTGGAATTTTGTTGATATTCGGCGTTCGCTACATCCGAGGCACAAAGGCGACCGAGGGAGTATATTGATGGCGTACTTACTATTGAACTAAGATGCTATGGCTGCCTCATCCCGGTTGAATGTAGTTATCGATACAAATGTCTTGTTTGAGGGTCTAACCAAACGAGGCGGCGCATGTGATTTGGTAATTGATGCTTGGCTTGCAGGCTTGTTTGATTCTTATGTTTCCAATGCTCTGGCTTATGAGTATGTTGATGTCTTGGCGAGTAAATTGTCAGGAGCACGTTGGCAACGCCTTCAACCTGTTTTGGGAAGGCTCCTCGACCAGGCAGAGTTTGTGACTATTTACTTTTCTTGGCGTCCAAGCTCTCCTGATCCGGGAGATGAACACGTCATTGATTGTGCCATGAACTCTGGCGCTACTGTCGTTACATCCAACTTACGCGATTTCAAAGAGGCCAAGCATGCGTTAGGATTGCGAGTGATAACTCCAGTTGAATTTGTTATTAAATTGACAGAATCGTAAACTGGCATCGTATTAAAAAGAGAGTGATAGATGAGTCAACTGACGCTCAAATTGCCGGAAACGCTTCGACATCAATTGGAAGCATTGGCTCGAAGTGAAGGGGTTACGGTGAATCAGTATGTTTTGTCCGCTCTCACACGTCAAGTGAAGCAGACTTATACAGTCGATGCTATCCCTGAGAAGGAAACTGCCGAACAACGAACTGCTTTTGCTGATTTGCTAAACAGCCTGGGCAAATCCAGTTTTTCAGAGATTGAGCAAATAATGCGTGAGCGCGATGTGGTTAAGCCTGAAAAAGGTTTAAGCCCGCGAATCTTGAAGCGATTGCATGATCGTATAAAACATCAATCTCCCAGAGTATGAAATCCATTTGCGAAACAATGGCAACCGAGGGAGTCTATTGATGGCTCATGCATCAGGAACAAAAGACAGCGCTGGAAAATCGGCGTTGATTTACACGATTCTCATCATCGTCACTTTGGTGACGATCTATCCGGTCGTGTGGGTGGTTGGCATTTCCCTGCGACCGAACAATTTGCTTTATTCCACATCGTTGAGCATCATTCCCGAATCGGCATCGCTTGATGCCTATGTGACGATTTTCCGTGACCGGCCGTTTTTGCGCTGGCTGTTGAACAGCGCCATCGTTTCCGGCATGGTGACGATCATCGGCGTGACGCTGGCGGCAACCGCGGGTTACGCCTTCTCGCGTTACAAATTCATCGGACGAGATAGCGCGATGATTGCGCTGATTACAACGCAAATGTTTCCGGTGACCATGTTGCTCTTGCCGTTGTTCATTATGCTGATCAATTTGAAAATCTACGACACGTTTTTGGGATTAACCGTCGCCTATACTGCAACGGCTTTGCCCTTCTGTATCTGGCAGATGAAAGGTTATTACGACACGATTCCCTTCAGCCTCGAAGAAGCCGCGCGCATTGACGGCTGTTCGCAGGTAGCTACATTTTATAAAATCGTTTTGCCGCTGGCCTCACCGGCGCTGGTGATCACCGCCTTGTTCAGCTTCATGGCGGCGTGGGGAGAATATCTGGTCGCCGCAGTCATCATTAACGACAAGCGATTATACACATTGCCGCTTGGACTCAAACAATTTCAATCGAACTTCGACACGGAGTGGGGACTCTACGCTGCCGGTGCCGTGATCGTTTGCATCCCGGTCGTGGGGCTGTTCATGTTTTTGAGCCGGTGGCTGATCTCTGGGTTGACCCTTGGTGGAGTGAAAGGATAGCCGGTGAGCAACGAGCGAACGCTTCTCAGTTTGTTCGGTCTTCCCAGAGGGCCGGCTATTGCTGCACTAATTTTTGCCCTGTCGGCGCTGACGATTTTTTTTCTTATCGATGATGTGCTTTATTATTTACTCATCGAGAGATTATTTGATGTACATTTGGGCGTCATTTCGAAAACAGCGCTGGGCGCGTTATTTATCTTGTTGAATTTTGGTATTGCCTTGCTGGTCGTTCGAGCGATGTTGCGCCGTCCCGAAATCGGCGGTGAAGCAATGCTTGGTACGCGCGGCGAGGTGATTGAAAATATTCGTCCAGCGCGAAACGGGTGGGTTCGAGTGCGCGGCGAGCTTTGGCGCGCCGCCGCGGAAGAAAATATTTCTAAAGGCAAAACCGTTGAAGTCGTTGCCATCGAAGGCCTGCTTCTTCGAGTGAAAATGTGCGACTAACTTGAGCGTGCTCTGAATAGAGCGGAAAGAACGATGATAGATTTTTTGATGTGGCTCGTCATTGCCGGAACAATAATTTTTGCCGGCTTGCGCTTATGGTGGATCTATCGACCGGGCGTGGGACAAGTATTCTGGCGAACGCAGCGCGCCAAGCACTTGTACATCTTTGCCGGGATGCTTTTTGCCACGGTAACGCCGCTGGTTTTTTTCACGGCGCAGTATTGGGTAGTGCTGTTCGCCATACCGGCGATCTATGTTCTGCTCGCCTTTACTGCCGTGAAGATCGATGATCGCG
>Ga0247727_10007317_pt1 | contig 21072 bp, 7 predicted proteins | sample WisWelCaveWW1625_FD_202498 | JGI IMG/M metagenome (GOLD analysis project Ga0247727, IMG submission 202498) | Biofilm microbial communities from Wishing Well Cave, Virginia, United States - WW16-25 | ecosystem: Environmental > Aquatic > Deep subsurface > Groundwater > Cave microbial mat | place... | reverse complement strand
ATCTGCCATAGCATCTTTTTCTGCAAACGGAAGTTATACCATGTATTGGACAGTAAGCGCCGGAACCTGCACAGAGATTGACAGCTTCACCCTCGCCATTGATCGCATTACGTCATTCGCGGGAACGGATTCAACAATCTGCGATACGTTTATCACTTTGTATGCGACACCTCCCGTCGATCCCTGGACAACAGGCTCATGGGCCGGAAGCAGCAATCCTTCCGTTGTGATTGCGACTCCTGCATCTCCAGGAAGTCTGGCTTCTGCATTTCCACCCGGATCTTCCGCATCTCTGTATTGGAGAATCAGCGATTCGATTTGTGCTGTTGATGATACTGTGACCATCACGACAACACCTTCCATTGTTGCCGATGCAGGTCCGGACACCAGCATTTGTGATACATTTTTTCAAATGATCGCTACGAATCCTTTCCCGGCATCCGGTTCCTGGTCCACAGGCTCCCCCGGTGTTTCATTTTCTTCAGCCGGTGATCCCTTTGCAACAGCAAGTGGAATGACAGCGGGACTGCATCAGATGATCTGGGCAGTTTCAGCAGGATCCTGCACGGAAACAGACAGCGTTTTGCTCGATCTGATTCCTGTTGCGGCGAATGCCGGTCCCGATCAGAGCATCTGTGGCGATTCCACAGCAATGCAGGGAACCGTCAACGGAACAGGGACAACTACCTGGGTATTCATAAGCGGTGCCGGAGTTCCGGCAAATTCCTCCGATCCCTTGTCTCCGGTCACGGGATTGTCATTTGGATCCGATACGATCGAATTGCAGATCAGCAACATCGCCTGCTCGGCATCAGATACAGTTGTCATCAATGCGTTTCAAATGATTTTGGCCGCGGCCGGAACCGATGACAGCGTTTGCGGCACTCTTGCGACACTCACCGGAACCAATCCGGCTTCAGGTACGGCAGCCTGGACTGTGGCAAGCGGCTCCGGCGCATTCGGTGCTCCGGGATCCGGGAATTCGACTGTTTCCGGAATGAATTATGGGATCAATGCTTTTGTATGGACTGTCACCAATGGCCCATGCTCATCCGGCGATACTGTCAACTGGCGAGCCGATTCCCTTTTCCCCGCTGCCGCCGGAACAGATGACAGCACTTGCGGTTCCATCATTACGCTCGCAGGATCCACTCCGGGAGCACCCGCAATCGGCACCTGGACATTTATCAGCGGATCCGGATTGCCGGTCAATGCAAACTCCGGAACCACGAGTGTAAACAATCTGGCAACCGGGACAAATGACATGCTTTGGACTGTGATTAACGGAGCATGCGCAGACGGAGACACGGTATCCATTTTTTCGGAAGGCCTGGTAAATGCATACGCCGGGCCGGACACCAATTTTTGTGGCGACCAATTTCCCCTGAATGCAACACCCCTGAACATCGGTGACGCCGGGATCTGGGGAGTTCAGTCCGGCGGCGGAACCGTTGCCGATTCTTCCCTTGCTTTGACAACTTACCAGTTTATGCCGGAAGGAAACCATGTTTTGACCTGGACAGTCAGCAACATTCAATGTTCTGAATCAGATACGCTGCTGATTGCCTCGGAAATTCCGGTTTCAGCAAATGCCGGCATAGACCAGAACATATTCACCAATTTTACATCTCTATTTGGAAACAATCCGATGCCATGGACCGGCAACTGGACAACTCCGGGCCTGGCAATCATAGCGACACCTGCATTGGAAACTTCTGCGGTTACTTCCTTACCATTGGGAGCGAGTTTATTCATCTGGACGATCACACAAAATATATGCCCGGCGAGCATGGATACGGTTGTCATCAATTTCGTTTCGAGCATAGTCATACCGAATGCATTCTCTCCAAACGGGGATCCATTTAATGACCAATTCTTTATCAACGGACTGGACCAGGTCACAGACAAGGAATTGTTCATTTTCAACCGGTGGGGAAACCTGGTGTATGAATCCCCGAATTATTTGAATGACTGGAAGGGTGAAAACATGGAAGGGCAACTATTAACTGACGATACATATTATTATGTCCTTGATTTGAAAAACCAGGGAATTTACAAGGGGTTTGTGGTAATCAAGAGATAACAGAGGGGATGACAGGAAAGAAAGTATGGGGATTGAAATGCGTCTTCGCTCTGGCGATGACGGGAGCATTCATTTCATGCGTACACGCCCAACATCCGCCCTTGTATTCCCAATACATGTTCAATACGCTTCCACTTAATCCTGCATACACAGGCAGCCGGGATGTACTCAGCGTATCTGCTCTCGCCCGCATGCAATGGGTCGGATTCGCGGGAGCGCCGAATACGCAAACATTCAGTCTTCACACTCCGGCAAAAGATCCGAGGAATAATTTCGGTATTGTCGCCATCAACGACAAATTGGGAGTTACCTGGCATACCGGCGTGTTTGGTTCTTATGCATTCAGATTTTCCATATCCGAAAAAGCGAGGCTTGCATTCGGACTTCAGGGCGGAGTATCCATGTACCAGGATCGCTGGTCCCGCTTGTCGCTGACCGATAGTAACGATCCGAATTTTATCGCCGATTCACCAATGTTTATCATCCCGCGGGCAGGATTCGGGATTTACCTCGATCATGAGAAATACTACATTGGCGGTTCCGCACCACAATTGCTCAGGTATCAAAACCCGGCTTTGTCCATGTACAATACCAATTCCATGTTGTATAACCACACATTTCTTTCCGCCGGCACCGTTTTCCGCTTGAATCCCGACATCAAATTCCGGCCGTCATGCATGGTGCGCATACTGAAGAATTCACCGGTTCAATACGATATCAACGGCACCTTCATATTCCGGGAAATCCTTTGGATCGGCGGAAGTTACAGAAGCATGGCTGCGGTCGTTGGAATGGTGGAGTTGCAGGTAAATCCGCAATTCCGGATCGGTTACTCATTTGACCATGCAACGACTGTCATGAGCCGTTACAACAGCGGGTCCCACGAACTTTTCCTCAGGTATGAATTCGGATATACAGTCCGGGCGATGAGCCCCAGATATTTTTGAGAAAACCCCGATGAACAAATCAAACAATTCCGTCCATTCATGAATCAGCATCCCGGCAAAATATTGCTCATTGCTTTCCTGCAATTTCCGCTTCTCGTTCATGCGCAGGACCCATGGCTGAAACGGGGCGACAAGTGTTTCGAATCCGGCGACATCCGCAGGGCACGGGAGATGTATGAGTGGTCTTACCGCAAGACCGAATCCCCAGATGCTGCAGCCCGTTTGGGCAAATGCTATTGGAAGGAAAACAATTACGAGGAAGCTGAGGAATTTTTTGGCATCGCGGCTTCGTCTCAGGAAGCAGAGCCGGAAAACCTTTTCCTGTTTGCCAGTGCCCTGATGGCAAATGAAAAATATACCGAAGCGCTTGAAGCTTTGCAGGATTACAAAAAGGGAAATCCTTATGACAAAAGAACCCGGGACCACATGGACGCATGTGAAAGGTATCAGGACTTGTTCTCAGATTCATCGCTGTATATCATCTCCAGGGCTTCTTTCAATTCGACAGAGAGCGATTTTTCACCAGTATATTATTTCAACGGAATCTTGTTTGCATCTGCACGAAGAAATGATCTCGGCGTTGTATTCACTTCCACGATGACTGAACATCCTCTTCTGGATTTGTATTTCACATCCATGACAGACAATGGCAAATGGCAGAGGCCCCGTCTCCTCCCGGGCGAAGTGAATACGATTTACAATGAAGGTCCGGTTTGCCTTTCGCCGGATGGAAAGACCATGTACTTCACCAGAAACAATTATCATGAAGGCGACAAAGGCTACAGCCTCGAGATGGTTCAAAAACTAAAAATATATTTTTCTGAATATATAAACGGCGAATGGACAAACATCACGCCGATTCCCTTCAACAGCGACGAATACGCTGTCGGCCATCCGGCTCTCAGCGCCGACGGAAGCCTTTTGTACTTTGTATCCGATATGCCCGGAGGATATGGAGCAACAGACTTATATGTATCTGAAAAACAAGGAGATACCTGGGGAACTCACAGAAACCTGGGGCCGGCAATCAACACCGCAGGCAATGAGATGTTTCCGTTTGTGCATTCTGACGGCACCTTCTACTTTTCATCAGACGGAAGGTTTGGCCTCGGCGACCTCGATATTTTCGCCGCGGAAACCGAAGGGACAAGCTGGAAAAGAATACGGAACCTGGGTTTTCCCATCAACTCCAGCAAGGATGATTTCGGACTGGTTCTTTCTCCCGACAAGAAATCCGGATGGATAAGCTCAAACCGGGGCAGCGACAAGAATCCGGAAGACAACATTTACAAGATAGAAATCAGCCGGCCCGATTTTGAATGCCGGCCCCAGGCCGGCAATGACTACTGCGTTGTCTTTTTTGAAACAGGTTCCATTGACCTTGATACCCTCCCATTCACATATGAATGGGATCTCGGCGATGGCACATTCAAGCGAGGACTCGAAGTAAGCCATTGTTACTCAGGACCAGGAACATACCTCGTGAAGCTGAATGTCGTTGACACGATAGAAAATGTTTTGTTCTTCAACCAGGCGACCTACGAATTTGTGATAGAAGACACGCAACAGGTTGCAATCGGGATGCCGGAAGCTGCTGCGATCGGCGAGACAATCGAATTCAGCGGATCAGAAACTTTCCTTCCCCGTGTTGAAATCAGAAATTGGTACTGGGACTTTGGTGATGGCTCATTTTCGCAAGGAGAAACTGCAAGTCACGATTACGCCCGCGAAGGCGTATATGAAATTTCCCTGGGTGTCACCGGTTTCGACATTGATTCCGGATTTGAATTCAAGTCCTGCAGAACCCGGAACATCCGCATCCTGGGTCCGGAAGCTTTGAATGCATTTGCAGATTCTGTCAGGCGTGTGGAAGATTCTCTTTGGATTGCATTCTCTGCCAACCAGGTTAAGCCTTCCACCCCGGAAAACATGGATACCGCCTATCATCATGAAGAAGTTGTCAAACCCAAATCAGCCGGTGAATTGGGAGAAGTTCAATATGATGTCAGGCAAAACGAGAGTGCACGGTTTGGCGTCCAGGTTACGAATACAAAATCTCCCATCCCTACTGACTCGAGCTATTTTAAGGGGCTGGAAGAAATCAGGGAAATCCAGGATGAATCCGGTTATTCCTATGTGGTAGGTGACAAGCCAACCATCGCGGAAATCGTTCCCGTTTATGCTCAGGTTGTCAGCCTCGAATTCGAAAATCCGATAGTGGTTGCCATTGACAATGAGAAAATTATCAGCGGCCATGATTCTACATTTTTTATTCGAATACCCGGCCTGAAGACACCGATCACGTTCTCTGTAGTAAAAGGAATTCTGCGCGATCATGCCGGAAATCCTGTGGAAGCCGATATCAGATGGGAGGATCTGGTAGCAGGCAAATTGTACACATCTACCCGCACCGATCCCCTCGGAAGATACATTGTTGAATTGCCCAATGGAAAGATGTATGGATTTTACGCAGATATTGACAGCGTTTACCCTGTATCCGATTATGTGGATCTGCAGGAAGTAAAGACGCATATGACATTTGTCGGCAACATTGAAGTTGTTTCGATCAGGGAATTGATAGAGTCTGACCTGGCGGTACGTATCAACAATATCTTCTTTGACTTTGACAAATTCGAATTGAAACCGGAATCCAAACGGGAACTTGACCGCTTGGCACGAATCCTGATTGAAAACAATGAAATGGGAGTGGAAATCATGGGACATACCGACGATTGGGGTACGGATTCATACAACCAGCAATTGTCTCAGAAACGCTCCAATTCTGTCCTCCGCTACCTGATTTTGGCAGGATATGATACGCGCAAAATCACCGCTGTTGGCTATGGGGAAGAAAAGCCTATCATCAGCAACAAAACAGCCGGAGGCAGGAAAATGAACCGTAGGGTTGAGTTCCGGTTCGTCAAAATGAACGAAACCCAATGAAAATGCTGAGGTAAAAAATCTGAACTTCTTCATAGATGACGAACCTGAACCGGATTTTTATTATTTTGAACTGATGAACCGTCTGACCGCAACCGTCACGCTGATTTCAAGCCTTATGACGGTGCCCATTTGCTCAGCGCAGCAATTTCCGGGTGCCGAAGAGAATATTCCTTTTTTGGTGACTTTTGGCAAGATTGCCCCTACTTCATGGGGTGATGATGACCATTGTCAGATCTATTTTTTCTCGATTCCCGAATCTCAAAAGGACCCGATTTACATCCGGGTATTTGATGCGGAATGCGGCGGTGAAAATGACGAAATCAAAACCGCTTTCGACTCGCGGACCAAATTTGCCGTTTATGGCGGAAAAGGAGCGATCTCCAATGACGATGCAAAACAAATTGATCCCACGGGAACATTCGACAGCGGAACATTGCTGGATTCCAAAACGTTGGGTGAAGATGCACAATATGATAACACCTGGTACACATTCGGTCCCTTCAATCCTACGGAGGGCGAATTCATGAAGGAATACGGCGGATACGTATTCAAAATGATCACCCAGGGCATTTCCGGAGATGACGGAAACCTGTACCGGTATTTCCTGAGCGCCAAAAGTGACAGAAATATTCCTGTGGAAGGCGCGAACGCATTTACTTTTGAATATACTTTCCGCCTGCCCAATGCGGTTTCGGTTTGTCATATTTATCCGTATGTTGACCAGGATGTGATTGCTGTTCAACAGCACAATTTTGACTGGGACGGTGACGGTACCATCCGGATTGTTTCGGTAGCAAAGAAAGGAGAGCTCGTGCGGATGTCAAGCGAAGACAACTGGGCGACGAGCCGGCATGAGATTGTGGATGAAGAGAAAAACACATCGCTTGATTTTCAATTGATCAAGACCAAACAGGTCAGAAACAACAACGTGGTATTCCGGGTGACAAATCAATATGGCAAAGCCATGCCATTTTATTCGGCGCCGATCGGCGGGGTTCCGAAATACAAGTATTCCATTGGAGTAAAATACCTCAAGACCCCCTGACCGGGAAGATAAAAACCCGAAGTGCTTCTCTCCCGCTTTCCCAGGTTTGCAGTCTTTTCATGCCTGATTTTCTTGGCAGGAATTCTTCATTCGCAGAATTACCGCCTCCGGACCTACTCCGAGAAAGACGGCCTATCCCAGAATTATATTTATTCTATTTTTCAGGATACCAGGGGATTTCTGTGGATGGGGACCGGCCAGGGTCTTTCCTGTTTTGATGGAAATAAATTCGTCAATTATTATACCCGCAACGGTCTCGCTGAAGATTTTGTAACCGCAACTTACCTCTCTCCCGATGGGACGATTTGGCTGGGACATCAGATGGGCGGCATTACGAAGTACGGGAAAGATTTGAAGTTCCGGAGTTTTGCTTTTCCGGATCTTGTCAGCAGCAAAATTATTGCGATTACCGAAGATGCAGCAGGCAACAAATGGTTCGCCACCCAGCGTGATGGGCTGCTGAGATTGGATGCCGGAATGAAACCCGCAATTTTCACCGGCGACCTGAAATCTACCCTTGTTATTTCCATGGCGAATAAGGGCAAGGACTTTGTCCTTATCGGTACCGGCGAAGGCCTGATGCTGTACGACCTAAGCGGCAAAGGGAATCAGCCGGAACTGATCCGCATTGTGGATGAAATCCCACCGGCAAAAATTCCTTCCATTTCTTCATCCGGAATTGCCGGAGTTTTCTGGATTGCAACCGACGATGCCGGGTTTTTCAGACTGGAAACCGGGAAAGCAGGCGAGACAATTTTCAGCCGGCAATACAATGTGCAAACTGACGGCATCAAAAGCAATAAAATTGATTATCTGTTTGAAGATGATGAAGGAGTGCTTTGGGTTGCGTTCTTCGGAAAAGGGTTTTCCAAATTTATTCCTGATTCGGCTTCCCGCAATTTGAAAATGATCCCCCCGTTGAATGAATCCGATGTTCTCGACAACGAATACATCAGGGCCATCCACCAGGATGCCGAAGGGCAGGTCTGGCTTGGAACCTACGGCAACGGCCTCGTTCAGTTGAGAGACGAAATATTCACCTTGTTTGACGCCCATACCGATACACTTTCCACAGATGTTCTCGCAGTGATCCAGGACAAAAGCAGCAGATATTGGCTGGGGACAAGAAACGGATTGCTTCAGATCTCAGAGCAGAAACTCCTGAACCAATTCATTTTCTTTTCTTCGCAGAATCCCCTCCGGATCATCCCGGATCTCACGCTTTCTGTTAAAAACGGACTGCCGGGAAATCACATTTCGGCATTGTATGAGGCGGAAAACGGAACCATCTGGATCGGAACCGAGGAAAATGGCGTTGCGAGCATGGACCCCAATTCATATGCAATAAAAAAATACGAACTCAGTTCGAATACGGTCAACAACTCCATCAATGCGATCATCGAAGACAAACAGCACCGCATCTGGGTAGCGACAAAAGGCGGAGCATACCGGATTAAACCCGAGACCGGGCAATTTGATTATTACTCAAATAAAGACGGACTTCCGCACAACAATTTGTTTGGAATCTATTGCGATGTCAATGGGAAAATCTGGCTTGGAACGCACAGCCAGAGCATTACGGTATTTGAGAATGAAAAATTCAAGCGGCAGGATCTGAATGACAGCGTGGTTGCCATTCTCGATATTGTCTCTTTCATCGAAGATGACGACGGAGCCTTGTGGGTTGCCACCAAAGGCAATGGTGTATTCCGCATCAAAGGCAATCAGACTGACAATTTCACAACCGACAACGGAATGTTCTCCGATTATTGCTATCTCCTGTCCAAAGACAAGACAGGAAACATCTGGATCGGACACAGATATGGATTGACCAAATACATCAAAAAAACAAGAAATTTCGTTGTTTTTGACAGGAAATACGGCTGGCCGGAAGGCGAAACCAACACGAATGCTGTGGTCAGGGATCAAAGCGGCAACATCTGGTTTGGTACTCCCAATGGATTGGTTCAATACAATCCGATCAAAGACCGGGCCCGCGACAAAGAGCCAAATACTTTCATCACGGCTTTCAAAGTTTTCGGAGAAGCACAGGATTTGTCTTCTTCGCAAATCCTGGAACTCCCCTATCAGAAATACAGGTTAAAATTTGAATTTCTTGGTCTCACATTCAAAGACCAGGACAAAGTACGTTACCTCGTGAAACTGGATGGAAATGATGTGGGATGGTCTGAAATCAAAACCGATTCCATCATTTACCAGGGCCTTGCCGAAGGGAAATACACATTCATGGTGAAGGCATGCAACTTTGAAGGGGTATGCAATTCGGAACCCGTTACCTATACATTCATCATTCGGGCACCATTCTGGAAAACCTGGTGGTTCATTACCGGATGCATCGTTCTCACTGCGGTATTCCTGTTTGGGTTTGTCAGATACCGGATCATGTCCTTACAGCGGGAACGGAAAATTCTTGCGGAAAAGGTTGAAGAGCGGACAGCTGAGTTGAGAGAAGAAAAAGAAAAGGTACAGGTCCTGAACCGGGACCTCGAAAAGCTTGTCGAAAAACGGACGGAGCAATTGCACATCGCCAATAAGGACCTGGAATTTGAAAAAGCGGAACTCGTCAAAACATCTGAAAAGCTGAAAGAGACCAATCATGATCTCGACACCTTCCTGTACAAAATGACTCACGATATCAAGGGGCCAACGGCATCTGTCATGGGCCTCGCCCAGGTAGCCAAACTGGAAGTGAAAGAAGAAAAGGCGCTTGAATACCTCGATCACATCGAAAAACGAATCACCCGCCTGGACAAGATCGTAATTGACTTAATCCAATATACCGAGATCACCCAGCAAAAAGTCAAGCCGGAAGTATTTGAGGTGAATCCGCTCGTCGAGGCGACCATGACCAAATTAAGCACGCGGCAAAATTTTGCGAAGGTCAATTGGGAGATTGTCATTCCGGAAAAGGTAGTAGTGTACTCCGACCGAAACATGATCGCCACAATTTTCCAGAATGTAATGGACAATTCCATGATCTACGCCGATACCAAAAAGGAATCCTCCTGGTGCAAGGTCGGCGTCATTCCGGGACCTGATCAACTCGTGATCCGCATAGCAGACAATGGGATTGGAATCCGCGGGGAACACCACGGTAAAATTTACGATATGTTCTTCAAGGGGAGCCACATTGCAGGTGGCGGCGGACTCGGTCTTTACCTTGTAAAGAATGCGATTGATAAACTTGGAGGAACCATTGAACTGAACAGCAAGCTTGGCGAGGGCGCTGAATTTGTTTTCACGATTCCTTTGGAAAAGGCGCCGGAAGGAAATTAATCGTAACTGATAAACCGTCTGAATCGTCCAAGCAGGTAACGGAGCTCCGTTCGAACGGAAACCAGGTAAATTGCGCCTTCCAGTCCCTCCAGGTTCAATACCGTTCCCCCTCTTTCGATCATTAACCCATTCCAGGATCTCACGACCTTTCCCAGGCCATCCATGATCATGATATCAGCCGTTTCGCTTGAATCGAAATCGTAGTAGATCACGACATTGTCTTCAGCCGGATTGGGAAAAATAAACAACTCTCCCGTTGCGGGAATTGAATCCATTGCGGATTCACAACCTGTTGTCAGGAGGTTTTCAGCTTCCAGAAATCGGGGCCGGTATTTGGCGATCGAGTACCACATACGGTAAGCCTGGCCGGTAGTAAAGAGGTTCTTGCAATAATCCGGTGTATAGTCCATATAGTTAGTCAACTGCCTTTGGCTGTTGCATTCAAAGATTTCGGTGCAGTCCCAACGGGGTCCGCAAACACCGGGAGTATCGTCCACATAATCATCTTCATCGCAGCACGAACCCGGATCCTGTCCCCATGGGTGATGCAGATTCAGGTAATGTCCGACTTCATGGGTACCGGTTCGACCGAGATTGAATACAAACTGACCTTCCCTGCCGGTCTGACGGTAATCAAGAACAACCCCATCAAGGGCGGTACCGGCCGCGCCTGCCGGGAAATAGGCAAAACCATTGGTCATTGCGCCGAAGCCGCCGATATTCCCTACCACATAGATATTCATGTAGCGGGTAACATCCCAGGAAACCGGGGTTTTCATTGCCGAATCATCAACGGTATAGTCATATGTGAATGTATTTGGATAGTAAACGCGGTCAATTCCGGTCGTCGGGAGTCCGTTTGGGTCAAGAGTAGCCATGCAAAACTGGATTTTCGTGTCACAACCGTCTTCATGATCGTTGTAGCCTGAACCGTACCTCCCGTAGTCTTCATTCAGAACATCAAGCTGGCTGATGACCTGGCTGTCCGCAATGTTTTCGGCGCCATTCGGAATCGAATACATAATGTGAAAAACGACCGGTATAGTAATATTCAGGCCCTCAAAAGCATCATCCCCTTTGTCATAGGTGCGGTTGCTTTCGAGAAAAGCGGCTTTGCGGTCCGGATGGTTTTCCAGAAGCAGATTGGTTGCTTCGATGGCAGCACAGGAGGATTGTTGCGTATTTGCCGGTGTAGGCAGGAAAAGAATGAGGATAGGAAGCGCAATGCCTGCGACGATCCGGTACATGCACTTTTCAGCAATTCTCACCACAAAATGAAAATACGAAATCTCCGGTTCAATTCTATACGTTAGAATGCGGATTGTCGGGCAGAATTGCGGAATTCAGACCGGGAAGCGGAATGAAACTCCAGAAAAAATCCCCCCAAAACTCTGGGGGGATTTTCTATTCTCATTCCCTGATGACCTTCCGGTACACCGGTTCTTTTGTTCCCGATCGGATTCCGATCGTATAAATCCCTGCGGCGAATTCACCGAGGTCAAGATTCATTTTGAATTGGCCAGAAGCCGATTCCAGGCTGCTTGTCAACAACAACTGCCCCAGCATGTCCGAAACTTCAAATACAACTGGAGAATTGTCAATCGCAAATCCTGCTATGGTCACAATTCCGGAAGTCGGATTTGGCCATACATGGAATCCCCCGCCGAATTCATCATCCACACCGATCTGAGTCACCAGAACATTCATGCATGAATCGCTCGATCCGCAACTGTTGATCGCCTTGAGACAAACCAGGAAAATTCCCTGGAAGATGTATCCGTGTGACGGATTCTGAACGGTATCGGTTGCGCCATCACCGAAATCCCAGAGCCAGGAAGTCGGATTGTTAGAAGAATTGTCGGTGAAATTGACCAATCCCCCTCCCTGGGCGGTTGCGAACACCGGGATCGGAATGATACAATTCACAATGACAGTCTGGCAGGATTTATTCGTTCCACAGAAATTGGTAACTGTGAGACATGCCAGGTAGGAACCGCTTGCCGAATATGCATGGGTCGGATTCTGGACATTGGACGTGTCGCCATCGCCAAATTCCCACTTCCACTTTTGCGGTATGATTGACAAGTCATTAAAAGTTGCAACCGCTCCTGCGGAACTGATGGTGAAAGCAGATGTAGGCATTACGCAAGTGATTGTCACCTGGTTGCAGAATGTATCTATTCCGCAGGTATTGCTGACATAGAGACATACTGTATAAGTACCGGCGGCTTTGTAGGTATGCGGCGGCGGATTCTGAAAGATGCTGGTCGTGCCGTCCCCGAAATCCCAGGTCCAGGCAATGGCATTGGCCGAAGCAAGATTCTGGAAATTTGCAATGCTGTCTTGTACGGATGAATTGTAAGCCGAAGTAGGCGGAATGCAGGTAATCACCACCTGCTGGCACAAGGAGTCTTCGCCGCACATCGAACTCACTTTCAGGCATACATTGAATGTGCCCACCGAGGCATAACTGTTTGAAGGATTCTGACTCGTAGAGCTATTCCCATCCCCGAAATCCCATTCCCAGGAAGTCGGATTCAATGTGGACAAGTCAGCAAAATTGATGGTGTTGCCAATGGTCACGAATGTGAACACCGGAACCGGCGGAATGCATGTCACTATGATTGTCTGGCAAACCTGATCAAAGCCGCAAACTGTATTTACCGTGAGACAAATCTGGTAGGTTCCGGGAGTGAGGTAAGTATGAACCGGATTCTGTTGATTCGAAGAATTACCGTCGCCAAAATCCCAGGTATGATTTGCCGGATTGTTGAGCGAGGTATCTGTAAAAGTTGCAATGAGTTCGTTCTGCGAAGATGTGAATCCGGCTACAGGAACCGGACAAGTAATGGTTACGAACTGGCAGGTTTGTTTGGATCCGCATGAATCAGAAACGGTCAGACATACATTGAATATCCCGGTATTTCCGTATGTATGGGTCGGATTCTGAATCACGTTGAAGTTACCGTCGCCGAAATCCCAAGACCAGGAAATCGGATTTCCTGGCGTGTTATCGGTAAAGGTTGCTGTGTAATTGTTGGTGCTCACTGTGAAATTCGTCTGAGGCAGAGGACAAATCACATTCACTGCCTGGCATAAAGTATCTGCGCCGCAAATCGTAGCTCCAATGAGGCAAACTGTATAAGTACCAGCAATCGAATAATTGTGAGTCGGATGCTGAGTCGTGGACACATTTCCATCGCCAAAAGTCCATGTCCATCCGGTTGCACCAACTGTAAGATCCGTGAAAGCCACTGACAAACCTGAGCCGGCAAAAGAAAAATTGGTTACCGGCACGGGACAGGTCACAGTTACAGTTTGACAGGATGTATCGGGACCGCAAGTGTCGGCAACTATCAAACAAACGGTGTAAGTCCCCGGTGCGGCAAATGCATGTGTTGGATTCTGGAGCAAAGAAGTCGCGGTGCCGTCACCGAAATCCCATACCCACGAAGAGGGACTACCCTGAGACTGATCCACAAAATTGACCGACAACTGGTTTTTGATATAAACGAATCCGGAAATCGGCTGCGGACAAACGATAGAAACAATCTGGCAAACAGAGTCTGATCCGCATGCATTGGTTGCTGTCAGGCAAACGGTATAGCTTCCCTGGTTGGTGTAAGAATGGCCGGGATTCTGCAAAGCTGAGGTATTTCCGTCCCCGAAATCCCAAAGCCATGTACCGGGGGTTTGCGTGGAAGCATCGGTAAAAGTCATACTCAAACCGGAGGAGGTATAGGTGAATGCAGTTCCGGGTGTCGTACAACCGGTTGGTACCGGTTTGCAGAGCGTATCAGAACCACATGCATTTCCGACAATCAAACAAACAGTATATGTTTGAATGGTTGCATAAGTATGTACCGGGCTCAACTGGCTGGAGGTATTTCCATCGCCAAACAACCACAAGTACGTAGTCGGACTGCCCGAGGAGAAATTGGTAAAGGTTACCGTGAGGTTGTTGGTGGAATTTGTCCAGGCAGGTACCGGCAACGGACAGGTAATCGCAACCATCTGGCAGGAGGAATCCACCCCGCATGAATCCTGAACTGTCAAACAAACCTGGTAGGTGCCGGTCGTCGCGTATGTATGATTCGGATTTTGCGAGGATGAAGTGTTGCCATCACCAAAAGTCCAGAGCCAGGCCTGGGAACTTGCGGAAATGTCAGTGAAAGTTGCAGACTTGTTATTCGTAGTATAACTGAATGCGGCGGTCGGAGCTGTGCAATTGGTATTGACCGGCTGGCAAATTGTGTCTGCGCCGCAACTGCTGGAAGCAATCAGGCAAACGGTATAGGAACCATTTGCCGTATAGGAATGAACGGGATTCTTCAATGTCGAAGTGTTTCCATCGCCGAAACTCCACAACCAGGTCGTCGGCGTGAAAGTGCTGATATCCTGGAACGCTACTGTGAGACCTCCTGGTACGAAAGCAAATGCAGCGGCAGGAACCGGGCAAATTGTGACCAATTTGCAAGTCGTTGCATTGCAGGTCGAATTCATGGCTGTGAGGCAGACATTGTATGTGCCATTAGCCGTATATGTGTGCTGAGGATTTTTCTGAGTTGAAGACGTTCCGTCTCCAAAATTCCATGACCAGCCGTTGGCTCCTACCGTACCAGAAGCAAAAGTCGCCAGCATGTTTGAAACCAGGAAATTGAAATTGGATGATACTTTCTCTACAACATCCAGGGCCCATGAAATCTCAAGTCCCCAGTTGATGCTCGTCGTTTTCCAGCTTCCCCCCGATCTTTCCCAGGCAGTCGCAGGGATTGTCTGCCCGTCGGCATTGGATATCAATCCGACGGTGTCACCTGCAACTGCAGATAGGACGTAACCCGCAAAGAAATCGCCGTTGACATTGATGGCGGGGTTAAATACTGCTACTGTCAGTCCGCCTGCTGTATCTATTGCTGAATAAGGGACCGGCACCTGGCCGACGATGGTTCCCGGCGAGCCATTGGCTCCATCATCCTCCCAGATCGTTGCTACGACGCCGTTTGCTCCTTCTTTCGCTCCAAACAGGAAGCGAATCTCGCCGACACCAAAATTTCCGGTGTAGGTAAATTTCTCGGCGACCTGGTTGGTTCCGATGCTGTTTTGCCCGCCAACAAATCCACCTGCGGCATCAGAATACAATGTCGCAGTCCCAAAAGCATTGGTCAATGTATCACAGGAAGAAACCGGCAATGATCCGACGATTACCGTCTGGCAAACGGTGATGGTTCCGCAGGCATTGGTAGCATCGAGGCAAACTGTATATGCACCGTTCGTTGCATATGTATATACCGGATTTTTCACCGTCGAAGTCCCTGCGCCATCCCCAAAATCCCATGCCCATTGGGAGGGATTGTTTGAGGTCATGTCGGTGAAAGTCACTGTTGTTCCTGCAGCAGTATTGCTGAAGGCGGTGCCCGGCGCAAATCCCGAATTCACCACTACCGTCTTGCTTGTTTGATCCTTGCAGGTGCCCGTCCACATTTGTACCGTATCCTTGAGATTTACGATGAAAGAGCCGACACCCGAATAGGTGTGAGTCGGATTGATGAAATTTCCGACCGGAGTTCCGTCGCCGTAATTCCAGGTATAGGACAACTCGGGAACATTGAGAAAGGCATTGATATTGTAAAATTTGCTTTGCGACCAGGGTGTTCCGGTGAATGTAAAATCAACCGGAACGGTGGGACAAGTTGGTGTCTGATCAATATTAAAAGATGGTGTCAAATTATATATCACAAAGGGGTGAAGGAGCCAGTCGGCATCTGCGCCTGCAGCAAAAAGGCTGATCCATCCGCTTCCCGGCACGAAAATCCCACTCAGATCTTCTGCAAGCCCATCAAAATTGTTCGCATCATTCAGAAGTACCATGACAGGTGTATTGCTTGTAGATGTAACCGTCAAACAATAATCAGCCAGAGGATTGGCAGGAACGGCAAACGAAAGTTTCTTCTTCAGCAAGACGAGGTTGAAACCGTATTTGTTGGAATCCACAGTAATCGTCCCGGATGCAAGCGCGGCACCTGTTGGCAGCCCCAAAGGATCCGCGAGAAAAATTGAACCTGTTAATGTTACGGTCGCTGAAGTCGCAGCATCCACATAGGCCCAGAATTCAAACCCGGTTACAGAAATCGGCGCAGGTCTCGGATACCATTGGGAAAGAGAAGTGAAAGAACCATTTTGGATTGGCGCGACGGTTGATAAACCTGTTGCTTTTCCAAGCGGGTACCTGACTGTATCCACACATTGTGCCTGAGCAAACATCATAGGGCCGCCGTTCGATTGGTTGATTCCCCCATTGCCACCCGAAAGCAATGGCTGAAGATTCCAGGCATTGATGGTTTGAGCGGGAGGAAGCGGCTTGCCCATCAGCTTCGCAAATTTGCTTTTCGCCGATTCAACCGAACTCTTCTGAACTGATCCGCTCGGGAAATTGACTTGGGCCCTGAATGAGAAAACGGGCAACAAAGCAAGACATAACAAGTAAGGCAGGTATCTTTTCGTCATAGCAATCAATCAGGTCATTATCAGGCTCTCCGGTTCAGGATGCCCGGTATACGCTGTAAAAGCCGTAAATTACGTCATTTCCCGGATTTTACGCAAAGGATTACGATGTGAATATCCTCGATTTTGCACTCAAAACAGGCTATTCTTTCAAAATCGGATAAGTCACCCACATACTTCCCTGCCTGAAAAGCAAAAAGTTGAATCCCGGCGACAATTTCGAGGTATTCAATCTTCCCGAAACTTTGCCCGGATGGTCCAACCTGATTGGTGGGAAAACTTCCTGACCAACCGCATTTAAAATGGTGATTTCCAAGGTGCCGGGAGTAATATGTTCCGCCTGGAATTGAATGAATTCATTGACCGGATTCGGATACACAGCAAAATCCCCTTTCCCAAAGTCTGCCAATCCCACAGTAACCGAAATTTGCTGGCAAGCAGAATCTGTTCCGCAAATGTTATTCACAGACTGACAAACTGTATAATTTCCGGAAGCAACATAAGTATGAATGGGGCTGGGCTGTGTGGATGAATTTCCGTCGCCGAATGTCCATGAATAACCTGTCGGACTGCCACCCGAATTGTCGGTGAATACAGCTACCGCCCCGGTTACCAATGCGGAAAATCCTGCTGAGATATCGCAAACCTGAACGGTCTGACAAATGGTATCGGTCCCGCAGGCATTGACGGCAACGAGGCAAACATTGAATGTGGACTGAAATGTGTAATTGTGAATCGGATTCTGCTGGTTTGAGGTGTTCCCATCGCCGAATGTCCAGGCCCAGGCCGATCCATTTGCTGATGAATTGGTAAACGTCACCTGGTTTCCATTGATGGAAAATGAAAAACCGGAAACCGGAAATGCACATGTTACAATGGAGTCGCAAAATGTATCAGCCCCGCATGAATTTGTAGCAGTCAGACATACTATATATGTTCCGGGTGTGGCATAATTGTGAGAAGGATTCTGCTGATTTGAAGAATTTCCATCACCGAAATCCCATGACCAGGAAGTCGGCGAGCCGCCGCTGCTGTCAGCGAAAGTTGCCGTTGGCCCGCTGGTATAGAAGGAGAAATTACCCGAAGGTGTCACGCAGGTGATTACAACCGAATCACATTTTGTCGCAGAGCCGCAGGAATTGGCGGCCGTGAGACATACCGTAAATGTTCCGGCTGACGAATAAGAATAAACCGGGTTCTGCGACGTATCGGAACCTCCGTCCCCAAAAGACCAGTACCAGGAAACCGGAGTTGCGTTAGATCCGTCTGTAAAAGTGGCGACCTGCCCGTTTACTGTCGAATTGAAAGCGATTCCGGGAGCCGGGCAACCCGGACAAGGTCCGTTCCAACCGAGGTTGAGCAAGGCCGGATCATGGAAGTCGGAATTGGTCCAAACCACTTCATTCCCCCAGTAATAAAACAGGACGGGAACAAAGGGATCGAGCAAGGGCATGACCGTTGAAACAACCGGGATTTTATATTGACCTGAATTGGTTGAAAGAACTGTTAATGAAGCAGTTGGAAAAATAATATTTCCATGCCAGTTCGAGTCATTTTTGGTGATATTCCGGAAACAGGTTTGGTAACCGTCAGAAATCCTCATTCCGGCTGTAAGCAGGTCCGGCGCTGTGTTTTGTGTTGCTCCCCACAATCCACCATTCGTGTCGGTATCCGCCCAGGAATAAAAAATCAAAGAACCATCCTCCGTTCGTGAGACCTGGGGACGGTTGTACTGAGTTGCAATGTTTGCCCCTACGCCATAAGTGAAACTGAATGTGAGCGAAGGGGCAACATACCTGACGGTCCAGGTTACCCCCCCATCGGTTGAAGTCACATCACCCATGAATTTTCCCTGGTTGGAAAAATAAGAGTACAGTCCGCCGGGCGCCGGACCATTGAAAATGGTAGCGAACAGGTGGGGATTGCCGGATGAATCCACAACGAGGTCAAAGTCAAGTCCGAGTGAAGGAATCCCTGATCCGCCGTTGAGTTTGATCAGGCTGTCGTCAATCCAGGGGACTACAGACATGTCCACATCAAATGCGGTTCCCCAGGTTTGTCCGCCGTTGGTTGATTTCATGAATACCGGACTTTGGATGGAATCCTGACCGCCGGTGACATCGCCGATCCAGGCAATCCATCCGGTCATTCCATCGGGTGAAAATGAAATATTCGGAGATTCGAAATAGGTAAAGCCGGTTGGTTTGTTGTGCGGCGGCATCACCGATTGAAATCTCAGCCAGTTGACATCCTGGCTGGCGGTATCCCATGTTCCTTTGTAGATGAACAGGGAATCGCCGAAAGTAACGGAAGGGTTGATGAATTCGCGGTCAACCATCCAGAATTCGCCCGGCAAACCCTGGCAAAGTCCACCCGGGATATATGCACTTTTCCCAATGTAATTGTAATGTTCCTTGGTTACCGGAGTACCGGTCGTCACGGAAGCAACACCCAGTGCATGTCCGTCCCATTGGGGAGTGGCATCCAAAGAAGGCCCACCCCAGACGACGAAAGCTTTGGAGATGTCGGTTCCGTTGTCGGGATTGTAAAAAGCGCAGCTCGGATAACGGGCAGGAAGGGTATAAACCGGATTGAGCAATCCGACATCATTGGTAAAAGTAGATCCCCCGTCAGTTGACAGGTCGTAACGAAGTTTTCCATTGTCTGCAGTCGTTCCGCCCCAGACGGAGATATCCTGGCGGTGAATAAATACAACCGCATTCAGTGAATCGCTGGCCGCAACCTGGTTTTGCTCATCGAGGACGATGGTGTAAACATTGGAGGCGCTTCCGAGGGGAATGGGTGCGAGCTGGGCATTGGAAATCATGAAAGGCAGCAGGAGGATTCCGAGAGGAAGGAGGATTTTCATGATTTGATCAATTGATGATTATTTTCCTGATCATGAACGTATGATCCATCGAAATTCCAAGGAAATAGACACCGGAAGGCAATTCCCTGACATCCACTTCCAGTTCAAATCCGGAAGACACCGGGCCCGATTTCAAATTTCTGATTTCCTGCCCGATGGTGTTTTTCAGGGATAGCCTGAAACCATCCGTCACTCCATCAGGGACTCTGATCGTGAAACTCTCATATGCAGGATTTGGATATATATCAATTGCCCTGCTGATTCCCTCGTCTCGTCCAACGGTGACGCCGAGAATTGAACAAGTCGAATCATCGCCACAAATATTTGTGACGGTCTGACAGACGGTATATTGGCCGGATGCCGCATAAGTATGAATCGGGCCTGGCTGGGTACTTGTGTTGCCGTCACCGAAATCGTAAAGATAAGATGTCGGATTGCCGGTTGCGGTATTGGTAAACACCGCAATGGCACCGGTGATCACATGGGTAAATCCGGGAACAGGTGATGCACAAAGGATAACGGTCTGACAAAGAGTATCCCAGGCGCAGCCATTGTTCACAAAAAGACAAACCGTATATGTGTCGGTTACGGCATAGGTATGCGTCGGATGTTGTTGATTGCTTGCATTGCCGTCACCAAAATCCCATCCCCAGATCGTAGCGCCGCCAATTGTCTGATCTGTAAAATTCACCGTTGCGCCATTTTGTGCAAAAGCAAAGCCGGCAGTCGGATCAAAGCAAAGAGTAATGGTACTGCAGGTCGTGTCGGTTCCGCAAGGATTCGTCACAATGAGACAAACGGTATAAGTTCCCGCGGCCGCAAATGTGTGAATCGGATTGGCTATGGTATCGGTGGTTCCGTCGCCGAAATCCCAGTCAAAAAACTGTCCGCTTCCCGAGTTGTTGGTGAAAATTGCATTGGCGCCATTCACAGTATTGCTGAAGGAAGCTGTCGGAAGGCAGGAGAAATTGCCGATGTCAACTCTGATCATCACTTCCTCGGTTTTGTTCTGCCGGTAATCTGACCAACCGCCGCTGAGCACTTCATAATTTCTTCTCGACATCGGTCCGGTATTTTCGGTACCCAGGCTGGCATTGGCCCCACCCATCATCCAGGCAACGTAAAATCCGCCCGAAGTGATAGTAATTGTATTCGTCATCGTCACCGGAAACCAACCCGATACCGGCGAAGTAATCATCTGTGATTCCAGTACGGTACCCGGCGCCCCTCCCGGACCATTGTCGTCAAAAACTTTGGCCATAAACCCATCCAGCGTGCTGGAAACGAAATATTCTACCGAAACGATATCGCAGGGATACACCGGCGGTTCGATATAAATTCCGAGTCCGTCTGTCGTGTCCCCCCCTGCCCAACTGATTGTTCCGGT
>Ga0247727_10007316_pt1 | contig 21074 bp, 21 predicted proteins | sample WisWelCaveWW1625_FD_202498 | JGI IMG/M metagenome (GOLD analysis project Ga0247727, IMG submission 202498) | Biofilm microbial communities from Wishing Well Cave, Virginia, United States - WW16-25 | ecosystem: Environmental > Aquatic > Deep subsurface > Groundwater > Cave microbial mat | place... | reverse complement strand
ATCGAGGAACGTCGTGACCCGGTCGAGCGACGCGCGGACGCGCTCGCTGCGGCCGAACGGGAACGAGCCGAAGGCGAGCGCGGTGAGCGGCCCGAGGAGCCCGCCGCGGTCGAAGAAGTAGTCGGCCGCGGCGGCGACGGCGGTCCGGGATCGGATGCCGACGGGCAGCGCTGCACGGATCGTCGGCGCGTCGAGATGGCTGGCGTGGTTACCGCAGATGAGGACCGGCTCGCGGAGGCCCCGGAGGTGCTCGCGGCCCTCGACCCTCGGCCTGGCGAGGTATCGCGTCACCGGTCCGACGAGCGCGAACTCGAGGATCGCGCGAAGGAAACGGCCGGCGCGGCCGAAGGCCCAGCCGCTCGCGCCGGCGACGCCGGTCGGGGCGCCCGTCGACGACGCCGAGGCGGCGGCCCGGGCGACCGCGGCGAGATCCTCTGCCACCGTCAGGTCCTCGACGTCGAGATCGACGCCCAGCCGATCCGCGATCTCGAGGGCGAAGCCCACGAGGGCCAGCGAGTCGAGGTCGAGATCGGCCATCCTCGAGCTCGGGCCGAGGTCCGGCGGGCTCGCGCCACGGAGCCGGACGAGCGTCCGATGGGCCGCCTCGACGACCGCGGCCTCGCGATCGACGGTCGGCGGCGGGCCGCCGGCCGGCAACGATCCGACGGACGGCGGCGACGCGGGCGTCGGCGACGACCCAGGCCCCGACCGCGTCTCCACCTGGCTCCCGGCCTCGCCCGAGTCCAGCGGCGCCACGGTTTCGAGCCAGCTCGCCACGTCCGGCCGGCGGACCTTGAGCGTGTGGGTCCGGGGCAGGTCCGGCTCCGGCCAGCGCCACCAGCGGCCGACCCGCTGATGGGGTGCCAGCGTGGCGTTCGCGGCGGCGACGGCAGCCTCGAGCGACCGGTCGTCGGCCGACGGGTCGGTCGCCACGAGCACGCCGACGAGCCGGCCCGTGCCGTGCTCCAGGACGACCGCCGAGCGGATCTCGGGACGCTCGCGGAGCGCGGCCTCGACGTCCTCCGGGTACACCTTCAGGCCGTTCGGCAGGGCGATCCGGTCGCGCGTCCGACCGAGGATGACGATCTCGCCGTCCGGCTCGAAGCGCGCCGCGTCGCCGGTGTGGACCCAGCCATCGACGAGCACGGCGGCCGTGGCGTCCGGCTGCTCCCAGAAGCCGAGCATCAGGTTCGGGCCCCGCGCCACGAGCTCTCCGTCCTGCGCCAGGCGCACGTCCATTCCGACCATCGGCCGGCCGACGGTGCCCGGCCGTCGGCTCCCGCGCGAGTGTCCGGCGATGGCCGCCGCCTCGGTGGCGCCGTAACCCTGGACGACGAGCACGCCCATCGCCTCGAAGGCGAGCTGCAGCTCCGCCGGCAGCCGCGCCCCACCGGAGGTCACGATCCGCAGCGCGCCGCCGAGGCGCGCCAGGACACGCTGGAAGAGGATCCGGCGGACGGCCACCGGCAGCCGCAGCGCGACGCGGCGGAGGGCGCGCAGCAGGCCGAGCCGGCCGGTCCGCTTCGCCTCGCCGACGATCGCGTCATCGAGCAGCTGGAGCACCTGCGGCACCGCGGTGATCGCCGTGATGTGGCCGCTGCGCAGCGTCTCGAACACGGCCGTCGGCGTCAGCTCGGGCAGGAAGGTGAGCTGTGAGCCCGTCACTAGGCCGTGGAACAGGGGAACGGTCTGGCCGTACATGTGCGACAGCGGGATGAACGACAGCGCCCGTTCCGCCGCGAGGCCGGCGGTCGCGGCGATCGCGCGGGCGTTGTGGATCATCGCCGCGTGGCTCAGCACGACGCCCTTCGGGTCGCTCGTGCTGCCGCTCGTGAACAGCACCTCGGCGACGTCGTCCGGGCCCGGCGGGGCGGGCAGGTCCGCTTGCGTGGGCGGCTGCGCGAGCATGTCCGGACCGAGGACGACGACCGGCGCGCCGAGCGCCGTCGCCTGCCCCTCGAGCCCCGGCCCCGCGATGACGAGCCGCGGCCGCGTTCGGCCGCCGATGCGGACCGCGACGTCGTTCGCCATGCGGACGTCGAGCGGCACGATCGCGGCCCCGAGACGCCACGCGCCGAAGTACGCCGCAACGAGCCACGGGTCGTTGGGCGACCACGTCACGACGCGGTCGCCCGGCTGGACCCCCGCGGCGGCGAGGGCGGCCGCCGCGCCCCGACTCCGCCGCCCGAGATCGCGGTACGTCCACGTCTCCCGCCGGCGCCCGCGCCGGATCGCGAGGGCGATCCGATCCGGTGTCCGAGCCACGGCACGCTCGAGGAGCTCGACGAGCGTGTCCCCGGTCAACTCCGCAAGTCGAGGCGGGAGCGGCGGGCCACTGCGCACGGACCCGTCGAGGATCGATGCCGGCAGGGTCCGGCGCGTGCTCACGGCGTGTCCGGGTGGGCCCGCCGGGCGACGAGCCCGTCCTCGATCGGCCGCAGTGATCGCTGTGAGGCGGGCTTCAACCGGTACAGGTTCATCCGCTGGACTCCCTCCGCGGTGAGACGCGAGCGTTGTGCGGCCGTTACTCCGGAGAGCGTCGCGTCATCTTGAAGGTACAGCCCGAAGCGGAGCCACGCCCGGCGCGCACGACGAAATCGCCCGCCACCGTGCGCCGGTGGCGGGCAGTCGGGCTTCCGCTCGCGTCAGGTCACGTGGCGGCGGCCACCGTGATCGTGCCGAACATCCCGGCCTCGAGGTGCCCCTCGATCTCGCAGACGAGCTTGAAGGTGCCGGCCTGGGTCGGGATCAGGTACACCTCGATCTGCTGGCCGGCAAAGACCTCGACCTCACGCGGAGCCCACGCCTTGAACTCGGCAGAGGCGTCTTCCGCCTTTCGGAAGGCGACCGCGCCGAAGAAATCCTCGGCCGTGAACTCGTGCTTGACGTCGCCTGTGTTCACGACCTTGAGCACGTATGGCTGATTCACCGTCAGCGCGAACTCATTCGGTGTGAAGGCGAACTCTGAAAGTTCGATCGTCAGCTCCTGCTGGCTCGCCCAATCGGTGGACTTCACCAGGGCCGGGCCGTCGTGGGCCCACGGGCCCAGCGCGACGTCTGCGAGCTCGATCGGCGGAGCGGCCGGGGTCTCGCCGGTAACGGTGATCGTGCCGAACATCCCGGCCTCGAGGTGCCCCTCGATCTCGCACACGAGCTCGTACGTGCCAGGGAGAAGCGGGATGAGGTAGAGCTCGGCCGACTTGCCGGCGAAGACCTCGATCTCGGTGAAGAAGGGCACTTTCACCTCGCTCTCGGCCGTCTCGGCCTTGCGCGTGGCGACCGACCGGAAGAAGTCCCCGGCGGTGAACTCGTGCTTCACCGTGCCCGTGTTGACGACCTCGAGGATGTACGGCTGGCCGGCCTCGAGGACGATGTCCTTCGGCGTGAAGGAGAACTCGGACATCTCGATCCTGACCGTCTTGGCCGTATCCCAGTCGGCTGCTTGGACGAAAGCGGCCGCGTTCGAGACGTACCGCTCGACGGCAGGCGGCTCGCTCGCGGGCGGCTCGGCCGACAGGTCGGGCGTCGGACTTGGTCCGCCTCCTGAACACGCGGCGACGAGGAACATGACGACGACGGCTGCGGGACCGCTGACGGATTTCATGCTGACCTCACTGGGTTAGGCGACCAGAGCGAAGGAGGGTCTGGCGTGAGGTCGAGCATGCGAGCCATGTGGCCCGAGCGTAATCCCCGGTCCCGATCGACCGCCTTGCCGGAACGACCCATTGCCCGATGGGCGGAATGGGGGATGCCGTCGACGACGAGGGCCCCCTACTGCTCCATCAGACCGTGCTCGATCGCGTACCGGATGAGCCCGGCCTTCGAGTGGAGATCGAGCTTGGCCATGATGTGGTCGCGGTGCGACTGGACGGTGTGAGGGCTCAGGAACAGGGTGGTGGCGATCGCATTCGTTGTGAGCCCCTGGGCGATGAGCCCGAGGATCTCCCGCTCGCGGTCGCTGAGCCGATCGTAGGACGTCCGCTCCGCGCCACCCTGGCTGCGACGCAGATAGTCGGCGACGAGCTTCTTCGTGGCACTCGGAAAGAGATAGACCTCGCCGCGCTTCGCGGCGCGCACGGCCGCGAGGAGGTCCTGCACCTCGGCGCCCTTGAGCACGTACCCGACGGCGCCGGCACGGAGCGCCTGGAACAGGTAGTCCTCCCGGTCGTGGATCGTGAGGATGACGACCTGGACGGCGGGGAACCGCTCCCGGATCTCACGCGTCGCGTCGAGCCCGCTCTGGCCGGGCATCGCGATGTCCATCAACACGACGTCGGGCGACGCCTCGGCGATGACCGTCATCGCTTGCCGAGCATCGCCGGCCTGGCCGACCACTTCGATGTCCGCCTGGCTGGACAGCAGGCCGAGGATCCCGTGGCGGACGAGGGTGTGGTCGTCCACGATCACGACGCGGACGGTCATTAGGCGGCCTCCGGGACGATCGGCACGTCGACCACGATCTTGGTGCCCCGACCGCTGGCCGATCGGATGTCGATCGTCCCGCCGAGCAATGTCACGCGCTCCTGCATGCCGACCAGCCCGACACTGCTCTCCGAACCGGCCGGACCGAGCGTGCGGGCCACATCGAACCCCAGGCCATCATCGACGATGCTGACCCGTGCCCGCCCGCCGGTCGCCACCAGGCCGATACGCACATGCGCGGCCCCCGCATGCCGTGCGATGTTGCTCATCGCTTCCTGGACGATCCGGAAGAGCGTCACCTCGATGTGGGCGGGTAGACGAAGACTGGCCTGTTCCGCCTCGATACGTACATCGACACCATCATCGGCGAAGCTCGTCTCGCTCAGCCAGCGGATCGCCGGCACGAGCCCGAGATCGTCGAGCACCGATGGGCGCAGGCCGAGGATGAGGCGACGGATCTCCTCGAGCAAGCCGGCGGCGATCGCGCGCGCCTCGAGGATCCGCCCCCGGGCGTCTGAAGGCCTTGCCTCGAGATCGTCGCGTGTCCTGTCGAGCGCGATGGTGAGGGCGGCTAGCGCCTGGGCCGTCTCGTCGTGAAGCTCACGTGCGAGACGGATCCGCTCATCCTCCTGTGCCGAGATCGTCCTGCGAAGCACCTGACCGAGGCGCGCCGTCCGGTCGGCGACGCGTGATTCGAGTTCGCGGTTCGCCTGCTCGATCGTCTCGTGGGCGGCGTTGAGCCGCTGGCGCATCGCCTCGAGGCTCTCGGCAAGCTGGCCGACTTCATCCTGCGCGCTCACCTCGATCGGGCTCGTGAGGTCGCCGCCCGCCATCCGCTCGGCGGCGCGCCGCAATTGCTCGGTCGGCTTGACGACCCGACGGGTCGTGCCCCAGGCGACGACGAGCGTCACGACCAACCCGAAGCCGATCGACAGGAAGAGCCGGTCGCGGAGCTGGATGGGGAGAGCGAGGGCAACATCGACGGGCTGCTCGAGGACGACATAGAACGGACTCGAGCCAAGCGGCACGGCGGCCATCACGTGCGGGGCGCCGTCCCCACCCTCCCCCGGATCGTGCAGCCGCGTGGCCGCGGACCTGGTCGCCATGAGGTCGCGGACCGCCGCGAAGTGGGGGCTGAGCTCCCCAGGCCGCTCGTCTGAGCCGACGCCCAGCAGGGCGATCCCGTCCGGACCGACGACCTCGAGATGGTACTCATCCATGATCCCTGCCGATGAGCGGGACTCGGCGGGCGCCCGAGGTTCGCCGTGATCGGCCGGCACGAACGGCTCGTCGCGGCTGAGCGCGACCGTGTGGACGACGACGGTCGGTCCGTGGTTTGGCGGGGTCGAGGCGACTCGCACCGTGAGCGCGGCGAACGGCTGCGCTCCGCCAGCGGAGCCGAGCGCGGGCAGGACCACGAGGCGGCCTTGCTCCGTGGCGGCGATCCGTTCCCAGATGGCTTGCTCGAATCCCTGGTGCGAGTCGGGAGCGCCCGCTTCCTCCACGACGAGACCCGAAGTGTCAAGGATCCAGACGCCCTCGATCGCGAAGAAGGGGTAGACCTCGGGGGTTCGCTGGAAGCGAGCGAGGAGCCGGGCCGCAGTCCCGGCTGGGACGCGCGGTCCCGATCCAGGAAAGAGCTCCGCGCGAGCCTCCTCGATGGCGGCCTCGACCCGGGCGAAGTCTCGCTCGAGGATGCCGGCCGTCGTGTGCGCGGTGCTCAAGCGCTCGCGGTACACGAGCTGGGTCGCCTCGTCGATGGCGGCGAGGCCCAGCACCCCGACGACGCCGAACATGACCGCGAGACCGACGGCGACATAGAGCATGATCCGCTTCTGCAGGCCGAGGCGGCGGAAGCGGGGTACGGCGGCTCGCATGCGGGCGTGGCCCGGCCAGGAGCCGGGACCTCCACTCGATCCCATGGTCCGTCACACTACCGACCCGCCGCTGCACGTCGACAGGGCCGAACGTCACCGAACGTCCCGGCGAGGGCCCTCGCTCAGTCGTGGGCCGGGTCGGGCGGCCCCAGCCACGCCCGTGCCGATTCAGCATCATCGGACGACCGTCGGAGACGAAGCCACCAGCCGCCCCGATCCCGCCAGCTGACGGCCTCAAGGACGTCGCCGGCCTCGGCCGAGGCCGCATACTCGAGGCGGATCTCATGCGGCACCGCGGTCGTCGCTCCCGTGTCGCCGGCCGTGGCGATCGCCTCGTCGAGCCAGTCGAGGTAGACGGCGTTGTTGACGTGGCCCATCGGGTCGAGATCGGCCGGGCGGACCCGGATCGCCAGCCGGGCGGCGTGGGTCGGCGGCGGCGGCGGCGCCACCCGGGTCAACTCGAAGGTTGCCTCCGGGTTGGCGAAGACGCTGCCGAAGACGGGCGGGATGCGCACGATCCGACCACGCCGGTCAACCAGCAGCCAGTCGGTCAGGATGACCGCCGCTGATGCCCCGTCGGGCATCTTGAATTCGCCGCGGCGGCGGGCCCACGCCCGCCGGTGGCCGATGACGGCCGTCTCGACGCGGACCGTCGCACCGATCGGGATGGCGGCCGTGACGACGAGGTCGACCGCCCGGACGACCCACGAGAAGCCCTGCTCGTCGTACCAGCGACGATCGAATCCGATCGCCTCCGAGTGGCGCCACGCGATGTCCTGCGCGTAGCGGAGAAGCCCGGCGGTCCGCAGTCGGCCGTCAGGCCCGGCTTCGTCGAAGCGCACCCGGTAGCCGCCGATGAAGCCGTTGTCGATCCCCGGAACGGGCCGTGCCTCGCGGCCGGCGAGGAGCTGCTCGGTCATCCGGGGCGGGCCACGGCGGGCGCACCCGCCAGCCGATCGAGGGACTCGAGGGTCACCAGTCCGACGGGTCCGCTCGGCCGGGAGAGACGGGCGAGGCGAGCCGCGCACGAGCGCCGGGCGTCGAACACGACGAGCGCGACCGTCAACCGCTCGCCTTCGGCGATCGCGTTCCCGCGCGCGACGTCGAGCTGCAGGAGGACCTCCGGCCCGATACCGCGCGCGCCCCACTTGCAGTCGTACGCTTCGGCCGCGCCGGGCCGCTCGACGGTGACATCGTAGGGGTGGATCTCCGCGGTCACGCCGTCGAACAGGATCCGCCGCTCGCGCCGGATGGCGCCGGGGGCCCGACGCGCCAGCAGACGTTCGGTCAGTGCTTCGACGATCGCACCCCGGACCTGGCTGCGGACGTCGTCGCCGAGCGCCGCCACGCGGAGCGCGACGGCCAGGATCGCCCCGGACGCGCCGGCGGCCGGACCCTCGAACAGGCTCGGGAACATCGTGCGCCAGGCGTCCGGGTCGGCCGATCCGCCGTTCATCACCGCGCGGGCGAGCGTCCGCCCGCCGAGCGAGGCGCCGGCCAGCAGCTCGGCCGCCTGCGCGACGAGTGGGTCGGCCTGCACGCCCGCGTAGACGACGGCGCGGGCATCGCGGGCGGCGTCCTGGAAGCGCATCAGGGAGCCTCCCCGAGCGCGAGCAGGGCCGCGGCCGGCAGCGTCGACAGCCAGTCGATCGCGCGGTGCGGGTCGTCGATCGCCTGCGTCTCCGCCACGAGGCGGTGGACCGCGGCCGCGGTCGTCGAACTCACCGACTCCGTGCCGCGCGTCGCCGCCACGTCGCGGAGGCGGGCGGACCACACGGCCCCGAGATCCGCGACGTACTGCCACTCGTCGGCAACCCCCTCGCCGACGGCGGCGAGCGCGGCGTGGCCGGCAAGGACCCGTTCGACAAGGTCTCTGACGGTGAGGGCGGCCACCCGGCTAGCGTAGCCGGGGTCGACGTCAGGCGACCGGCCCGGTGGACAGCGCGGAGATCGGGTCGCGACCCACGCGGCGCCTGCGCGCCACGCCATCGAGCAGCCGTTCGGCCCGGCTCAGCAGGTCGACGAGCCGGCGCTTCGCGGGGTCGTCCCAGCGGAAGGAATACGCAGCGATGGCGGCCGTCCGGAGACCCGCGGCGTCGCGCCGCAGCCCGGACCGCTCGAGCGCAGCGACCCGGTCGAGGAGTGCCCGATAGAGTTCCGGCAGTTCGTGGGCGATCGACTGGCCGTCCATCACCCGCCAGCATCGACCCGTCGGTCCCGGATGGGAATAGCCCGCTCGTCCCACGCCGATCGCGCCGAACGGCTGCGACGGTGGGCCCGGAGCCGATGTTCTGCCGACGCGCGATCTGACGCGCGGGTCATGGGCGTGCCGAGCCCCGGCCCGCTGGTTGAGCGGGCGTTGTTCACCGTGTGTTCAACCGGACGGCCGAGCCGGGGGACGGGCGCGGCAGACGGCCCTTCCTGCTCACGGGACGATCAAGGCGCGACAAGGCTGGTCGCCGGCGACGAGGATCGAGCGTCGGCTGAGCTGGACGCCGCGGATCGCAAGCTGCGGATGTCCGGCGCATGGCGTGGTTGAACACCCCGTGAGCGGCCCGCAGGGTCAGCGGCCCGCTGCAGCGTCGAGCGGCCCGCGTGTGAGCCAGCTGTAGCGTCGAGCGGGCTGTAGCGTCGAGCGGCGCGTCAGTCGCCGCGGTGCCAGCCGCTGCGGACCTCGAACCGACTGAACGATCCCTCGGCGGCGGACCAGCTGACCCGCACCTCGGTCACGCGCGCCCCGGGCGGCCCGCCGGCGACCGCCTCGGCGAAACGCTCCAGCGGCGGCCGCAGTCCCTCGGCGACGCAGCGGACGGTCCCATCCGGCTCGTTCGCAACCCAGCCGGGCAGGCCGAGCTCGGCGGCGAGCCCCAGCACGTAGTAGCGGTAGCCGACACCCTGGACCCGACCCCGGACGCTGACCTCGACGCGCTCCAGCTGGTCCCGCTCCGTCACCGGTCCCGCTCCGTCACCGGTCCCGCCCGTGGCGCCCCCCGGAGCCCCACGCCACAGCGAGCACGTCGAGCGTCAGCTCCGGGGCGACGTTCGCCTCCATGAGGTCGCCGGCCTGGACCAGGCGCGCCAGGAACGACCCGGCACTCGCCGCGTCGAGCCGCGCGGTCGCCCGCTCGAGGTCCTCGAGCAGCGAGGGGTCGGCGAGCCGCCGACGCTCGCCGCGGCCGTAGAGCGTGAGGTCCCGCGTGACGCCCCGCCAGATCCCGACGAGCGCGAGGGCGCCGCGGCGGCGCTCCGCGGCCGGGATGCGGATCCGCCCGGACGCCCCGCCGGGGAGTCCGTCCTCCTCGGCATCGACCTCGAGCGGCCCGGCATCCGATCGTCCGGCCCCGCCGGCCGCCGCTCCCGCCCCGACCGCCGCCGGCGGCGTCCGGCGCCCGCGCGCAGCTCCGGTCTCGAGCGCCCGCACGAGATCGCCGCCCCGACCGGCGAGCTCGCGGATCGCAACGAGCCGGCCGGACCGGCCGAGCTGGAGGAGGTCGAGCAACCGGCGAGCGATCTCGGCCCGGATCGTCTGCGCCTCGGGCGACAGCGCGTAGGACATCGCCGCGCCCGGGCGCCCGCCTGCGAGCCGGGCCAGCCTCGCGGCGATCGGTGGCTCGGCGACGCCCCGCTCGGCGAGCAGCGCCTCGATGTCGCGGGCGCCGACCGGTCCGAGCCGGATCCGGGCGCAGCGGGACCGGATCGTCGGCAGCAGGCGGGCGTCGTCGTCCGCACACAGGATCGTCACGACGCCGTCGGGCGGCTCCTCCAGGGTCTTGAGAAAGGCCGACTGAGCGTCCTCCGTCATGCGGTCCGCGGATTCGACGATCGCGACACGGGCGCCGCCCTCGACCGGCATGAGCGCGAGGTCCGCGACGAGGTCCCGTACGCCACGGGGCCGATCGGTGCCGCCGATGCCGATCTGGTCGCCGGGGCCGGCCGGCGCGAGACGGTGGATGTCCGGGTGGTTCCCGTGCTCGACCATCCGGCAGCTCCGACACGATCGGCAGGGTCGGGCGGCCGGGTCCGGGTCGCTGCACAGCTGGGCTGCCGCCACGTCCAGGGCCACGGTCGTCTTGCCGGAACCGCGCGGCCCGACGAGGAGCAGCGACTGGGGCGTTCCGCCGCGGGCCAGCATGGACCGCAGGGCGGCCACGGCGTCGGCCTGGCCGCGGGTCCGCCAGCCGGACGGCGCCGGCTCCGCCGGACCGGGGGGTTGTGACACGACGGTGCCGATCCGGTCCGGCTACCCGGCGGTCGCCGCCTTCCGCGTCGTCCGGCGCTTCGGCGGCGCCGCAGCCTTCGACTCGACCTCGGCGCCATCCTTGGGGTTGCGGCTCGTGGCCCGAGGCGTCCGGCGCTTTGGGGCGGTTCCCTCCGCCGGCCCCGGTGCCTCCGACGCGGCCTCGCTCACGGTCACCTTGCGCACCGTGCGGCGCTTCGGCGCCGGCACCTCGGCAGCCGATCCAGCCGCGAGCGGCGCCTCGGCTTCCAGGGTCGGAGAGCTCGTGCGCGCCGCGCGCCGCTTCGGTGCGGCGCGTTCGGCGGGCGCCGCCTCGGCGACCGTCGGCTCCGGACGCGGCTCGACCCGGCGGGCTGGAACGAGTGGCGGCCGCTTGGCCGCCAGCTGCGCCCGCAGGACCGCCTCGAGCTCCGGCGGCACCTCGCTCCACGGCTCATCGGGCGATCCGGACGGCGCCGGCCTTGGGAATCGGTCGTCCCGCCGCGGAACGCCCTCCCGCCGCGGAACGCCCTCCCGCCGCGGGCCAGCCTCTCGTCGGGGCGGTCGGCCGGTCGGCTCGGGGTATCGGCTGACGGTGCCTCGACCGCCGCCGAAGCGCTCGCGGTCCATCGCCGCGGCGTACGCGCCGCGGGTTCCGCGCGGCCCGCCGCGGCCCGGCCCGCTCCGGCCGCCACCGCGCCGCTCTGCGATGAGGTACTCCGGGATCGGCGGCTCATCGAGGTCCTCGTCCTCGACCCTCGCGGCCGGCGTGGTCGGGCGGCTGGCGGCCTGGGGGACGCCGAGCTGCGAGTCCCATACGGAGCCGAAGGTCGACGCCGGCCGAGCCCGCCCGGCGAGCGCCGGCGTCGCGTCGACCGGACCGCCGGCGGCGGCCTCGTCGATGACGCCATCGGCCTCGAGGTCGACGGCCTCACCAGCCTCCTCGCCGGGTTGGCCGGCGCCGGCGGGCGCTCGATCCCGTCCGCGTCCGCGACCGCGACCGCCTCGGCGGCGCCTCCGCCGCCGGGCGCCCTCCTCGACCGCGGCATCGTCCAGCGGGCCCCCATCGGGGGCGACCGGCTCCACGACCTCGGCGACTTCGACCTCGACCTCGACCTCGCGGCGAGGTGCCGGGGCGCGGCGAGCGCGCGACAGCTTCTCGCCGGGCAGGGCGACGACGATCCCGGCGGCGGCCGGCTCTCCGGCGGCCGGCTCGGCGACCGCGGTCCGCGTGCGGGCGCGGCCTCGACCACGGCCGCGCGCCGGGCCGGTGCCCTCGCTCTGTTTGTCGGGCACCTCGGTCATCGACAGGTCGTCGTCCGACGCCACCCGGCGGCCGGAGCGGGATGAGCCCTTCTCGACCTTCGCCAGCGCGGCGATGTCCGTGAACTGATCGGCGACCTCGATGAGGTCGGATGACGTGTTGCCCCGGAAGCTGATCACCTCCACCCGGACGCCCATCTCCTGGACGGCGCGGATGGCGGGCGCGAAGTCGCCGTCGCCGGACACCACGATCGCGATGTCCAGGTTCCGGGCGGTCTTCATCATGTCGACCACGAGCTCGATGTCGAGGTTGGCCTTGACCTTGCCGTCACCGTACTTGCGGATGTCCTTGCTCACCACCTTGTAGCCGTGGCGGCGCAGGAAGTCGTGGAAGTTCCGCTGGTTCTCGTTATCGGGATCGAGGCCGGTGTAGGCATAGGCGCGCACGAGGTCCCGGCCGGCCGTGGCCGACTTCAGCATGGTCACGTAGTCGATGTCCACACCGGCCGCCTTGGCCGCGTAGAAGATGTTCGCCACGTCCACGAAGACGGCGACGTTCTTGCTCACGATCTCTCCCTACTCCTGCGCGCCCCGGCGTCCGGCGGATCCGCCCGTCAGCCGCCGCGTCGACCGGCGTTGCCCGCCGGTTCGAGCGGCCGTTCGATGAGCGGGCCCGCGTCGACGAATCCCTGACGCTCCCAGCGGGCCCGCTCCGCCGGGTCGTCCGGCCGCGGCGCCTGGACGGCGGCGCAGCCCTTGTTACGCGCCGATCGGACGACCTCCTCGATCAGCAGCTCGGTCACCCGCTCCGCGTCGTGATCGCCCGCCACGGCGAGCGTGTCCAGCACGCCGACGAAGCCACCCGACCGGACCGACGGTCGGATCGCCAGGACGGCGCCGCCGACGATCTCGCGCCGCAGCTCGGCGACGAGGACGCTCGCGTGCGGCAGGTAGACCAGCTGGCGCAGCAGGTCCGCGGCCTCCGGGCGTACGCCGGACAGCGCGACGAATCGCTCGACGTCCGTGATGCGTGCGGCTCGGACCGTGAATTCCACGCCGGCGGGTGCCACCTCTGGTGCGGCGCGATGACGATGCGACCCCCCGACCGGATCCGATCGGGTGCTGCCGGGTCCGCGGACCGCACGGGCGGCGAGCGTCGGCTCTGAACCATCCCGGGTGCGCGGCGCCGGTGTTGCAATCGGTGCGCCGTGGCCTATCATACGACATCGCTTCGGCGGCCACCCGTGCGTCGCCCGAGCGCCGTCTCCGATCCGCCGCCCGTCACGCACCGCCGCCCGAGCACCGCGACCGGAGTCCCCTCCACGGAGACCCGTCGCCGTCCGGGCACCCGGGCGCCGGAGGTGGAGGAGGGACGTCGCCGGGGCGGGGGCACGGCGGTCACCGACCGAGGGTCGCCCGGACCGACGGGTGATCGGCAATATGGAGGAGACTGCATGAAGCTCAGCAAGGTTGGGGCCATCGCCGCGGCCGCGATGTTCGCGTTCTCCGCGTGCGGGCCCACCGCGCCCGTTGAAAAGGGGACCATCCAGATCTGGTCCGAGCTGCCGCGCCAGGGCTCATCGAAGGGCCAGACGGACACGATCGTCGCAGCGATCAAGTACGCCCTCGAAGAGACGGGCAACAAGGTCGACGGCTGGACGATCGAGTACAGCGACAAGGACGATTCGACGGCCGAGGCCGGCGCCTGGACGCAGGAGCGGGCGACCGCGCTTGCGACCGAGGCGGCCAGCACGGCCGATCTCGTCGCCTACATCGGGACCTTCAACTCCGGCGCCGCCAAGATCGTCATCCCCGTCCTGTGTGGGGCCGGCATCGCGATGGTCTCGCCGGCGAACACCTACCCGGGCCTCACCAAGCCGGGCAAGGGCGAGGCGGACGAGCCGGGCAAGTACTACCCGAGCTGCAAGCACAACTACTTCCGCGTCGTCCCCGCGGATGACCTGCAGGGCAAGGTCGGAGCCGACTGGGCCAAGGAGCTCGGCGCGACGACGGTCTACGTCGTCGACGACAGCCAAATCTACGGCAAGGGCGTCGCCGACGTCTTCGAAGACTCGGCGGTCGCCGCCGGGCTGACCGTCGCCGCGCACGACCAGATCAGCGGCAAGGAGACTGACTACAAGGCCCTCGCGGCCAAGATCGCGGCCTCCGGAGCCCAACTCATGTACTTCGGCGGCATCACCCAGCAGAATGCCGGGCAGCTGTGGAAGGACGTGCGGGACGCCAGCGCCGACATCAAGCTGATGGGCCCCGATGGCATCTACGAGGACGCCTTCATCGACGCCGCCGGTGCCGCGGCCGAAGGCACCTACCTGACCTTCGGCGGCACCACGGCCGACCAGTACACCGGCGACGCGGCCGCCTGGCGCGACGCGTTCGGCGGGGCGGGCAACAAGATCGAGGTCTACACGATCTACGGATACGAGGCGGCGAAGGTCGTCCTCGCGGCGATCGAGACGGCCTCGAAGGCCGGCGCCAAGGACGCCGCGGCCCTCCGGGCCGGGACGATCGACGCGCTGCTCGCCACCAAGAACTTCAAGGGCGTGCTCGGCACGTGGTCGTTCGACGAGAACGGCGACACCTCGAACACGCTCTTCTCCGGCTCCAAAATCGTGGGCGGAAAGTTCAAGTTCGAGAAGGTCCTCGGCGGCTGACGGCGATCGTCAACCGTTGAACCAGCGGGGCCGGTCGTCGTCCGACGATCGGCCCCGTCTTCGCACCTCCGCCTCGTGACGATGGTCCGCCTGGGATCGAGGGAGGATCGGTGAAGGTCGTGGCGTGGCTCGGGCGCCATCGAGGCGCGACACTCGCCGCCCTGGTGATCGTCGCCGCCCTCGTTGCGTTCCGGTCGTCGGTGCCGATCTGGGGCGGCTGCACGAACAACCTCAACATCTGTGCGAACGTGATCACGATCGGGCTCTTCCAGGGCATGATCGTGGCCCTCATCGCGATCGGCTATACGCTCGTCTACGGGATCCTCCAGCTCATCAACTTCGCCAACGGCGACGTGTTCATGCTGGGCACTGTCATCACGCTCATCGGCGTTCGAGTCGCCGGCCTCGACGACGACAGCCCGGTGGTCTCGATCCTGCTCACCTTCGCGATCCTGCTGCCGCTTACGATGCTCATCACCGCCGGTCTGAATGCCGGCATCGAGGCCGCGGTCTACCGGCCGCTCCGCAGGGCGCCGACGCTGGCCACGCTCATCACCGCCATCGGGATGTCGTTCATCCTCCAGAACGTCGGGCTGCTGCTCAACGGCCCGTCGCCGGTGTCGCTGCCGACCCTCCTGCCGAAGGACAACATCATCGGGCCGGGCGGCCTGTTCGAGCTCGGCGCGATCGAGCTGAAGACGAGCCACCTGTTCGTCTCGGCGATCACACTGCCGCTGCTCGCCGGCCTCATCTGGTTCGTCCGGAACACCCGTCAGGGCAAGGCGATGCGGGCCACGTCCCAGGATCGAGAGGCCGCCGGGCTGATGGGCATCGACGTCAACCGGACGATCTCGCTGACCTTTCTGCTGGCCGGCGCGCTCGCCGGCGGCGCCGGTGTCGTGGTGGCGCTCTATCTCGGCACGGCGTACTGGTTCTTCGGCACGCCGTTCGGCCTGCTCGCCTTCACCGCCGCGGTCTTCGGCGGGATCGGCAACCTGGCCGGCGCGACCATCGGCGGTGTGTTCCTCGGGATCCTCATCAGCCTGAACGCGTACTACCTCGACACGCGCTGGCAGGACGTGATCGTGTTCAGCATCCTCATCCTCGTCCTCGTCCTCCGACCGACCGGCCTGCTGGCCGAGAAAGCGTCCGAGCGCGCCTGACGTGAGTGCAGCGACGGAGCCGTCGGGCGGCCGCTTCCGCGGGCTTCGGGTCGCGGTCGGCGATCCGCGCCGCCAGGTGCGGATCGTGGCGGCCCTGATCGTCGTGACGATCGTCTACGCCTTCCTCTACAACGACCTCCGCCAGGGCGCCCTGAAGCCGCTGTTCGAGACACTGCCGTTCCCGAGCGTGAACACGCTCATCATCATGTGCTACTACGCGATCCTCGCCCTCGGGCTGAACATCGTCGTCGGCTTCGCCGGCCTGCTCGATCTCGGCTACGTCGCGTTCTACGTGTTCGGCGCCTATACGACCGCGTTCCTCGCCTCGCCGCTCCACGACATCCACATGCCGTGGTGGATCGTCGTCTGGATCGCGGTCATGGTCGCCGCCCTCGCCGGCGTCCTGCTCGGCGCGCCCACCCTCCGGCTGCGCGGCGACTACCTGGCGATCGTGACGCTCGGCTTCGGCGAGATCCTGCCGGACCTGGCGCGCAACCTCGGCGAGATCGACCTCTCGTTCATCGGCGGTCCGAAGGACTTCAACCTCACGGCCGGACCGATCGGGGTCAACCCGATCGACCCGCCGATCATCCCGATCCCGGACTTCATCGGCAGCGCACTCGGAGGGCTGGGGATCGATGTCGGCGACGCCCTCGTCTTCTCGAACCTGAACCCGGTCGCGAGCTTCTATCTCATCCTCGTGCTTCTGCTCATCGTCTTCGGCGTGTGCGTCCGCCTGCGTGACAGCCGCCTCGGCCGGGCCTGGATGGCGATCCGCGAGGACGAGACGGCGGCGGCGAGCATGGGCATCGACACGGTCAGCACGAAGCTGCTCGCCTTCGGCCTCGGCGCCAGCTTCTCCGGCTTCACCGGAGCGTTCTTCGGCGCCTACTCGACGGCCATCTTCCCCGACTCGTTCAGCTTCGCCGTCTCGATCAGCATCCTGATCATGATCGTCCTCGGCGGGATGGGCAGCCTGCGGGGGGCGGTCGTCGGCGCGTTCGCCATCCGCTACCTCAGCGACGAGCTGCTGCCGTACCTCGGCGGCTTCGTGGACGAGCCGGTCCGGTCGGTCGGCTCGGCCCTGCCGGAGATCCCGATCCTCACGCAACGACTGGAGGCGTTCACTCTCACGAGCTACAACTTCCTGCTGTACGGGGTCATCCTCATCCTGATGATGCTGTACCGACCGGAGGGCCTCCTGCCGGTCGCGACCCGGAAGGCGGAGCTGCACGGCGAGGGTGTCGCCGCGGAATCGACGTTCGGCACCGCGGACGAGGTCGCCGAGGCGGCCACCGCGTACGAGGCCTCGATCCACGATCTGGAGGCGGGCACTCCGGGCGCCCTGTCGCCCGATTCCGACGACGAGCGCAGGTCAGGGCCATGACGGCGACCGCCCCGGACCTCATCCTCTCGGCGCGCGGCGTCACGAAGCGCTTCGGTGGCCTGCTCGCCGTGAGCGACGTCGACTTCGACATCCCGCGCCACGGCATCGTCAGCCTCATCGGCCCGAACGGCGCCGGCAAGACGACATTCTTCAACATGATCACCGGGCTGTACACGCCGAGCGACGGCTCGATCGCCTTCGACGGACGCGTCATCCAGGGCCGTGACGGCCCGAAGCGGTTCGTCCTCTCGAAGCCGCACCAGGTGGTCCGGGCGGGCATCGGCCGGACGTTCCAGAACATCCGACTGTTCGGCAACATGACCGCCCTCGAGAACGTCCTCGTCGGCCTCCATCACACGCTCAAGGGCCACTGGTGGGAGGCCATCTACCGGCCGCGCTCGCTCATGGACGAAGAGGCGCGTGCGCTCGCGCGCGGCCGCGAGCTGCTCGCCCTGATGAATCTCGACGCGCGGGAGCACGACTACGCGCGCAACCTGCCGTACGGCGACCAGCGCCGCCTCGAGATCGCCCGCGCGCTGGCGACCGACTGCAGGCTGCTGCTGCTCGACGAGCCGACGGCCGGCATGAACCCGAACGAGACCCTCGAGCTCACATCGTTCGTGCGCGGCCTGCGCGACCGGCTCGGGGTCACGATCCTGCTCATCGAGCACGACATGAAGGTGGTCATGGGCATCAGCGAGCGGGTGACGGTCCTCGACCACGGCGAGAAGATCGCCGAGGGCACGCCGGCCGAGGTCCGCGCCGACGTACGCGTGATCGAGGCCTACCTCGGCCGCGGCGCCGCGGGGCACAACTGAGCGATGGCCCTCCTCGAGCTCCGCGACGTCCACGCGTACTACGGCAACATCCACGCCCTCAAAGGGGTGAGCCTGACCGTCGACGAGGGCGAGATCGTGACCCTCATCGGCTCAAACGGGGCCGGCAAGTCGACGACCCTCAAGACGATCTCCGGCCTGCTGCGGCCCCGCGCCGGGGAGATCCTGTTCGACGGCCAGCGGATCGACGGCCGCCGCGCCGACCAGGTCGTGCGCCTCGGCATCACGCAGGCGCCGGAGGGTCGCCGCGTCTTCCCCCGCATGTCGGTCCGCGAGAACCTCGAGATGGGCGCCTTCCAACGCACCAAGGGCCCCGAGCTCGACCGCGATTTCGAGCGCGTCCTGACCCTCTTCCCGCGGCTGCGTGAACGCCTCGAGCAGGCCGGCGGCACGCTATCGGGCGGCGAGCAGCAGATGCTCGCGATCGCCCGCTCGCTGATGGCCGCGCCGCGCATGATCCTGCTCGACGAGCCGTCGATGGGTCTCGCGCCGATCCTCGTCGAGCAGATCTTCGACATCGTCCGCGACATCAACGCCGGCGGCACGACGGTCCTGCTCGTCGAGCAGAACGCGCTCATGGCGCTCGGCCTGGCGCGCCGCGGCTACATCCTGCAGACCGGTCAGATCGTCCTGGCCGACGAATCAGCCCGCTTGGCCGACAACCCGAACGTCAAGAAGGCCTACCTGGGCGGCTGAGACCGACGACGGTCCCCGGCGCGGCCGCCCTAGCCGCGCGGCGGCTCGGACGCGATCTCGAATGCGGCGCGCGACAGGATGACCAGCCCGACCGCGGCGATCCACAGGCCGGGCATCCGGGTCGCCAACTCGCCGATCTCGCTGATGGCGAAGGCGCCCGAGCCCAGCAGATCGAGACCGCGCAGACCGAGCCCGAGCCAGCCGCCGACGGCGAGCAGCGCATAGGCCGGCCAGCGGTCGGCGCCCACCGGTCGCTCGGCCGCGTACGGCAGAGTCACCAGTGCCAGGCACGCGACCGCGGCGAGGAAGACGAGGATCCCAGCACCCTCGAAGCCGTTACCGCTGAGTGCGGGGATCTCGCCCGGCCGGCCGCCCACCGTCCACCACGGCAGGACGCAGCCGACGAGCAGGAGGATCGCGGCGAGCACGGCGAGCGTCCGCCCGCGACCGAGGGGACGGCGGTGCACGTCAGCCGACGCTGGCGTAGACCTCCGGTCGGAGGACGCCCACGAACCGGAGGTTGCGGTAATGCTCGTCGTAGTCGAGGCCATAGCCGACGACGAACTGGTCGGGGATGGTGAAGCCCGTGTAGTCCACCGAGATCTCGACGAGCCGGCGGGCCGGCTTGTCGAGCAGCGTGCAGATCCGCAGCGATGCCGGCTTCTTGCCACCGAGGTAGCGGACGAGGTAGTTCAGCGTCAGGCCGGTGTCGATGATGTCCTCGCAGATGACGACGTCCTCACCCTCGATCGAGGCGGACAGGTCCTTGAGGATCCGCACCAGGCCGGACGACTCGGTCGTCGAGCCGCCATACGAGGAGACCTCCATGAGGTCGATCCGGACGGGTATCGTGATCGCCCGCATCAGGTCGGCCATGAACGGCAGCGAGCCCTTCAGCACGCTCACCAGGGTGATCCGGCGGCCGGCGTAGTCGGCGCTCACCTGGGCGCCCAGCTCGGCGACGCGGGCCTGGATCTGGGCCTCCGTCAACAGGACCTCGCCGATGTCGCCGACGAGGTCCACTCCCGACTTCACGTGACAGTCGCCTCAGGCGCGCGACGGCGGCCCGCCCGCGGGGCCGGCCGCCCGACCGGACCGGCCGCCGCTGCGACCGGCACGACGGCGGTCGGCACGACGCCGGTCGGCGCGACGGCGGCGAGCCCGTCGATCCCGGCGTCCTCGGACGGCCGGTCCGGCACGACCTGGCCGGATGTCCCGGTGAGCGACTCGACCAGGGCGAGCTTGCCGTACTTCAGGAGGAGCGCCCGGAAGTCGCGGGCGTAGTACAGCTTGATGCGGACCGACGGGTACAGCTCCCGCAGCCGCCGCAACTTGCGGTTCTTCTTCCGGACCAGCCGCTGCTTGAGGGTCGTCAGCTCCAGGTAGACGTCCAGGTCGGGCAGGTAGAAGTCCGGCGTAAAGCTCTCGACGACGTCGCCGGCAAGGTTCCACAGGATCGGGAAGGTGTGCGGCTCGTAGTCCCAGCGGACGGCGTAGAAGTCCAGGATGCGGGCCATCTCCGCCTCGCTGGCGTGGGCGAACGGGGCCGGGGCCGAGGGTTCCTGGGACGCGGCGACGCCCTCGCTCGTGTGCTCGCCGGACGTCACCGTGGCGGACCGGCGTCGCGGGCCGGCGCCGCATCGAGCAGGGACCGCAGATCCCCGCGCCAGGATTCGAGCAGCAGGTGCATGTCGAGCACGTCGTCCGCGGACAGCGGCCGCGGATCGGCGGACCTGCCGGCCCGCTCGAGCGGTAGCGGATCCTCGGCCACGATGAAGCCGAGCGTGCTGTTGTCGCAGGATGGGCAGTCGATCTCGACGAAGGCGAGGTCCTCGCGCCGCGCGAGGAGGCGGATCCGATGCCCGGCGACGCGCTCCTCGCAGACCGTGCACGCCATGCCGTCGAGAAGGGACCGAAGGCGGTCCTGCGGGTCCATCGACCCGGAGTGTACCGGGTCGCGGCTCGGTCGGCGCCGCGGCGGCTTGTTTCCGATACCCCCTGGGGGTATCATCCGCGGGACGCGGCGCAGGTCCGCGACGTACGAGGCGGGACGGCGATGCCAGCGACCGACAGCCGCCGGGGCGGCGCCAGCGACCACTTCCGGCACAGCTACACGAAGGACCGGGCTACGCTCATCCGGCGGCTCGCCCGGATCGAGGGCCAGGTCCGCGGCATCGCCCGGATGATCGAGCGCGAGGAGTATTGCGTCGACATCCTGCAGCAGACCTCGGCGCTGCGTGCCGCCGTCGACTCGATGTCGGTGCTGCTCCTGGAGGATCACGTCCGCGGCTGCGTCCGCACCGCCGCCGAGCGCGGGGAGGCGGAGGCGTACGTGACCGAGGTGGTGGACGTCGTTCGCCGGACGCTCGGCCGGCCGGTCCGCAGCGGGGCACGCGGCTGACCGCTTCTCCACGCCGGCGGCTCGCTCTGCCGGGTGTTATCCACGGTCTCGGGGAACCGCCGGGAGTTCGTGGATAAGGCCGTTGACATCGCGCCGCCCGGGACCTACCGTCCGGCATCCGCACCGGGCCGACGAAGGGTA
>Ga0247727_10007315_pt1 | contig 21074 bp, 31 predicted proteins | sample WisWelCaveWW1625_FD_202498 | JGI IMG/M metagenome (GOLD analysis project Ga0247727, IMG submission 202498) | Biofilm microbial communities from Wishing Well Cave, Virginia, United States - WW16-25 | ecosystem: Environmental > Aquatic > Deep subsurface > Groundwater > Cave microbial mat | place... | reverse complement strand
AGGTTAGGTGATGAAGAAATACTTGACGAAGCAAAGAAACGATTCAACAAATTTTTGAAAAACCAGGACTCACTTGATCCAGATCTTCGTAGTGTGGTATATTCACTTGTAGCTTGGAGCGGAGATAACACAACTTATGAAATTCTGTTAAAACAGTTCAGAAAAGCAACTATGCAAGAGGAAAAGCTGAGGTTTCTTGGTGCATTATCTGTGTTTCAAGATGAGCATTTGCTTGCAAGAACACTAAAGCTTGTTTTAACAAAAGAAGTACGTTCACAAAACCTTCACCTGCCCATAATGCGAATGGCCCTGAATCCATACGGAAGAAAGCTTGTTTGGCCATGGGTAAAAAAGAACTGGAAGCAGATTGTTAAAAAATTCGGAGTTGGAAGCCCGCTTATAAACCGAGTTTTAGGTACGATATCCGTACTATATGACAGGAAAAAGGAACCAGAAATAAGAAATTTCTTTAAACTGAATCCTACTCCTGGAACAGAAATGAAACTTGCTCAAACCCTTGAAAGATTAAGAATATACTCCAAGTTCTTGGAACGAACACGGAAAGAATTCCTAAATTAGATCATACAAAATTGATTTGTGCTAATAAGACTTGCTTACCATTTCTACGTAATCGGTATATACTAAATTTAGATTCTCAACAATTAATGATAATCAAAAACAGAAATACACTTGGCCTAACCACAATGACTGCGCTTGTTGTGTTTGTATTATTTGCAAACAATTCGGCTTTTGGTGCAAGCTCAATAGACAATCTACCAGAAATAAAAGCTACTGATGACATAAAGAAAAATCCACTTCTAATGAAAATTTTAAAAAACATTGAAATTTCTAAAAAGAAAATCGCAGAGATGCAAAAAAAACAATTAACAATGACAGAACACAAAAAATTAATTGATACACAAAGAAAGATAGCGCAAGAAAAATTCCAAAATGATCTTGCACGTATGAATAAAGAAATGGAAAATTTCACTCCAAGAGCATCATTTACAAAATTCCTATCTGGAATAGACGGAACTCACCATAGCATATTTTGGAGCCAATTCAATTACCAAGAACAAAAAGTTAATCTTGCTCGTGCCGCCATGAATGAAGTTCTAAAGAATGGTGGCACATACGAAGATGCTAGGAAGGCATTTTCTAAAGTTGGCTCTGTGACTAGAACAGAAATTATCGGTCTTCTCAAGGATCAAAATATCCAGCATGGATTTGCCAATCCTGATGTACAAAAAGCCTTTGACAAGTACGGTAAATTGCCTAGAACTAGAGATTAACCTAAAAACCCCAAAATTTTATTAAATTATGTGACACCGTTCATCGAAGATGAGGATCAAGAAAGACTTATTTTATTGGAAATTGTATCAAAAAAAGGGCTAAGAGTTTTAACCATTGAGCAGTTAATGCGTCTTCAAGCATTAGTGGAAAAGAAAAACTATGATGACAACAAAAAGGCACTAAAACCAAAAATGAAACTACTTGAAAAAATTTCTTACGAAATATATAATAAAGAAAAAGGCGGATTCTGTATTTAATAGATTAGCAGATAATAATACTATTTAGTCACAATGTTGTTTTATTATATGTGAAAGTAGTCGATGTCATAAATCCACAAAGAATCAATAAAACTCCAGACAAAACGATTGTATTGTTGTCTGGCGGCAATTTTATTGAACAGGGTTTTACCGTAAAAGATATCCAATTATGTCTTTATCTTCAAAAACATGACGAAAAACTTGGTCCTTATTCCCTGATGACGGTTTTGGTCAACACTGACAAAGGAGAAATTGAGATGACCTATGATGAGGGATATAGAGGAAAAAACGCATTGGAAGAAGCTGCAGGATTTCTAACTACAAATCTGGGATTATCCAGCTTAATTTTACGATCAATAATACAATTAAAAACAGAATCAGAAAAGAAAAAAATTTGACAGTTAATTTTTTAATTAAACTAGAATAACATGATACATTGATTATTTGAGATCTTTCAGATTATTTTTCTTTATATGGCAGCTACAACGTTTTGACCAATGGACGGCGCATCCTACTAAACGATGTTCCTTGCAGCCACAAATGAGACATTTTTTCATAATTTTATTGTGCTATTGCTTCCAAAGGTCTTTCTTCTTTAGAATTATCTGCTTTTTTCTGCTGTCGCGCACGAGCAAGTGCCATGTATAGTTGTGCTGTTTGTATTTCGTCTATAGCATCACACATAATCGTATTTTTTATCTAGATGCTTAAAAAGTCTGTGTATAAAAGATTCGAAATCATCTTATCTTCTAAGAACATATTTTAAACTGTTGGTCAATAACAAAGTAATGCCTAAAAATCCTAACGAAGATAATCCAGATTCTAATCTATCAGTTAAAGCTGAGGAATATCTTGAAATAATAAGTACTGAAGATGAACGAATCAAAGTCATAGGAGAAGAACTTGCTAACGATACAGGAAGGGCAATTTTTGGTAAAGTATCCCATGGTGTTGCTAGCCCTAACGATCTGGCAAAAGCGCTCAACATTTCATTACCATTGATTAACTGGCATATTAACCGCCTACTAAGTGTAGGATTAGTTAAAGTAGAAAAAATAGAATTAAGCTCAAAAAATAAAGAGATGAAGTACTATGGTCCTGTCAAAACTGCCCTTGTGATAATTCCTCCAGAAGAGCCTATGATTAATGGAGCCAATTCAAATCCTCGAAGAGAGTCAGTTTTATTAAAACTGCGTCAATACATGGCAAGCTTTATAGCTTTAGCTATTAGTGCTCCAATAATTTATGCAACACAAAAACTCGCAAATAATAATACGGTCTCAGATGTGGCATCGCCAGACGCAGAAAATACGCCAGAAATGATGATGAAAACTACCGAATCTGTTCCAGCTTCTGAACTGGCACAATCAGCAGATGCTCCTCTTAATCAAGGCGTGGTTCCAGAACCATCAATTTTTGGAAGTGAACCAATGATGATATTGATTGCATTGCTAGGAGGTGCAGCAATATTTCTTGGTGGATTTTTTATTACGCGCCTTTATCTAAAAAGAAAAAAGAAAACAATAACGCCGAATCCATGATTCTGTAGATTCTCAAATGAAATTTTCAAATGTTTTATTTGAAAATAAAAATACTAATTAATTATGTCTTATTTTATAATTTTTTACTAAAAAATTAGATTAAATTCAAATTTAATCAAAGCCTATAAACACTGTTAACTATACTGGTGGTAATGACAACAAATACAAACAAAATCATGTTGGTAGCATTTGCAGCTATTGCAATAATTGCAGGCTCAGCTGTTGCTAGCATGCAGACATCTGAAAATCAGGCTTTTGCACAACAGGTTATACCTCCATCGAGAGAAAAAACAATTTCAGTAACTGGAACTGCAACAACCTCGGTTGATCCAGATCTCTTGAACATACAATTTGGTGTAGAGACACAAGCAAAGACTGCAACTGAAGCAATTGATGCAAACAACGAAGCAATGAATCAAGTTGTTGACGCAATCAAAAAACTAGGCATTACAGAAGATGAAATCCGCACTTCAAGCTTTAGCATCTACCCTATCTATGATAACATCATCGATCCAAAAACAGGAGTATATGTAAGATCAGAGCTAAGTGGATACAGAGTAACTAACATCTTATCTGTAAAAACTGAAAGATTGACCATAGGTGGTGACATTATCGATGCGGCAGTACAAGCTGGAGCAAACCGAGTAGACAGTGTCTACTTTTCACTCTCGCCTGAAAAACAACTTGCCATACAAGACGACCTTATTGGAAAGGCAGTAATGAATGCAAAGTCAAAAGCTGAACTAGCACTAGATCCTCTAGAACAGAAAATAATTGGAGTAAAACTGGTATCACTGTCAGACTTTGGCTACCCGCCACCGCCAATACCTTACTATTCACGGGTAGATGCAGGATATGAGGGAAAAGCTTCTGCGCCAATCTTCCAGTCTGAACAAGATGTCACAACAACTGCAAACGTAATCTTTTTGATTGGAGATAAATAACTCCATTCCAACTTTTTATTTTTAGTGGCATAACTATTGTTAAATAAAATTATGTTCAATTAAGGAAAAAAAGGAACAAAAATTAAAATCCTCCAAAAACTGGTTCTGATCTTTGTTAGGTATTTTTATAGAACCTGTTATTCACAATGTTAGATTGGACGCAATGCTTGAAGAAGAAATGATTGATCTATTAACATTTTGTATACAAAATGATCCAGAAGCAAAACAATACCCTGAAAAGAAACAGAGAGTGCATGAAATTGGAAAAGAATTATTTGCTGATGGTGGAGTTGATGCGATGGAAAACATGTACTTTGCATTAGAACAAAGAATTACCGAAGAAATAAAAAAAGATCCAAAAGCCTATCGTGCTTGGTGGAACGATATAACAAATGTTTGGAAATACTAATCTTAAATTCATCTAATTCCAAAGATACTCTAATGTCACTTACTCCCGAATTTCATAAAATTATTGAAGAAAATATACATATGATAGTCATGAGTATTCCAATGCTCAAGGAAGAATATTCTAAACTAAAACAGGATTGGAAGTTTGAACATGAGTATGATTTCCTTTATGGAAGTATAATTGGTCAAATTTTAGGTAGCACAATGACTGCGTTTAAACTCAAATACCAACGTCAAGCAACTACGGAAGAAATGATGATAATTGGTGAAATAATAGAGTCTTATTTTCCATTAATTCGGGAAACAATTTCTCAATAAACTTTAGTATTCGTAAATGAGTTATAGCTTACAATTTGTCCACTATGGTTTTCAAATGACCTGGTAGCTCTTGGAGCTCTCCTGTGTGACTGATGTTGTTTTGTAAAACATCTGGACCAATTCTGCGAACCTTTTGTGTGCCAATCAAAGTATCCAATGTCATATTGATGTCTTTTTCTGAAAGAATGTCTTTGAGTTTTTCAATTAGAACGTTCTCTATTTCATACTTGTTTATGGCATGCTGAAGCAGGATCATTTTGTCGTTTAGAGAAAGATCTGTCATTTCAATAAGATATAATTTATGAAATAAAAAATATTGCTAAACTGAGAGCCAATGTATACATGAATATAGGAGATTTTCATAGTTTAATTTAAAATGAAGGTAATTTAGATTGGATCCACTCGAATATTGTGATGCATGTTTTTTTAGAGGAATGCCTAATCTTTGTGAAACTTACAAAGGAACTTTTACAAAGATTAGCTCAATTCACTTTTCACAACAAAACAAAATAGATCGTATTCTTAATAGGCTAAACGCCAGACCAAAATTAATAAACCGACGCTGGACTTGTATTTTAGATAAACCTAACCGCAAGGATTTTCTTGACTCTCTTTGGGGGGTAGGCATTACGGTTCATACTTTGGAAGATCATGTGAAAGTCTTAGTAAAACTGTACAAACCTGAGATAGGAAGACTAGGAGAATTATCTGAAATTGAGATTACCCACAACGAATCTTGGCAAGAGTTTGATCCACAAACGCGTACTTGGCAAGCACTTGAGGTTTCAGGGAAAAAACCTCTAGTCAAAGTTAAACTTGGTACAGTACTAAAATCAATTGATCTTGAAACAGAAAAATATTTTCGCACCATGGCAAGTGATGGAAAGACAATTTTAGTGCCAATGGAAAAACGTGCTGCATATAACATCATAGTCACACAGCTTGAACCAACAAAGGCATTGTGGCAAACTGACAAAAAAAATCAATTCGGGTTTATCAAGACTGATTATCTAGAAAATCTTCCAGAAGAAATTTTCAGCACTCTTCTTAGATTTCAATCGGATAAAAAAATAATAACACATATGAGTTTTTATGATGAAGATTATGAATTAATAAGAAAAGTTTTTGAATCTGCCAAAATTGAACTACAACGTTCATCTGAAACAATAGATCTAGGAGATGAGAACAAAACAGAAAAATTGACAATAGAACTTGATAAAATTGAGAAAGAACGAATTAATGTGTTTACTGCAATGATTACTGAGCTTGGAGGAAAATTAGAACAAGATAATGAACATCTAAATATTACAGGTAAGGTGGATTCAGTTAAACTAAGTTTTATCGAAAGCGAAAAAAGTAATCAAGAAGGCAAGACAATATCTGTCCCATTAAGTGCGTTAGAAGATCCCTATCGAATAACAGATCTTTTAGCGGTGCTAAGAAAACGGCTTGGATTATTACCCATATCTATCGAAAATCTGGTCTGTCGACATTGGCCAATACTCAAAGATTCTGACTTGCAATATACAGTACAATCTCTAATAGAATATTGGAAAATAGACAAAAACCTTGCATTAAGTGTCATACATGACAAGATGAAATTTGACAAAGTAAATGAATGGAATAACGATATAAAAACAGGAAAATTAAGGTCAAATCTTGATACTATAACGCTAGGTAAAATCCTAAAATCACGATAATAAACCAAAATTTTGTTGTAAATATAATGATATGAATACGATGGACTAACAAAGTACTATCTGACGAGAACGCGCGATGCAGGATGTGGTGGAGAGAGCAATATGACATTAGCCCCCTCGTCAAAGTATAAACAAAAATTTTGAATCTAAAGATCGGATATGATTTTTATCATTGAGAATCAATTTGATTCGCACCAATGGATTATTATTGATATGTGCACCATGATTGTTAATTGGAGAAAGGAAACGTGTTTACTTTGAAAATGGATAAAAAACTGGTAAAAAAAACAAAAAATTACTTTGTGGGGAACGTTCTGATACGTGACATATCAAAAGTAATACGGTCAAAAGAAGAGAAAATCTATCATGTGACTTTCAAAAGAGGGGCAAGGACAAAAATTCATTATCATCAGGCAGGTCAAACACTAATTCCTACTGGTGGAAAGGGAATGCTTGTGATATTTTCTGCTAAAAATAATGGCTCTACTGTTAAAATCAAAAAAACTGAGAGCATCAATCTTGTAAAAGGTGATGCAGTATACATACCTGCACATAAACTTCATTGGCATGGTGCTATAGGTAAAAATGATTTTTCGCACATTGCCATTAATGCAAAATTACCAGGATACAAGGAATCAAAAACAATCTGGTATGACTCTGATTTTAAAACATTTGCTAAAAAAATCTAGTTAGGTTTAAGTACCTTGTAAAAATCATTTCAAGAGTTGACTGAAGCAAAATTTAGGGAAAGCAAGTTACACGATATTATTCATTTTGGAGTTAGAGTAGTCGTTGGAACGATATTCATCGCTCATAGTTTAGGAAAATTTAATCCTGATTTTGTTGGATTTTTAAACCAAATTGAAATTCTAGCTGAGATGCAGTTTTTTATTGCCCTTGGGGAATTTGTACCTGGAATTCTTTTAATTATTGGTGTCTTGACAAGAATTTCTGCCTCAATACTATCTATAGTCATGCTTGGGGCAATTTTTCATGTAAAACATGCCTCAAACTTGACAGGACAAGGCGGTTTTGAACTAGATCTGTTATTACTGGTTAGCAATTTATCAATCATTGTCGCAGGACCAGGCAGAGTTTCATTATCTCATATTATTAAAAAAATTCCTAGATTCTTACAATGATTCTCAAGGAAGGTCTGAATTTTCCACCGCACAATATTTGTGGACCCATTTTCCTGTTTGATCTCTTGCAATTTCCTTACCTGCTTTTATTTGATCCCCACATGATGTACATGAAGTGTTAAACTTTGCTTTCATGATATCTGATTGCACTAAATACCATAAAAGTACTGGCATTGAATCAATACCAACTAGGAGCTAGCTTTTGATGCGTCTATTGACTGTGACTTGTTCATCACGTAGACCTGATTTATCATCCAAAAGACTCTTTTGTAGAAACCAAGTCTTGAATAAAGATGCATGAATCTAGTTTAAGATATCTACGGTGTGTTAATTGCAAATCTGAATTAGAGTTACAAATATTTGAAAAATCTAACGAAATCGATGAAGGTATTATTTTATGTAAAAACTGTGGTGCCAAATATCCTATAATTTCTAAAGTAGCTATCTTATGGCCTAATCTCTCAGCATATCTTTCCAATAGGACACAGTTAGGAGGTCATCTTATGATTAGTACTAAAAATTCTATATTGAAAACCATGTTAAAAAACTCACTTGCAAAAATAAACAAAAACCTTGAGGATATAACTAATCTAGAAAAACGTTGGGTTGTCACATACCAAAATAGTTTAAAATCAAAATTTTATTCACATATAAAAAATTCACTTAAAAAAATTCCTAAATCTAGACTTGTTCTGGAACACGGTTGTTCAATAGGACATATCACAAAAATTTTGGCACAAAGACACGAAACTATCTTTGGCATAGATCAGTCATTTTTTGCTATTTTGGAAGCCAAAAAAAACATTCGTAAAAACGTGGATTATTTTGTGGCAAATTCACTTTTTCCACCATTTGGGAAAGGCAAATTTGATCTGGTACTGGGACTAAACGTTTTAGAACTAATCGAACCACTTGATTTTCTCAAAGTTGCCTCATCTCAAGTAAAAGGAATATTGATAATTTCTGATCCTTATGACTTTGAGCGAGGAAAAAATTCTGTTAAAGTTAGATTGGATTCAAAATCATTAAGAAATGAACTAAAAAAAATGGGCTTTGTTTTTATACAAAAAACAGAAAAACCCTCCTTCCTACCTTGGAAATTGAAGGTTAACGAACGCCTGAGTCTACACTATCGAGTAGATTTGATAATTGCAAGAAACTCCCTGATTGGCTCTTCTGGTACATAGTCTTCTACGTTTTCTTCAATTATTTTTATGATATCTTTGTAGGCGGCGCCAAACAGCTCCTTTAATACATCAGCTAGATATTCTGGATTGTCATAACAGTCAATTAAATAACAGTTGTATTTTGAATATATTCTGCTACATACTTGCTCTAGTACAGGTTTGCCTATTCCTTCTAGCACCTTTGCTATTGCAAGAACGGCATTATTTTTTTCATATGTTGGTATTATTGAATCATTTTTAATATGTGAGATCGGCAGTGGAGTTACATCTGATATTTTGCGTTTTCCTAACCATGGGTCAGGTGTAATTGGAAATAACTTGAGAATGTGTAATTGATATATACAATACTGGTGGAACTGTTCTTCCGTAGTTTCCTTACATGTACTACATATTTGTTGTATTGGCTCTTTACATCTAATGCAGAAGGAAAACTCTAGCAACAACTCGCCACACTTTCTACACAGCTCCTTCATTCACCATCTTACCAATCTCTTGTTCTACTGGCAAACTGATAAGAGACACTTTCTAAAAATGCAAATATTCAGCTTGTTTACAAAATTGGATTATTATCTTGCTATTACCATATTCCCATTGATGAAACTGGGTGGTGGAAGTCACGTACAATATTAAGATTGAAGGCGGTAGTGGCGGAACTGTTATTTAAAAAAAACATCATATTTCTATCACAGATCTGCTAGGAATACGTTGTACTAGATATCAACGGGATCAGATATCCACACAGCTATGCAATGTAGAATTAATCATTTAGCTATGGATGTAACTAGTTAGCTATGATGTTAACTGATACTAATATCAAGGTACTCTCGAATACAAATATGAGCAAACCGACATTAAAATGTGAGAGCTGCGGCTCTAAAAACGCGTATGTTATTTTAGATCCAAAATATCACGGATATAGAGGCATATGTCCTGAATGTGGCTCAAACTGGCCAGAATCATAGTTTTACATAATCTTTAGATTCATTGTTATCAATACTAGCATGTGCGTTCTAACGAAATAGCACGTGATTTTTTGGAGTTTGCCAGCGAACAAAGATTAGAAATAATATTTCGCCTCTTTATAAAAAAATCCAAAATTTCTATTATTGCTAAAGAATTGGGTGCTACTGTACCGGAAGTTTTTAGAAACTTTGAAAGGCTTGTAAAGACAGATCTAATTGAAAAAGACCCAGATGGAAGCTACCATCTTACAACATATGGTTTAACAGTATGCAATCAGATTCCATCTCTGGCTTTTGTAGCAGCAAATAGAAAATATTTTAAAAATCATGATTTTGGTGATCTTCCGCAAAAATATATCCAAAGAATTGGCGCATTAGAACAAAATCAATACATCAAAGGATTCACAAAAGTTATGGAGCGATGGAAAAATATTATTGAAAATGCAAATGAGTACATCTACGGCATTTTGTTGGAAGAACCACTAGACCTTATTGCACCGATTGCAAACAAAGCAAAAAAAGGCGTAAAAATCAATTCTATCTTTTCTGAATCCACAATTGTACCAAAAGGCAGAAAACATTTGATTGACAAACTTGATTTTAAGACATTAACCAAAAATGGCCTTGTTGAAAGAAAAATGAGAAAAGATGTTAAAATAGGTGTATTTTTAAGCGAAAATGAAGCATGTGTAATGTTTCCTACTTTGGATGGGGAAGCGGACCTAAGTAAGATGTTTTACAGCCAAGACAAAGCGTTTCATGAATGGTGTCTTGATTATTTCAGATATTGTTGGTATGGTTCAGAGGCATTTAAGGAAAGCAAACTCAAAGAATAATTTATACAAAGATTTTTTACAAGCAAAATTTTGATGAATCCACACACGTGACAAAATGAAATCGATTAACTATACTTTACTTGGTGATGAAGCAGTTGCAAAAGAATTTGGCAAAAAAGGCACTACTACCGATCTTACCATTTATGACAAAAAAGAATCAGAGTCTGTCAAGACTTGGACTTTGCCAACTGGATTCCCTGAAAAGATTCCACCACTTTTTCAGGCAATAAATATGGGCGAATATGTTCTATTTTACGTGACAAAACTTGACAAATTTACTGGAGAACAAATAGTTGCACTAGATAGTTTAAAAAAAACTCAAGGATTGTTAAGCCATTCGTATGATGTTGATAGAAACAAACTTCTTACTATGATAAAAGGAACTGTAGTGGAACAATACAAACTAGTTGACTTTAAAGATCTAAAAAAAGAAGCAGAACTATTACAACCAATATCAAAAGATGGCAATGTCAATATTGTGATAGATCACTGTTTTGATGTCAAGGGTGTTGGAACTGTAATACTAGGTAAAGTAGTACAAGGTAAAGTAAAGACATACGATAATCTCAAACTCTTGCCAAAAGGTTCTGATGTTCTAATAAAATCAATACAAATGCATGATGATGCTGTAGACGAAGCAGTTTCTCCTGCCCGTGTGGGTCTTTCAGTAAAAGGAATAACGCCTGATGATGTTCAAAGAGGAGACATACTAGGCACACCTGATTCTATGAAAATTGCCCAAGAGATAACTATGGATTATAATCAAAATGCATTTTTCAAAGGAGAATTGGCAGAAAATCAAATGTTTCTAGTCAATATAGGCCTACAAATCAGACCTGCAAAGATAACCTCGCTGAGTCCTATGAAGTTGTCATTAGGAAAGCCTGCTGTATTTGAAAAAAATGACATTTGTGTTATTCTTAAACCCGAGTCTCAAACGATAAGAATAGTTGGTAGTGGAAAAATAATCTAATTAAAATGGCAGAAACTCTTTCTTTTTGTGTGGTGAACTATTCATGAGATTAGTTGTCGGAATTACTGGAAGTACCGGAATTATATATGGAATAAGAATGCTTGAATCTCTTAAGCGGTTAAAAATCGAAACACATCTAATCATTTCAGAATGGGCAAAAAAATGTTTAGTTTTAGAAACAAAATATGATCTAAAATATGTAAAATCGTTGGTAGACAGCTATTCTGATGATTCTAACATGGCAGCCAGTGTATCTAGTGGTACACACAAAACCGATGGAATGATTGTGATTCCATGTAGTATGAAGACTTTATCTGCCATCGCAAACGGTTATGATGAAACACTTGTAGCAAGAGCAGCTGGCGTGACAATAAAAGAATCAAGAAAACTTGTTTTGGTTGCACGAGAGACACCATTTAGTAGTATTCACTTGGAGAATATGTTAAAACTGGCAAGAATCGGCGTGACAATCCTGCCTCCAATTCCAGGTTTTTATAACAAACCTAAGACAATAGATGATCTGGTGAACCACACTGTAGGAAAATGTCTTGATCAGTTCAATATAGAACATAAACTATTCAAGAGATGGAAGACAACATAACTAAAAATAATAACATGACATTTTGATTATATGGCTAATCTAGACATTATCGCATTTGCTACGTGGTCTGCAATCACTGCAATATTTCTCACAGTGATAAGCTTGGTTTATCGAAGATTCAAGATGAAAAAAGATGCATCACCTTCACATTGAAAAAAAAGGACTTAGGGGTCTAGCTATTGCAGAAAGTTTCAAAGAAAACGAAAAGATCTCACATCTAGCTGGAGTTGTAATGCGACGGGATTTTATAATAGACGGTTTTGTATTTGGGCATAGTACAATAGAAGGAAATGACGCAACTGATGCCATATTACAAATGCATCAAAAACTAAATCGCGATGACATTAGTTTTGTAATGATTTCAGGTCTTATCATATCAATGTATAATATAGTTGATATAAAAAAAATCTGGGATCGGTTAAAAATCCCAGTCATCGGAGTGACATATGAAGACTCTAAGGGAATCGAAGATGCTATAAAATACCATTTTCCTGATTCTTATCAATTAAAAATTGAGGAATATCACAGACTTGGTCAGAGAACAAGAATCTCTCTTCATACAGGACATGACATATTTGTGAGAATCGAAGGATGTACAATTCAGGAAGCAAAAAATCTACTAAATGCTATGACTCTTCAAGGATCTGTGCCAGAACCTCTCCGAGTAGCACAGATGTTGGCAAAAACAAAACTGTAATCATATTATCTTCTTTCTTCTAATTTTACCATCCATTTGCTATTTTTGATTCTTGGCGCGGAAAATTCAAGGTGGCCAATTATTCTATCGCCTTTTCTAACCAATGCATATTCAGTTTTTTCACGCCTCAACAATATGAGTTTTGATTTGTATGCACCTTCAATTACTTTGATTTTGAAGCGTTTACTTGCTCTTATAACAAGGTCGCGTGCAGCCTTGACATCGCCCATCCACGAAAACATTTCAAATGAACCAAAATTTTTTGTTTCTATTTCATAATAATACAGCCTAGCTTCTAATTTCCATCCTTCTTTTTTTGCTTCTTGATTCATAAATTCAATAGCTTGTTGACCGTATCCTTTTTCTATGCCAAAAGTTTCAGAATCAGCCATGTTATTTCTTTCCAGATATACGGACCTATTAAATTAATTTGAACGTTGATCCCCGGATTCATGATTCTAATTTTGTATAACAAAGAAGCTAACTTGTGGTGAATGTTTGCCAATTATACAAGATTATTACTTGCTATACAACATAGATGTTGTTGGGTAGAACTGCTGCTGAAATAAGAAAAGCAATAGAATCTAACTGGAATGAATATTTATCAAAATATGGTAATCTTTTTTCTTCTGATTTTATTAGTGGCTCTACCCCTCCATCCGTCTTTGTAGGCTCATATGGCTATCCAAAGGTTGCAGTTGGACCAATGTTGCCTCCAATACATGGTGATACCATGATACTTGATCTACCAGAACGTTGGTTAGGAAAAAGTCTAGAAGAAATTGTAAATTATAGACTGAGCCTTGTGAGAGGAATACAGCAAGTCAAAATCTCAAATCCTCAAGGAAAATACATTGAAAACTTGCAGGAAGTTGCCATGGCAACAAGACCAATAGATTCTGACATTGAGTTTCTTAAAATGACAAATCATATGACATCAATTGATGGTGAAAATGCTCCCTTTGGTCCAATTGGAGAAATAAAGAATGCAAAATTTTCAAATTCATCTTCTGACAAAAATATTCAAAAAGCCTTTTACGACAAAGATTTGCTAGCTCAGGATTCTGTTTTACAATTATACAACAATGGTATTGAGATATCACGGATTCAAAAATGCTTTAGCATTGGAATGTTTGGTAAAAACAGAAGACTTGTTCCAACTCGTTGGAGCATTACTGCAACAGATGACATAATTTCAAAATCACTGGTTTCAGAAATAATTGGATTTGATATTATTGATAGCTGCCGAGTTTTCACATATGATCACATTGGTAACTTTTTTGCTGTAGTTTTATTTCCAAGTAGATGGATGTTTGAGATGCAAGAAGCGTGGTATGATCAGCAAGGAAACATTGGATTTGGTTCTGATTTTGAAGACGCAAGAGGACTTGATCATTATCCTGCTACTGCAGGAGCACACTTTGCATCAAGACTTGGAGTAGCTGAATATCTTTTCAAAAACAAAGTTCAGGCAGGAGTAATGGTGTTGCGTGAAATACGACCAGAATATGCTGTACCGCTTGGTGTATGGCAGGTACGAGAGGGAATTAGGATGGCAATGAAACAAAATCCAAACATCGTACCAAGTTTTGAGGAAGGACTTGACTTTGCTTGTAAGAGTCTTAGTATAGATAAAAAGGAGTGGCTTGCAAAAAGTAATCTACAAAAAGCAAGAAGACAAAAGTCAATCTCTGATTTTTTCTAACACCTAGAGTTTTTATTTAACACATATTGCTGAGTAAATGATGCAAGACAAGACAGTAATTTATGCAATTTTATTACTTTCTAGCCCTACAATATTTACTCTTGCTGTTTTTCCAGACTCTTTTAGTTTAAGTTGGAATCAAGGAAGAGGCGGGTTTCTTTTTGCAATGGCATTCATGGTTGCAGAACTTGTTGGATTGAAACTTGGAGTGCCTAAAAAGAAGTTACTTGCGGTAATACCACTAGCGGCTCTTACAATGATATATCTTGTCAGTCTTGAATTTGGTTTACGTGATTATATTATTTCAATTGCTCCACAATACAACGTTCAACTTATCTATTCATGGACTTGGTTGTGGGACTTTGTTGTTATGGCAATATTTCTAGTTTCATCAATGAGTATTTTGTTTGGCAAAAAATGGATCAGAATATCTCCTGCAGGACCGATATTCATTGCGGGCACTGCAGTAATTTTATCACTTGATGCATTCTTTCCATATGATACTCTAGGTCCATTACAGTACGTGGTTCCATATCTTGTCAAAACAAATGCCTGGATCATTAATGTGTTAGATTTGGGTTTTGCAAGTGCACGCGATAACATAATGTTTCTAAAAGGAGATCATGGTCCATTTGCTCTGCAAGTATTCTGGCCTTCTGCAGGCGTACACAGCGTCATAATTTACTCACTAGTCATGATGGCCTTTTTGTTTAAAATGAACATTCCGCCAAAAAGAAAGGCGGTCTATTTTATTCTGGGAATCATTGGCACGATAGGCGTAAACATGATCAGAATATTCTCCTTGTCTCTTTTCGCACTTAAAGTATCAACAAATGTCGCAGAGTTTGAAGAATTTCATTCTGTAGCAGGAGAGATAATGTTCTTACCGTGGCTTTTCATCTTCTTACTTGTAGTAACATATGTAGAAACAAAACGGATTAAAAAAAAACTTGAAATTGCAAAAGAACATGATAAAAATCAATAGAGACATAACACCAGGAACATATTCCCTCGATGATATTTTTGATGGATTAAAACACTCGCCAATTCTGATGGAAGTGTTCAAAACAAAAAATGAACTCGATGACGTCTTTTCAAAAACAAATGTGATAGTGGAAGAAAAAGACCATTATATGTTTGTAAAAAATGAAGATGCTACCATCGTATTAGGATTTAATCATCTAAAAAATTCTGACCCAAAAATTCTATACCTTGACATTGTACATGAGCTTGTACATGTAAAACAACAACGAGCCGGTCTTGATCTTTATAACAAATCATATTCATACGTTGATAGACCAACAGAAATTGAGGCCTACGAAGTAGCGGTAAAAGAAGCAAAACGATTGGGAATGAACGATAAAGAAATTATTAATTATCTCTTTGTAGAATGGATAACACCACAAGAACACAAAAGACTAGCGTCTCATGTGGGGCTTGATATCAGAAATACCTAGTGATACTGTCCTGACCTGACACTTCAGAAAGGTCTGATACTTTTACACCTATTCTGCGTATCAGCATTTTTTGATCCTCTAAAGATTCTCGAAGAAGCTGTAAAACTGTTTTTCTGAGTTCGTCAAGACTTGAGGTAGAGTTTCGGAGAGTTTTAGATTTGGTTTTGTTTGATAAATCTGATTGTACAAACTGTATGCCTACTGATTTGAACACTAAATTGTCCTTTAGTATGGCCACATGAACGTCTATGCATAATCTTTCAAGTTCTTTTGCAAGAAAATCATATTCTTTTGAATCCTCCTTTAGTGTAGTTATTCTACTATACTGCGTTGCCTCTTGTCTTGGTGCAACAGGTTCATCATCGATTCCTCTTACTGCATTGTAAATGTAAGTTCCAATTTTTCTTCCAAACTGACTGTTAAGTGAAAAGACATCGAGTTTTTTTAATTCTGAAATGGTCTGAAAGCCCATCTCTGCAAATTTTTCTTCTGTTTTTTTGCCAATGCCAGGAATTGATCTAATTGGAAGTGGATCCAAGAATGCTTCAATATTATCTGGTGGAACAATTGTTAATCCATCTGGCTTTTTAAAATCAGAGGCAATTTTTGATACCAGTTTATTAGATGAGACTCCTACAGTGCATGAAAGTTTTACAGAATGTCGTATTGCATTTTTTAATTGCTGAGCCAAGTGTGCGGCATTTACAAAACTTCCTTCTGTTCTCTTTGAGACATCCAAATACGCCTCATCTCTACCCACATATTCAAAGATGTCTGCAAATTCTTTCATTATGTTCATCGAGTTTTGTGATATCTCAGAGTAATAATCAAAGTCAGTTGGAAGAAAAACTGCATCCTTGACACTTTCCAACCTTTTTTTGGCAAATCTAATTGGCATACCTGATTTTACTCCATATTTTCTTGCAAGATAATTCGCAGTCGCTATTGCTCCACTGTCTCCGCCACGATCTGAAAACACACAAACTGCAACAGGTTTTGTCTTTAAATCTGGATTGCGTAGTTCTTCACATTGAGCAAAGAAATAATCGAAATCAACATGAAAAACAATTCTTTGTTCCATCTGATTTTAAAACTAGAAAAATGCTTATTACATTATCGAATCAAATCATCTAAATATCTTCTAAAAATATGCTAAAACCATGGATTATCCAGTAACTGCAGAATCAGAAGGTGTAAAAATAAGCCCTGAAAAAATGGAAATAGACAAACTATATCACTGCATATTCAAAGATAAGGTTCTGCTTTTTTTCAAAGATCAAAATGATATGTTAAACTGCTATGAAATAGATGAAAAAGAATTGGTAGATTCTATAAAACAATCTTCATCACCTGATGAAGTAGAAAATATCTTACAAAAATTTATCGAAAAAGAAAATCTCAACCATTAAATAAAACACATCTTGAGATGGGCTGTGAGCCGTCCTCCCAACATAATTTTCATTGGAAAGAAACCTATCATGACATACGTCAATGCTACTCTTACCCTCCTTGCAAACGAACCCACTGTGACCATAAAGGCAAGGGGCAAAAGCATAACAACTGCTGTAGATGTCTCACAGATGATTGTTAAAAGACTCGAGGCGGTGGGTTACAAGGTAACCGGTGTACGAATATTTTCCGAGCGTATGACTTCACTGGATGGAAGAGAACGAAACGTTTCCACTATGGAGATAGATGTTTCTAGGAACTAAAATGAGTACTATTTCAAAATATGGCATAATTGTGGCTATGGCAGTATTGACTGCAATTATTTTGTACAATATCTGGTTTGTTAATAGCTGTCCAGTAAAGCATGTGACTGTTGTAAATGAATTGGAACAATATCAAAAAACATTGGATCCAGAGCTTTGCGACAATCTTGTAAACAAAATAATTGAATTAAATGAAGAATGTGGGATTGAAATTGAACCAATAGACTGTGGTTAACTTAATGCTTCTTTAGCAAAAGCTATGCCAAAGTATATCAGAACGCCGCTTATTCCAATCATAAACATGGTATAGTTCTTGTTTGATAGAATTTTTTTTCCTTTTGAAGAAAGAAATGATACAGTACAAAGCCATGCATAATCCATCCATATGTGAAAAACAAACATGATTCCAATTCCTGCAAATGACGCAATAAGAAGAGCATCCGAAATTAGCTTAAACCCAATGGTAAACCACCAGATGAGAAAGAACGGATTTAATGCACTAAGCATTATTCCTGCAAGAAACGGTCCATGTTTTCCTTCAAAAACTGTAGTTGGTTTTTTAAGAACTGATCTGATTTGAATACCCGCAAATACAAAAAGGCTGATTGCGCCAAGTAATGCAATTATTTCTCTAAACTGAGGTAGTATCTCAAGTGAGAGTGCGCCTATTCCTAGCAAAATCACAAGAGGTAATTCGACAACCGTGTGACCATATGCCATCTTTAATCCTGCTTTAGTGCCCTCTCTGAGACCATATGCTACGTTTGCAGCAAAAAGTGGTCCAGGTGACATTACTCCAGAGATAGAAATTACTATTACTGCAACAGCAAATTCTGCAAGCTGCACCATTTTAATTTAGAGATAAAGTTTTGATATAAGGGTTTAATACGAAAAGATTTTGCAGTCTTTATCTATCTTATCTTTTAGAAAATCAAGAACTTCTGCAGTGCTGTTACGATATGCAAACTCTTCTTTTTCTTTTGTAGATGTGTTTATGCAATATCTTTTTGCAGATTTATTTATGAAGATCATGTTTGATTTATTTTCTACTCTGATTCCTTCGTCTAGATCAAGGACTTGGATAGCCTTCTCTAGTTGATTTTTTGATATTTCTCTTTCTTGATATGTCATCCGTACATTGCATCCTTGAGCGGCTCTGCATCTTCCTCTGTTTTTTTGATGCTTTGTTCCACAATTTCGGCTTCCTGTAAAAGCGATTTTAGATCACAAGCTGTACCTGGTACAAGCTTTGACATTGCCATACAAATTTGTGCGCCAGCTTTAAAATCGGGTCCTCTTTCTTTTGAATTAGACAAAAGCACTATGACATTTGTGTTTGATATCGCTCCCTCGTTTAACAAAATTCCTGGGATCCCTGGAATGGTTCCGTTAGATAATAGTGGAATGCCTGCATCTGACAGCTTCTTTTTAGCGTCATTTGTACTGCCTACTCCGATGATAAACGAGTCCTGTTCATCTCTTCTGATTGAAGAACTGCTAACAATATAGGCACACTTGTGTTTATTTGCCCACTCTAACATGGTTTTTGCAACCTGCCTGTGAAGTGATTCATGTGGAGTAAGGTATGATGAAAAAACTGCCACTCTGAGATTATTATTTACAAATATTCTTGCAGGAAAGTTTGGTGTGCCGTCTTTTATTATGGCAAGGGGTGGAAAAAGATCAGAATCAAGTACACCTACCATTTCAAATTGTATCGTATTTATCATGGATTCAGTAGCAATTGCGTTTGCTAGTCCGGCGTAAGGAAAACCATCGATAAGATAGCCTCCTTCAATATTGATCGGCTTGATCTCTCTTATGGTTATATCAGAACCCATCATTTTTTCTATGAGTTGGCATCCTATTAAATCATGGATGTGCAAATGAAAACTAGGTTATCTAATAAAAAACGATTCTAAATTGGCTATTTGAAACCATTTCTGAACAATTTATTCATTGGCAAACAAAATTTTCCTTAAACTGTAAAGTATACCTAATTTATGCCCACATGACTTTACGTATATAGACTACTGACATATCTACAACATGGACTCTATGCAGACATACATGATTGTCTCAGGTGTTTTCATCGCCTTTGGTGTACTTCTATTTGCCATGCGAGCAGCAAGACCACATGGTCCGTCAGAGATGGTACCAAAACAATAACAAATACGCCTAAGATGAATGACACTCTTACCTTTGGTAGTCTTTCGCCTGAGATCTGACTAAAGAGAAATTGTAGAAAAAATAGTTACGCAAACCAAAATTATGAAACAAAAATAAAGTTACTAAAACCAAATTGATTCATCGGCATATTACAACTCGAACATGATTCCAGAGTTTGGATTTGCAATCATTTTTGTTTTTGCATTGTTGAGTTTGTCAGTGATTCATTTTACCAGATTTAGGAATTTGCTTCATCCGTATTAATCTTAAACACTTTCCAACGAATCACGACTTGAAAAAAAATTGGAAGGAGTTTTGTAGCTACTCCGATGAGCTTACTGCACATTTTGTGTTAAATTATTTTCACAAACCCTCTGTTCTCGGACTGACTGTCAGTTCAAAAACCATCGGACTCGTTATGTTGTATATCTAAAAATCGAGAAAATCTGCCTAATCAAAATATGATTTTAGTTTGTTTTCTTGGTTTCTTCTGTGAGCAGATATTGTACACCACTCAAAAACGCTTCATCTCCAATTTCATCTTCAACCCATAAATGTGCTCTTGTCTTGAACCACTCAGGCAGCCCTACTGCTGGTTCAGGTTCAGCCTTGAACTGCACCCTGCTAAAAATAGTATCCAGTTGGGCTTCTGTCCAATTTGAAGATGAATCGTAATACGTTACATCACTTTTCTTATCCTTTGGGCCATCGACAAATATTATATTTGATGTATCAAAATATGAGGAGGTAGAATTAGTTAATACTGTCTCATCAACCATCATATAGTCTAGAGTTTTTGAATAATCTTCTTCAGTAATCTTTCCTGATATCCACCATCGAGTTATTTCTTTTTGAACTTGAACAACATATTGTGAATCAATTATCTTTTTTTCTGGAGCAGGGAAGAACCCATCAATAGTCCCTGGTTCGTATGGGGTCATCACAACCCATGAATAACCAGATCTTTCGTCATACATACTAGTCGAAGCTGATGTACATGAATCGTCATAAATTGTTTCAATACAATAATCATATTTTGCATCCCATTTGTGTATTTTATCCTCTACAATGTCTTGGGGAAATCCTTTGTAGTATAATATGAAATGTGACAATTCATGAGTTAAGATCCATACAGGGTCAGAAAACCTAAAGTTTGGGCAATCGCAAAATAC
>Ga0247727_10007314_pt1 | contig 21075 bp, 22 predicted proteins | sample WisWelCaveWW1625_FD_202498 | JGI IMG/M metagenome (GOLD analysis project Ga0247727, IMG submission 202498) | Biofilm microbial communities from Wishing Well Cave, Virginia, United States - WW16-25 | ecosystem: Environmental > Aquatic > Deep subsurface > Groundwater > Cave microbial mat | place... | reverse complement strand
ACTTGTTCCGATAATCGAGCAGTTTGACCATCGGGAATTTAAAGTAGAGTTGAAATCCCAACTGCGAAATTTCATAAACGTTCTCGCGGAACTTCGGATCATCGTCCGTCAACAGTACGACGCTGATCACCTTTTCGCCAAAGCGGTCGGAAATCCGATAATTGCAATTATATACGCGTTTGGCAAAATCGCTCTCGCGGTAGCCTTGAACTTCAATATGAATGAGCAGCCACTTTTCACTGCCATCAAGCAGAAAGACCTTGACGAGCTTATCCACCACCCGCTGGCCGGTATCGTCTTCCAGCGGCAGAATCTTCTGCAATTCTTTATCTAGAAATGCAAAACCCTTCTTGAAATCGATGGCCAGATAAATTTCGCGAAAATAGAACGCCAGAAACTCCGGCAGCAATTTATCGAGAATTTTTCTCCACGAGCTATCCTGTTTCATCGACGGCGGCTCATTGGTGACAAAGTTTTGTTTTCTTTGCACAATATAACAAATGACGGCTTCAGTTCAAACTGTTTTTTTCACGCCAGCGCCAGAATTACAAGCATGAACTGCAATTTTCACAGCTTGATCCGCGATTACCAGCCTTTGCGCCGTAAATACCAGACGGCGGTTATGCGATAATTCATACTTACCAGTCTTTGCGCCGCACCAACCGTTATCAAGCGGCTTTTCAGCGACGCGCAATTCTGGGATGGCCGCGCCGAAAGTTTGGAAGCGCAAGCGCTCGGCCCGATTCAAAATCCGATTGAGATGGGCAGCACGCTGGATGCCGTTGTGAAAAAACTTAACGCGATTAAAGGGTATCGTCTGGCATTTCAGCGCGCGTTCGGAACGGGAGTGAGGCGGACGGAATTGGAAAAGCCATCGCTTCTTTCGAGCGAACGGTGTTGTGCGGCAACTCGCCGTATGATCGTTTCAAAGCCGGCGACAAAAACGCCCTTGCGGAATCAGCGCAGCGCGGGTTGGCGCTCTTCGAGAGTGAGCGCGTGAAATGCACGACTTGCCACGTTGGGCATAATTTCACCGACGAAAATTATCGCAACCTCGGCATCGGCATGGACGCAGCGAAACCCGACCTGGGGCGATATGACCTCACCAAAAACGAGGAAGATCGCGGCGCGTTCAAAACGCCGACTTTGCGCGACATCGCCCGCACGGCGCCCTATATGCACGACGGCAGTTTGAAAACATTAATGGAAGTGATCGATTATTACGACAAAGGCGGCACGCCCAATGCGCATTTAAGCTCCGATATGAAATCGCTGCATCTCACGGCGCAAGAGAAAGTTGATTTGGTCGAATTCCTGAAGAGCTTGACCGGTGAGATGCCGACATTTGAAGAACCCAAATTGCCGAATTAAAAACGCGAAGAGCGAAGGGTGAAAGGTGATGGGCGATGGGCGAAAGTTGAAGGGAGACGCGTGTCTGCGCCCATCGCCTTTCACCCTTCACCCTTCGCTCTTCGCCCCACGCTCTTCACCCTTCAGTGAGCTACAGACATGCCAACCAAAATTCTAGTCGTCGATGACGAGCCGGATTTGCAGATTCTGATTCGCCAAACGCTCAGAAAAAAAATCCGCGAGAAAGAGCTCGAATTCTTTTTTGCGCAGAATGGGGCCGAAGCTTTGGCCATGCTGGAGCGCGATCCGGCTATCGAGTTCGTGCTCACCGACATCAACATGCCGGTAATGGACGGCCTGACGCTGCTGGCGGAACTGCGAAAGTTGGAAATGAGCCGGCCATTGTTGAAAGCGGTGATTGTCTCGGCTTACGGCGATATCAAAAATATTCGCACCGCCATGAATCGCGGCGCGTTTGATTTCCTCATCAAACCGCTCAACTTTGAAGATCTGGAAATCACGTTCAACAAAACGCTGCATGAGCTGGCCACGCTGAAACAGGCTATGCAAGCCCATGACCGGTTGGTCGCCCTCGGCAAAGAATTGAGCATCGCCAACGATATTCAACAATCCATCCTGCCGCGCGCGTTTCCGCCTTTTCCGGACCGGCCGGAAATCGATCTCTACGCGGAAATGATTCCCGCGAAAGAAGTCGGCGGCGATTTTTATGATTTCTTTCTTATCGATCATGACCGGCTGGGTTTTCTCATTGGCGATGTTTCGGGCAAAGGCGTTCCCGCGGCTTTCTTTATGGCCGTGAGCCGAACCTTGATCAAAGCCACCGCCTTGCGCGGCGTTTCGCCGGCCGAATGCCTCCAGTATGCCAACGCGATGTTGGGGCGGGAAAATGCCAGATCGATGTTCGTCACGATTTTTTACGGAGTTTTGAACCTGCGCACCGGTGAAATGGAATATTGCAACGCCGGCCACAATCGGCCTTTTTATCTCCGCGCGAATGGCGCGGTAGAAGCGTTGGAAAAAGTCGGCGGCCTGGCGCTGGGATTGACGGACGACGGTTTGTATCAAACGAAGAAGATGACGCTGCAACCCGGCGACAGCCTTTTTCTCTACACCGACGGCATCAATGAGGCGGTCGATGGTTCTTACCAGGAATTTTCCGATCACCGCCTGCAAGACTTTCTGCAACGCGCCCGCGTGCTTCCTCTTGCCGACATGATTCGCGGGATGATCAATGAAGTGAAAACCTTTGCCGCCGGCGCGCCGCAAGCGGATGACATGACGGCGTTGGCGCTTCGCTATCGCCCGCAACGTCGCGCGCCGGCAAGCCCGAACGTCGCCGCAACGATACTCAAATTCAAAAATAATCTGGCCGAGTTGCAACGCCTGAATCTTGAGTTGGAGCAATTCGGCGCGCAACATCGGATCGCGCCCAACATTTTGCGCGCGGTCAATCTCGTTTTGGATGAAGTACTCACCAATATCATTACCTACGGCTTTGAGCATGACGGCGAGCACGAGATCAGCATTCGTCTCGCGCCGGCAGCGGACGCGCTGGAGATCGAAGTCACCGACGAAGCCCGCGCTTTTAATCCATTAGAACTGCCGGCGGCGGATACGAGCAGCGCGCTGGAAGAAAGAGCCGTGGGCGGCCTGGGAGTTCATTTGGTGCGCCGCCTGATGGACACGCTGGAATACCAACGCATCGGCGGGAAAAATATTCTCGTCCTGCGCAAGAAAATCAGAGTCAATCAGGAATAGGTTCAAACGGATAAAAGGCTGCCAACGGATAGCGCTTTACCTACATTTTTTTATCCGTTGTGTTGTTTCTATCCGTTGGGAAAATTTTAAAGCCCGAATCGTTCCACCAATTTCACGGAGACAATCACCATGGAAACCATGCAAGACAAAACCGGCGCCGGCTTCATTCTCAGATTAAAAGGCCGGCTCGATGCGAGCAACGCCACCGGTTTGGAGCAACAAATTCGCCACACGCTGAACAGCGGCGAAACGCGTTTGTTGATCGATCTTTCCCAGTTGGACTACGTGAGCAGCGCCGGTTTGCGGGTGTTTTTAATTGCCGCCAAAATGTTGAAAAGCGCCGGCGGCAAGTTTGCTTTGTTCACGCTGAAAGAAAATGTCAAAGAAGTATTCGATCTCGCCGGCTTCACCAGCATTTTCACCATCGTGCCGACGCAAGAAGACGCCATGAATTTGCTGACGAACGGCGCGTTTTAAACGAAAACTTTAGCGCCAACAAGAGCTCGAGGATTACATAAAGAGTTCTTCAAATCGTTGTAGAAACATTTCAGTATACTTGAGCAACTGAAGGCCCTGTGGACTTTCTTGAAGCCGTATCATCAATGGAAAAGAATAGTCAGCAGGCGCTAAAATTTTTCCGGATGGATCTTCCCAAGGATATTCCGGATTCGGGCTGCTTCGTGCTAATGCCGGAGCCAACAACTCGACTTCATGAGCCAACGGCAATAGCTTTTTGAAATGAATTTTTAAAGGAGTCTTTTTTAAACCCAGCGTCTCATGCAATTTTCGATTTTTACTGACAGCTCGCATAAATGTTACAAATGCGGCATGGCTGCCCATGAGATTTTGGGGTTTGGTATCACCAGCAACTAAAAGCGCCTTGCTCAGCTTCTCTGTGGCCATCTGCAAATAATGCAGTCGATCACAGGATGGCCATCCGGGATCGCTGGTTCTTTGATAGGCGTTCCAGTCGGATCTGGCTTGTTTCAAGAACGCCTTTTGCCAGTCGTTCATACCGTAACCGTTTCGCGTGAATAGACTTTATAATTTTCCAGCGTCCATCCCTCAGGCAGAGGGATTTCATTCTGTAGGATCTTTTGCCACTCTTCCGGTGTGATTTCCGCCATTTTCATAGCATAAGGAATTTCTCGGGAGGGGGCAAAATAAAACGACTGTACCATTCCTGTAGCAATGGTGTCGGAGTTGATTTCCAGCAGACGAATTTCTGCCGGCTTATCAGTATTGATCCAAATCACCTGTTCGAGGCTGGGCTCGAGATCAAAATGTTCCTGGATCAAATCTTCAGCCGCGCTCGCGATGTTATGATTTTGCGACATGATAGTTCACCGGATTTATAATGAGAAGAGAATCAACTTGAATTTGAGTTTCATCTAATTGTGTTCAACTAAAAGCTAATATAATTTTGGCGAAAAATCAAGCACCCAGAAAAAATTATCGTCATCACCACTGCGAGGAAATTATGAAAAGTTTTGCAAATCCGGATTTTGCGTCCCGTTCGCGGGACAAAGCCCGCCCGAAAATCGGCGTGGTGTTGGGAAGCGGCGGCATTAAAGCGCTGGCGAGCATTCCGCTCTTCGATTTTTTGTACGAGGCCGGCATCGACATCGATTTGCTGGTCGGCTGCAGCGGCGGCGGCGTCATTGCCAGCCTGCGCGGTGCGGGCTATGACACGGACCAAATGCGAAAATTTGCTTATGACGTTTGGGTGCGCGAGCTGTTTACGAAAGTCGATTATCGCTCCGCGCTGGCGATTCCCAACCTGCCGTTTGGCCGTTTCGATCAATCGTCGGGAATTTTGAAGAACGCGTCACCGAGCCGCCGGATAGTTTTTTGGGATATTTCATGCGCAACCTGGGATTCAACGTGCGCTGGCTTTTGCGCAATCAGTTGGCGCTCTCCATCGATCTGCACCATCATGAAATTATCATGATCAATGTGGTTTTTAATAAAATGATCAGCCTGCGCGAAGTGAATGAAATTCCGATGATCCTGGAACTCGGCGCCAAAGCGGTGGCAGCCGAGAAGGATGAAATCCTGGCGGCCATTAAAAACTTCTCCAGAGAAAAAATCTCGACGACGGAAGCGCAGTACGCCTGAGTGTTGAAAAGCAACGGAGACCTCGTATGCGGGGGCTGGACCCTACCAATCACCTTCAGTCTCCCTGTCTCCGTTGCGTTTCCGCAAAAACAAATCATGACACGTATTATTCTCACATTTCGCTGAGAAAAGTAAAGCCCGACTGTGCGGAAAGGTAATACCTCAGATTTTAGGTGGCGTAGCGCAGACATCTTGTCTGCAGGTGGGACGCCCAATGTCACTAACTTTTAAAGAAAAGCCAAAAATTCACGCGAAGACGTAAAGGCGCAGATAGATAAATCGAGGTGCAATGCCTCGCAAGATAATTATGGCAAGATGATTTAAAAGCTTTAATTATTTTGCCACAAGCATCTTGCAAAAAGTTTTTTACGAACCTTTGCGTCTCGGCGTCTTTGGGTGGGTATTATTTTTTGAATTTGCCATTATCAAAAAGTTAGCAGCATTGGGCGGGACGCCTGCGCTACGTTTTCCACCCAAGATTTGAGGCATTACGCAGAAGTGTTCGGTGTTTGTCACCTCTTTTCGCGCCAGCCGGACTTTGCCCAGCGGCGGCTGTACCGAGTTGTGTGAGGGACGCAAGGAATCAAGCTTCCCCTTCCCGAGAACGGATACCTTCCTCAAAATTGTTTTGCCGGCCGGAAACCAAAACCTTTCGGTCACTGATAACCTGATGCAGAAAGCTCCTGAAGGTAGAGCAGGCGCTTTCCATCGACATTTTTGTTGTTCCCGCCTTCAGGCATACGGAAGCGAAAAGTCATTTTGCAAAGCGCGGATCGCAAAGCGCAGAGCGCATGGCGCATAGCGAGTACGCTGCGCTATGCTCTATGCGCTCTGCGCAGCTCACCGTTTCCACATCAGGAGAAGCAACATGAAAAAGTTCTTCGAGTTAGAATTGACGCCAAGCGCAGCCTTACATGGTGTGCGCCGGTTGGCGATAAGCATCCGAGCTTATCTTAATCATTTTTTCCAAACGGAGGCTGTTAATAAACGCTTTTAGTGGCATGTAGGAAAGCTTGAGTCTCGACACCTTCGTTTTTCTTCACGCACAAAACATTCAACGAGTAAAATCCGACTTGCGCAAAAAGCTTTCAGCGTTGGCTCAAATTCATCCCGCGCAAACCGGACTTCGCCCACAGCTTATTTTCAATTTTAGCAAAGGAGATGTAATTGATGAAAACCATGAATGCCATTCTCTGCGGGTTGGGCTTGCTCCTCGCCCCGGCCCTTCAGGCCCAAGATAACTGGACCCTGCAAAGCCCGGCCACGAAACCCTCGGCGCGACAGACTCATGCGATGGCCTCGCTCGGCGGCGACCAGGTGCTGTTATTTGGCGGGAACGATGGTACTATCGACGATGAGACCTGGGTCTATGACCTGAGCGGCAACACCTGGACGCTGAAAAGCCCGGCCACGAAACCTTCGGCGCGACATGTTCATGATATGGCCTCCCTCGGTGGCGACCAGGTGCTGTTATTTGGCGGGATCAATACGGGTGGTGGTCTTGACGATGAGACCTGGGTCTATGATCTGAGCGACAACACTTGGACGCTGAAAAGCCCGACCACGAAGCCCTCGGCGCGAGCTTATCATGCGATGGCCTCCATCGGTGGCGACCAGGTGCTGTTATTTGCCGGAGGCGATGGGGGGGTGGTAATGACGATGAGACCTGGCTCTATGACCTGAGCGATAACACCTGGACGTTGAAAAGCCCGGCCACGCAACCCTCGGCGCGAGATTTTCATGCGATGGCCTCCCTCGGCGGCGACCAGGTGCTGTTATTTGGCGGGGAAGATGGTTCCTATGACGATGAGACCTGGGTTTATGACCTGAGCGACAACACCTGGACGCAGAAAAGCCCGGCCGCGAAACCCTCGGCGCGATATACACATGCGATGGCCTCCCTCGGCGGCGACCAGGTGCTGTTATTTGGCGGATACGATGGCTCTAATGACGATGAGACCTGGGTCTATGACCTGAGCGATAACACTTGGACCCTGAAAAGTCCGGCCACGAAGCCCTCCGCGCGAGTTTATCATGCGATGACCTCCCTCGGCGGCGACCAAGTGCTGTTATTTGGCGGAAACGATGGTCCTTTTGACGATGAGACCTGGGTCTATACAGCTACGCCCGCCCCAGTCACGAAGCCTTTTGTCCTCCTCGCCGACGAAGATGTGGAAATTAACGGCCAAGTGAATTCCGACGGCGATATTCACGCCAACAACGACATCTTCTTCAACGAAGGCAACAAGAGCCAACATACCGGCAATCTTACGGCGGTGGACGACATCATCATCAAAATGAAAAATAAAATCATCGGCACGGCGGCCGGCGACGAGGTGGAGAATGACGGCGAGATCACCGGCGCCATCACCGAAGACGCCAATATCGCCGCAGTTCCGTTGCCCATCCTACCCGACATTGCTCACGGCGATGATGACATCGCCGTTGAGGCGAATAAAACCCGCACGTTAGTCCCCGGCGACTACGGCGAAGTCAAAGTGGAAAAAGGCGGCAAGTTCAAACTGAGCTCCGGCACGTACAATTTGGAGTGTCTGGAACTGGGCGAAAAATCCGTGCTCTCCATCGATCTTTCTTCCGGCCTGCCGATCGTCATCAACGTGGACGAGAGGTTGAAATTTTTCAAAAAAGTCACCATGAAGCTCATCCCGTCCACCGCCTTGACGAGTCTAATTACGTTCAACATTGACGAGGACGCTGCCGACGGCGATAATGTCGTTTTGATCGGTGACGGGTCAAAAATTTTCGGCAGCTTCATCGCGCCGGACGGCACAGTCGAAATCGGCCTGAAAGCGCGTTTGAAAGGCGCGGTCTGCGCAGAAAATATTCGCGTGCTCAAAGGCGCGCGCTTCGTGCATCACAGCTCGACGGCGAAATTCCCGAAGGAGTTTGAAGAGTCTGAAGTTGCCAGTGATCAGTCTTCAGTTATCAGTTATCAGTTGGAACAGAATTATCCGAACCCATTTTGGAGCGCAGCGACATCCCGCTTCGCGGGAAATCCGTCGACGGCGATCAGCTTCACGTTGCCGGAAGCGGGCGAGGTGAGCCTGGCGATTTACAACATGAATGGCCAGCTCGTGAAGCGGTTGGTGGCGGGCGAAATGTACGCTGGTTATCACAGCATCAGGTGGGATGCGAAAGATGAGCGCGGCGCACACGTGGCGAGCGGCGTTTATGTGTACATGTTGAAGGCAGGAGATTTTACCGCGCAGAGGAAGCTCGTGTTGATGAAATAGTAACCCGACGGGCATAGCCCAGACGACCCGTCTGCGGGCGCTCGCGCAAACCATCGACCGCAGAATTTGAACTCCCACCGAAAAATTTATTTCGGCGGGAGTTCTTTTTCTGTGGGCGAGAAGCTTTTGTTTTTCACACTGCCGTTATGCTATAGCAATTGCAGGTCTTGCAAAAATTGGCCTCAAATTTTTGGGCTTGACTTTTAAAAAAATACCTTTAAATTGAAAACGGGATAGATAACCGCGGCGAAGTTTATTTCCAGGAATAAAATTTATGACGACTTTGGAAAAACTCGAAGAACTCGTTTATCACGGCTTTCAGGAAGCTGCGCAACGCAATCAGGAAACCGCGCGAAGTTTGCAGGAAACCGAGCGGTTGCTCAAGGAAAATGCGATTAAAGCCGAGGCCGAGAGCGCGAAACTCAAAAAGCAGCTTGACGGCCTCACCAAATCGCTGGGGCTGTTTGCCGAAAGCACGGTTTATCCGAGCACGGCGCGCCTGTTTAACGAACGCGGCATTGAGCTCACCGGCATTTCCTCGCGCGTCTCTGAGCGCCGAAATGGCCGGGAGATGGAAATTGACGTTCTCGGCGCCGGCCCTCAAGCCGTAGTCGCTATCGAAGTCAAATTGCGCTTAGAGTTGGAATATATCAAAAAATTTTTAACGCGGCTGCCGCATTTTTTTGAATTCTTTCCGCGTTATCGCGGCCTGCAGTTGTATGGCGCCGTGGCCGGAATGAGCGTCGCCGAGGAGGTGGCGCGCCATGCTTATAAGAACGGCTTGTTCGTGCTGGTGCAATCCGGCGATAATATGAAAATTTTAAATGACGAAAAATTTAAACCGCATGCTTTTAATGAACCGGTGAACGGCGCGGCGCGCCGAAAAAAATAAGCCCGTCAATTCACAATTTGACCAATCCGCCATAAATTTTCCGAATTTAAATTGACCTTTCACCTCGCGGGGAGCTATGCTCTCAAAAGTGTTGAGTGCCGCAGTTCTAGGCATTGATGCGTACATTGTAACGGTGGAAACGCATTTGGAAGGCCAGCTGCCGGCCATTGCGACGGTCGGCTTGCCGGACGGCGCGGTGCGCGAATCGCGCGAGCGCATCAACGCCGCGGTGAAAAATTCCAAATTCGAGTTTCCGCAAAAGCGCATCACGATTAACCTCGCGCCCGCGGACGTGAAAAAAGAAGGCTCCGGCTTCGATCTGCCGATGGCGATTGGCATCCTCGCGGCCGCGGGAACGGTCAAGCCGGATTTGCTCGACCAATATTTGATTCTCGGCGAGCTATCGCTGGACGGCTCGCTGCAGCCGATTCGCGGCGCGCTGCCGATCGCGCTCTCAGCGCGCGAGCAAAAAAAACGCGGCATCATTCTGCCGCGCGAAAATGCGAAAGAAGCGGCGATGGCCGACGGCCTTGATGTCCGCGGCGCCGACACGCTGCGCGAGACCGTCGAGTTTTTAAATGGCGCCACGGCGCTGCCGTCTTTCGCGCTCGACATGCGCGAAGTCTTCTCGGTCGGCCGGCATTACACGATCGATCTCAGCGACGTGCGCGGGCAAGAACACGTCAAACGCGCGATAGAAGTCGCGGCTGCGGGTGGGCACAATCTCATCATGATCGGGCCACCGGGTTCGGGCAAAACCATGTTGGCGAAACGTTATCCGACGATTCTGCCCGATCTCACGCTCGACGAAGCGCTGGAGACGACGAAGATTCATTCCGTTGCCGGCGTGTTGTCGCCCGAAACCGCGCTGGTGGCGACGCGGCCGTTTCGCGCGCCGCATCACACCGCGAGTTACGCCGGTCTCATCGGCGGCGGGCAAATACCCAGGCCGGGCGAAGTGAGTCTCGCACACAACGGCGTGCTCTTTCTCGACGAGGTGTCGGAGTTTGAAAAAAGCGTGCTCGAAGTTTTGCGCCAGCCGATGGAAGATGGCAAAGTCACGATTTCCCGCGCGCTGCTTTCGCTTACCTATCCGGCGGAATTCATGCTGGTCGCGGCGATGAATCCATGCCCGTGCGGCTACGCCACCGATCCGGCGAACAAATGCTCGTGTACGCCGCTGCAAGTGCAAAAATATTTGGCAAAAATTTCCGGCCCGCTGCTGGATCGCATCGACATTCACATCGAAGTGCCGGCGGTCAAATACAAAGAGCTGGCAGGAGAGGCTACCGGCGAGACCTCGGCGCAAATTCGCCAGCGCGTGGAAAATGCGCGCGCGACGCAACGCACGCGCTTTCGTGAGCGCAAAAAACTTTTTTGCAACGCGCGCATGGAATCCAAAGACATTCGCGAGTTTTGCCGCATCGACAGCCGCGGCGAGGAATTGTTGCGCCTGGCGATCACCAAGCTCGGCCTGTCGGCGCGTGCGTACGATCGCATTTTAAAAGTGGCGCGCACGATTGCCGATCTCGAGGACAGCGCCGAGATTAAACCGGAGTTCATCAGCGAAGCGATTCAGTATCGCTCGTTGGACCGCAGTTTAGGCGCGTTGCCGGGGCAGGGGACTTAAATGAAGCACTGTAGTTTTTAGCCGTTGGAAATTTAAAGCATTAGTCTCATGCCAGACAACTTCTCCGAGCATATTCATTATTATATCCTGCTCGCGCTCTTCGCGCTGTTGTTTGTTTTACAGATTTGGGCCATGCTCAAAATCAAGCAGATGCTGCAGCGCGTGCTGGACATTTACCGGCGCATGCAGCAAACCGCGGCGCTGCAAAAATTCGGCGACGCGCAACCTTCGCCCAAAATCAACGTAAATTATAAACGGATTTGTGAATATTGCCGGCACCGCGAAACGTTTCTCGACGCCTCCGGCAAAAATGTGTTTGTCTATCAATGCGGTTTAAGCAAGCAACGAATAAAATTAGAAGACTCCTGCGCTCATTTCGAGTTTGATCCGCAACGGGCGCAGATTTAAGGCTTGTTGCTGGTTCCTTGTTGCTGGTTGCTCGTCGTTGAAATACCAGCATCAAGTTACCAGAAACCAGTTACCAGAAACCAGAAACGAGAAAATATATGCCAACCTATTCAACGCTTTCCGTTCGGCACACCGACGACGCCGCAATTGTCGAAGTGCTGTCGCGCCGGATTTATTTAAAAGTCGTGGAAGAATTTCGCGAGGAAATTAATGACGTTCTCCGCAATACCACCGGGGCGTTTTTGCTGGATCTGGGGAAGGTGAGTGTGATGAACAGCGCGGGACTGGGCGTGATTATCGCGGCGCAGGATTACATGCAAAAGCAGCAGCGCCCGTTTCTCGTCGCCAACCTGCAGCCGCTGATGCAGGAAATTTTCAATCGCATGCAGCTCGGCACGCTGATTACCGCCACCGCTTCGGTGAATGACGGCCTGCAAAAATTGCAGGAATCAACCGCAACGCTCGCCATCGCGTAATTAAATATTCTCAACTTGCCACGCGATGGCAGCTTTTGTCCAAGCCGAAGCCTCGATAGCAATTCCCCGCCAGAGCAGATAATCAAAACTGGAAAATTTTAGTTCTCGAAAACCGGCGAACGGGCAAACGGTTTAACCGTCCAACGCTTTTCGAAAATAAAAACCCTGCTTCCGCGATGGGCCTTCAAAGGGCCGTGGTTGCACACGGTGGGCACCGCCTAAGCGTTTTTTACGTCCACTGACTCCTGCCGGAGGCAAGAGAATCCCGCCGTAACGGGATGAGGCCTGTAATACACGCACAGAGCTAAGTTCCCATTTTGAAGGTGTTGGCTCTTTGATTTTTCCCATCGACCCTGAAGCAGGGAATTTTTTCCAACCTTCAAATATTGCCGGTTTTGATTGCGACGCTGATCAAAGCCAATCACAATTTAAAAGATTCTCTCAAAAAGTCAAGAGGAAAATTTTCTGTTCCGCAATTTTTTTTCGCAACCTTTGCAAATTGAGGAAAGCATTTGCTTTTGCTGCGGCGATTACTTAAATTAAAAAACGGAAACATTAACCATCACGAACGAAGATGTTTTCGTCTATGCGATCTTTTCCCAATCATTGGTGTTGCATGATGCTGGCGGTTCTCGCGGCCACCGTTTTGGCGAATGATAAAAACACTCGCCGTCGCGCGCGCGAGTCTGGCATTGAAATCGGCATTTTAAAACCGGGCGCCAACAACGGACTCACCGATGTCGGCGGCGTGTTGGTCGGCCATGCCACGGTGCGCCGCGGCGATTCCGTGCGCACCGGCGTCACTGCCATTTTGCCGCACGCCGGCAATCTCTTTCAAGAAAAAGTGCCTGCCGCGGTTTTTGTCGGCAATGGATTTGGCAAATTAATGGGCGTCACGCAAATCGAAGAGCTTGGCAATCTTGAATCTCCCCTCCTGCTCACCAACACGCTGAACGTTCCCCGCGTCGCCGATGTGCTGATTGATTATATGCTGGCTTTGCCAGGAAATGAAATTGTGCGCTCCGTCAATGCCGTTGTCGGCGAAACCAACGACGGTTTTCTCAATGACATTCGTGGCCGGCATGTCGGGCGCGACGACGTCTTCACTGCGCTCAAAAATGCGAAGTCTGGCCCGGTGGAAGAAGGTTGCGTGGGCGCGGGAACCGGAACGGTTTGTTTCGGCTGGAAAGGCGGCATCGGCACCAGCTCGCGCGTGTTGCCAAATTCCGCCGGAGGCTACACAGTCGGCGTTTTAGTGCAAACCAATTTCGGCGGCGTGCTCACCATCAACGGCGCGCCGGTGGGCCGCGAACTCGGGCCGTTCGCGATGAAAGAGGCGCTTCCATATTCCAGCAGCGACGGCTCCTGCATGATCATCGTTGCGACCGATGCGCCGCTCGACGCGCGCAATCTCAAACGCCTCGCCGCCCGCGCGATGTTGGGATTGGCGCGCACCGGCGGCTACGCTTCGAATGGCAGCGGCGATTATGTGATTGCGTTTTCAACGGCAAAAGAAAATCGCGTGGCGCACCGGACAAATGCAAAAGTGCAAAATCAACTTTCTCTTTTGAATGACGAAACCTCGCCGTTGTTTTTAGCGGTTGTTGAAGCAACAGAAGAGGCGATCATCAACTCGCTGTTCATGGCCACGACAACGCGCGGTTTCGGTGGACATGTTGTTGAGGCGCTGCCGCTTGAGCGAACGCTTGAAATTTTGAAAAAGTACAACGCGCTCAATCAGAATCGCGAGTTGCCGTCGTGGAAAAAATAAAAGTTTGTAGTCACGCCTTTAGGCGTAAACGCCGAAATCCAAAAATAGTTTTTCAAATTTAGCATCGGCCCCTGAAGGGGCTACTACGAACGCTTTACAATTCTCATGCAAGACCTCGGCAAAACCATCATGATCATCGGCGCCGTGCTGCTCGTTATCGGCGCGGCGCTCTATTTTCAGAAAAGCCTTCCGTTTCTCGGAAAGCTGCCGGGAGATATTCTTCTCAAAAAAGAAAATTTCACGTTCTATTTTCCATTAGCCACCAGTCTTTTGCTCAGCCTGTTGTTGACATTGCTCTTTTATTTATTTAAAAAGTAGCCGGAATCGTTTATGAAAAACAAATTCTTCACTGTCGTCTTGATCGGATTGAGCCTCATCACCCAGATCGCGTGCGCCCAACCGAATCGCGCCACAAACACGCTCAAGGATTCAACAACAAGCGCGCGCAAAGTTCACGTCATTCGCATCGACGGCGCGATTAGCCCGTTGGCCGCCGAATATATTCTCAATGCGATTGACAACGCCCGCAAGGCCGAAGCCGAATGTTTAGTTGTCGAAATGGACACGCCCGGCGGCCTGCTCGAATCCACGCGCACGATCACCAAAGCGATTCTCGCGAGCGAGATTCCCGTGGTGATTTATGTCGCGCCGTCCGGAGCGCGCGCGGCTTCGGCGGGCGTGTTCATCACTTACGCGGCACACGTGGCCGCCATGTCGCCGAGCACGAATATTGGCGCGGCGCATCCGGTTAATTTTGGCGGCGGCGATGGCAGCAAAGATTCCTCCGGCACCAACACGATGATGGAAAAAGTCACGAACGACGCCGTCGCGCAAATCAAAGCAGTCGCCGAAAAACGCGGCCGCAATGTTGAATGGGCCGAAGAGGCCGTGCGCAAAAGCGTCTCGATTACCGAGAAGGAAGCGCTGGCAAAAAATGTGATCGATTTCATTGCGCCGAATCTCGACAGCCTGCTCGCCATGATCGACGGGCGCGAAGTCGATCTGGTCAATCGCAAAGCGAAAATGCGCACCGCCGGCGCCGCCATCGTTCGCACCGAAATGAGCTGGCGGCACAAACTGCTCGATAAAATTTCCGATCCCACCATTGCCTATTTTCTCCTGATGCTCGGCATCTGGGGACTCTTCTTCGAGTTCTCCAATCCCGGCTCGATTTTGCCTGGTGTGCTCGGCGGCATCTTTTTCATTCTGGCGTTATACTCGATGCAAACCTTGCCGGTGAATTGGGCTGGATTATTGCTCATCATCTTTGCCATCGTGCTGTTCCTTCTCGAAATAAAAGTGACCAGCTTCGGCATTCTCACCATCGGCGGCATCGTCGCCATGTTTCTCGGCTCGGTGATGCTATTCCGCAAGCCGGAAACGCTTTTTGAGCCGGCCGTCAGAATTTCTTTGCAAGCCGTCATTATTGCGACATTGGCCACCGCCGCGTTTTTTACCTTGGCGGTAGGCATGGTCGTAAAAGCGTATCGCCAACCGGTAACGACAGGTCTAGAGGGCATGATCGGTGAAATCGGCGCTGCATTGACCGAGATCAACCCGACAGGCCGGGCCAGAGTTCACGGTGAAATCTGGCAGGCGCGTAGCGATGTGCCGATACAGAAAGGCGAGCCGATCAAAGTGGCGAAGGTTAGCGGCTTGCAAATCAAAGTCGAAAAAGCCGTTTAAACTATTGGCAAAACTATTTGACGGCAAAACCATTTAAATGCTTTTAATCGTTTTGCCATCAGGTTTTTTGTTTTTTAAATTCCCATTTCAATTCATTCTCCAAAGGAGGGAGTCATGTTTTTTCCTTTTGTTGTGTTTGTGCTGATCATCGGCGTCATATTTTTCATGAGCACCATTAAAGTGTTGCGCGAGTACGAACGCGGCGTGATTTTTCGTCTTGGCCGGACCGCCCGGGCGATTTTTAATCTCGGCGGGCAGGGAAACGGCCCCGGCCTGATCATTCTCATTCCCGGCATCGACCGCATGGTAAAAGTCAGCTTGCGCACGATCACGTATGACGTTCCGCCGCAAGACGTCATCACGCGTGACAATGTTTCGATCAAAGTCAACGCCGTGCTCTATTTTCGCGTGATCGATCCGGCCAAAGCCATCATCGAGGTCGAGGATTATTTTACGGCCACTTCTCAGATTGCCCAAACGACGCTGCGCAGCATTCTCGGCCAGTCCGAGCTTGACGAGCTCCTTTCGCAACGCGATAAAATCAATGATGAGCTCCAAAAGATCATTGACTCACAAACCGAGCCGTGGGGTATCAAAGTTTCCGCGGTCGAGGTGAAGCACGTCGATTTGCCGCCGGAGATGCAGCGCGCGATGGCTCGTCAGGCTGAAGCCGAACGCGAGCGCCGCGCCAAAATTATCCATGCCGAAGGCGAACTGCAAGCTTCGGCGAAACTTGCGGAAGCCGCGCGCATGCTCAGCTCCGACCCCGCCGCGATGCAACTGCGGTACTTGCAAACGCTCGTCGAAGTCGCCGCGGAAAACAATTCCACCACGATCTTTCCGGTGCCGATCGATATTTTGAAAATTTTTATGGACAAGAAATAGACGTGTAACGTGATACGTGTAACGTTCTAACATGCGAGCTTTGATTTATTCTTGGCAAAAGCGCGTTACACGTTAAACGTTACACGAAAGCGCTCGAACTTTTTCTCCGCCGCAAGAGTAAGATAAATTACATCCATCAAAATTCGCCGCATGAACTTAACCGGAGAAACGGCCATGCGTAAAATGAAAATTTTTGTGAAGATTCTTCTCAGCCTCCTTCCCGTCGCATTATTTGCCCAAACCGGCGCGCTGCCGGAACAACTCAATCGGATGAGCAACCCGGCGCATTATCAACAACGCGCGGGCGCCGTCGCACCGCTCCTGCAAACGTTCGGGCAAGGCGACGTGTTCGGCTTCAACGGCGCGCTGGTGAATTACGGCGGCGGCAGCAATTTTCATTATCAATGGCCTCTGCAAAAAGACCTCACCGCGACACTCGATCTCTCGCTGATTTATCTCAGTTTCGATAATCCGTTTTTGCCCTTTTACACGCGCTATAACAACCACGGCGACGTGATGCTCGCGCCGTTCTTCTTCGGTTTGCGCCGCGATGTTCTTCGCGAAAATTTTGACGATTCGATTTTGCCGTATGTCCAATTCGGCGCCGGCCCGCTGGCCGGCATCGCGTTTCCGTACGGCTACAATTTCTGGGAATCGTTGCGCTATTCCACCACCTCGTGGACCATCGGCGGTTTTGTCGGCGCGGGATTCAATTTCGCGATTGATAAAAAGACCGTCGGCCTCGTGGATTTTCGTTACAATATTATGATGTTCCCCGAACAGGTCGGCCCACGCTCAAATTACAATGGCCCGGCGATTGCGTTTGGGGTGTTGCGTTAAATTTTCATTGGCCGGTCGCTGAAATGGCGCTAATTTATTCTACAAAGCAATCTAAACGACCGGCCAATCAAGGCCGTTATAAACGCAAGGCGAGGAAAATAATGAAGTCGACTTTAAAGGGTCAAAAAAAATTCAGAACCGTTTCACGTTCTTATTATTGGTTGCCAATTACTCAGACCAAAATTCAAAAAGCCACCAGGAAAATCGCCGACACGATTTCTCCCGAAAAAATTATTTTATTTGGTTCCTTCGCTTACGGCAAACCGACGCCTGATAGTGACGTCGATTTACTGATCATTGTGGAAAGCGATCAGAATCCTCACGCTCGGTCAGCGTCAATATCGGAAATTCTTTATCCTCGTCCATTTCCAGTCGATGTTATCGTTCGGACTCCGGCGGAAGTGAAAAAACGTTTAGCGATTGGCGACGGCTTTTTTCATGAAATTATGACGAAAGGCAAGGTTCTGTATGAACGGACAAGCCGTCGCTGAATGGGTCAAAAAAGCGGAGGATAATTGCCTCAGCGCAATTGCATTATGGGATAGATATTCGTTATCCCGGTTTTGAAGCGACGGTTGCTGAAGCAAAAAATGCGATTAAAGCAGTGAAAGAGATACGGAAATTGGTGCGAGCAAAATTAGGATTGTAACCAAAAGATGATGAGACCCCATCAGCCAACTCTTTCATCACCGAGGTTTGGTTTTTAACCATGCTGGATATCGAAAACATCCACGACGGCGTTTTCAGGGGCGTCATGTCCGAACCTGCAAACGTGAGAAGTTTTTTGCAAACCTTTTTGCCGAAGGAATTATTCGATCAGCTCGACCTCACGACGATTGGGTTTGATACGACCTCATACGTTTCCGAGGAATACAAGCGCTCTTTTTCCGATATGGTGGCGCAATGTCGGACCAAAGCCGAAGGTCTGCCGGTTGATGTTTATTTTCTCTTCGAGCACAAATCCTATCAAGACGAAGGTGTTTTCCTTCAGCTCCTGGGCTACATGCACGCGATGTGGAAAAAAGACCGTGCCGCAAAAAAGCCGCTGCGCGTGATTATTCCAGTTGTGTTTTATCACGGCGAGGGCACCTGGCAGATTCCAACGCAATTCATCAAGCAATTTACCATTGGCGATGAATGGAAAGGATTTTTGCTCAATTTTACGTATATTCTGTTTGACACGAATGCCTGGAATTGGCAGGACGAGAGCAGCCGTCCATTGCGAGAGAATGCATATTTGCTCACGGCTATCATGCTGATGAAAGCCACTTTCAACAAGGATTTACAGCTCATCCGTCAGGTATTCCAATTATGGCATCAAATGGGTTTTATCCATGAAAAGGAGCGGGTCGCATTTTTGCTGATCTACGTGATGGAGACGCAGGATATTCCCGCAGCACAGTTAGAAAAATTGCTACAAGAAACTAAACCAACAGGAGAAGAAATCATGCCAACGCTAGCACAAAGACTTCGCGATGAAGGAAAACAGGAAGGAATGCAGAAAGGACTGCAACAGGCCTTGATGATGTTGCTGGCCACGCGCTTTCAATTGGATGAGACGGAAAAACAGTTCATTAGCGCCATCAATGAATTGGAGAAATTGAGTGCCGCGCTCAAACTGGTGGTCACGGCGCAAACCAAAGATGAAGTCCTGAAAAGTTTGCAGGCCGTGGTTCATTAAACCGCTCGTCGTCTTTGCGATCAAAAAGGCAACGGCATTTACCGATCATTTGAAAGGAACTTATTACGAGACGATTTGACGGCGGCGGCCATTTTACGGCGTCCGTGGATGGGGCGGAAACCTAATTTATGGGGCGTATCCTGGGGCGTATTTTTGCGGTGGTTGAAAGGCAACCGCGAGAGCATCGTTACCACCGTTCGCTTGCTCATGGAAAAAATTATTGAACATTAAAAAACTAAACCTGTAGTCCATCCTGCTCAAAATTGAACACAGCTTGCTCCACCCTGACACATTTGTATCATCATTGCGACAGTTTTGTAACTTGCGAATCTCCCGCGAAATAGCTACATTGTCTCATCCATGAGAAACGTGTAAAAAATTCCAGCGCCCAAAATCCAATATAAACCGCGCCGCCGAACGAGACGAAACGTGTTTTTGTTATGCGGCTTTCAAAACTATTGCGCTGGTGCAAAATTTGCCGTATCTTGATGAACTATGATAAAAGTTGGTTTGAAAAAAATAAAATTTCTTCCGGCGCTGCTCTTTTTCATGGCCTGCCAGAATCGTGTGCTCGTCGAAGTCGATCATTACGAGCGCAGCAATGAGCTGGAAAAAGCCGAGGCCGCCCTTAAGGGGCATTTGGAGACGAATCCCAACGACAACGCCGGCCGCTTTCGGCTCGGCGAGCTGCATGGCCGCATGCAAAAGTATCCGGAATTGTTAAACGATTTTGCCACAGTTGAAAGCAACGACAGCCGCTGGAAAGATAAAATCGCCAATCGCAAAGAATATTTCTGGCGAGAAAATTTCAATCGCGGGGTCGCGGCCATCAATCGCGCTGAGTTATCTCAGGCTGTGGCGCCGCTGCAAAATGCCGTTTTGATTTTGCCGGAAAGATACGACGCCTATTCCCCGCTCGCCGGCGCGCTGATCGCGACCGCGGACAACAACGGCGCGGTGACGATACTCGAAAAAGCCGGCACGTTGAATGCGAATGATCTCGAATCGCGGCATGCGTTGTTGCAGCTTTATTATACCGCCGGGCGTTATGACGACGCGCTCAGGTTGAGCGACGAGGTTCTCAAAAAATCCGCGCGCGATGTTTCGGCGTTGCGTTGCCGTGCTGCCGTTCTCGATAAACAAAAGTCCGATCAGGCCGAAGCTGCATTCAAAGATTTAATGCGCGCCTCCGCCGCTTCCGAAGATCTCATCGCGTTTGCACAGCATTATTATCACACTGAAAAGCACGAATACGCCCTGCTGCTTTTTCAAGAGGCATTGAAACGCCGCGCGCAGGAAGTCGGCGCAACCAACGGCAAATCCGCCGCCGCGGATAGCAATAACACGGCGATCAATCTCGGCGGCAAAAACGCGCTGCCCATCTCGGAAATTTTTCGCTATCTCGGCGATTGCGCGTGGCATCTCGGCGATTATACCGCGATGGCGCAATGGTACACGCGCCTGTTGCAAGTCAATCCGCAGGACGTCGCCGCGCTGCAAAATCTCTGGCTCGCCGCCAGAGCGCAGGGCAAAAATGAGTTGGCCGAAATTTTAAAGAAACAATTAGACCAATTAACGAGTGGTCAGGAATGACGAAAAGCACACATCTCGCACGGCAGCGAAAGTTTTTCATATTTATTTTTCAAGTCGCCTTCCGGCTCTTTCCTTTTATATCAGCCACGCCGCTATTGGCGCAATTGCAAATCGTTTCTCGCACGCCGCGTCTGGATGACATTCACGCGACGGCGTTCACGGATATTCGCCTCGGCTTTGATCGCGCGCTGAACATGAATTTACCCGCCAATGCCGTGCAGGTTTGGGGCAATTTTCACGGGCACTACACGGGTGCATTCAGTTACGCCGATGCTAATCAAACTCTCGTTTTCACCCCGTCGCAAAGTTTCGTTGACGGTGAGGAGATTACCGTTGTCCTGACGACGGCAATTCGCGGCGCTGATAACACGGCATTAGTCCAGCCTTATATCTGGCGCTTTCTCGTGCGCACCAATTTGGGCTCCGGTAATTTCACGCGCGTCCGTTATGATTTAGAAAGCGCCTCGCCCCTCAGCGGCGTCAATCAAGAGCCGGCGCACCTCGTTCCCGGTGATTTTAATAATGACGATTTCATCGATCTCGCCGTCGTGCATCACGGCGCGAATCGCATTACGGTGTTGCGAAATACGACGCGCGAAACCTCGGGCCGCACGCTTTTTTCGCCCATCACGCCATCGTTGAGCACCGGCAACACGCCGGTTCACGCGGTCGCCGCGGATTTCAACAATGATAATCGCCTCGATCTCGCCGT
>Ga0247727_10007313_pt1 | contig 21076 bp, 18 predicted proteins | sample WisWelCaveWW1625_FD_202498 | JGI IMG/M metagenome (GOLD analysis project Ga0247727, IMG submission 202498) | Biofilm microbial communities from Wishing Well Cave, Virginia, United States - WW16-25 | ecosystem: Environmental > Aquatic > Deep subsurface > Groundwater > Cave microbial mat | place... | reverse complement strand
AAACGGGCGCTCAAACGGAGGACCCGGGGGCTTCGCCCCCGGACCCCCTACGAAAGGAAAAAAAGAGAGGAAGAAGAGTTAAAACGGAAACTCTCAACCGTCCACGGAATCGGGGCAGGTCCAAACAGTGTTAATGTAAGAAGGCTATCGGCGATTTTCCGGGCAATTGCTGCTAGGGACCCTATATGAGGAGCTGCCGCACCCATGAAAAACCGCTGCGTTCTTGCTTTTCGGAATATCGTAGTCCTCATCGCCGCGACTTCGGTTCTCAGCGCTGCTTCTTGCAGCAATGACGGCGGTGGCAACCAGTCCGGACGCTTTGTTTGGCGCGGCTTGAACACGCCCTGCGGTGCTCCACTGGCAAGCGCGGATAACCAACCCGAAAGCGAACCCGCCTATACCTTCACGGGTTATGAGACGGACAAACAACTGGCGCTGCACGACGCGGGCGCGCGTTTTTATCATCCGGAACTTTGCCGGTTTACCGGTGTTGATCCCATCGATCCGGTTGGGAACAGTGCTTATGCCTATGCCGGGAATAACCCTTTTCGTTTTGTCGATCCGGATGGGAAGCAACCCGTGGAAGTTGGCGATGGAGGTCAAGCCCAGGCGGCCGAAAAGCCGAAAAACAAGATTGCCAATGTGAAAGTTAACCACTTTCATCAGCAGCCGTATAATTGGCCTATCGATTCGAACCACTGGCTCTATAAGATCTTCCCACGCCCGCCCAAGGAGTTTGATTTTCCCTACACGTATGGTGACTTAGATTCGATTCGCGCTCTGCCAGATAAGAACCGTTACTTTCTTCGCCCCAATGTGTTTGTGGGAGCAAACGGAGCGATCCAGATCGGCAGACTCGGCATTGGCTTTAATCTGCACGACAAGGGCGAAGGACTTACCACCAAGCTCAACGGAGTTGAGGTGCTGGTGCTGTCATGGGAAGGCTTTGGTGCGCTGGGTCCTTGGTCATTTTTTGTCGACGACCAGGGAAAATATCATAACGAAGGCAACCTAGCGCTTCCCTTCGTTTCCGGCGGGTTTCGCACCGATCAAGATCCTAAAGCATTTGTAGCCCTAGCACCTGCCGTTCAGGCGGGGGGACCATTCGGTGTGGGGGTACAAGCCGGTTGGATGGCTCCAGCCAAGGGTGAACTCGGAGAATTCGTCAACAATGTCAAACAATTTTTTCAGCGGGTTAGCTCTGCCTTCACCGAAGGGATGCTAATACCTGCTCCTCCCGGAGGTCCAGTTCCATGACCTCGCTTACAACAACCTACTGCCCTCTAAGTCTTCGCCGCACTCCCACCGGCATCTGGCAATTTCCTTCCGAGCGTTGCTTGTTTCAAGCGGCGTTCGGAGGAAATTACGCGCAGCGGATGATATCTTCCAGTAGCTTCACGGCTTTTGTGTAGTGCTCGCCCGCCTCGGATTTCAGCAGGTAGCCGGCCACGTGTTCTCGGTAGGCCGCCGCTTTGTCTTGCTCGCTGTCGGACGTCGTGAATACGAAGATGGTGCTATCGCGCAGCTCTTCGTCGCCGCGGATCTCGCGCAGAAATTCAATGCCATTCGCGCGCGGCATGTTCAGGTCGAGCAGGATCAAACAGGGCTGGGGAAGTTTTTCTTTGCCGCCCGTGCCGCGCAGCATCTGCAAGCCTTCGATGCCGTCCGATGCCACGAATACCGGATTGGGGATGTGCTGTTTGTGCAGGCCGCGGATCAGCGTCCGCACGTCGATCTCGTCGTCGTCCACGATCAAGATGCTTATGGGCTGGCGAGCGTTCTGCGACACGGAGGAAATCGCTTTCTCAGCGCTGGGTTGCTACTTGGGCCATAAAAACCGGAACGTGGCGCCTTTGCCGGCTTCGGATTCCAAGTGGATGCTGCCGCCGCGAGTTTCGACGATTTTTTTCACCAAGGCCAGTCCCATTCCGCTGCCTTCGACCTGGTCGCGGGGGCGGAGCGTCCGGAACATTTGGAAGACTTGTTCCTGATATTCGGCGGGGATGCCGGGCCCGTCGTCGCGCACGGCAAATTCGATGTATTTGCCCGTATCGCGCGCGGAGACGTGAACGCGGCCGTCCGGCCTGTCGCGGTGTTTGATGGCGTTGTCGATTAGGTTGCGGAACACTTGTTCGAGCGGCGCTCGATCGGTGTGCAAATCCGGCAGATTCCCGATCTCGACCTTGAAGCCCTCAGGCGGCAACAAAAGTTCGACAATTTCTGTCACCAAGGACTGCGTATTGACGTGGCGCAGTTGCTGTTTCAGGCGGCCGACCCGCGCGTACTCGAGCAGATCGTCGAGCAGGCGTTCCAGGCGCCGGATCAGCCGCCGCATGCGTTGTAAGTCGCTGCGTGTCTCGTCCGAAAGAACGCCAGCGGTATCTTCCGTGATGAAAGTGGCCAAGTTGTCGATGCCACGCAGGGGGGCTTTCAGGTCGTGTGATGCCGCGTAGGCGAAGCGTTCGAGCTCACGGTTGGTCTCTTCCAAACGGAGGTTCGCTTCGGCTAACTCGACGCTGCGCTCTGCCTCGATGGCTGCGCGGCCTGCCAGCGAGAGCAGGAAGGCGCCTAACAAGCTGGTGAACAAGAGCCCGCTGGCCAGCACCAGCCACGCCTGCAGGCTGCGCTGGGCTGCAAGATATTCCTGTGTCGGCGTCAGTTCCACCGACCACAGCCGCCCCGCGAAATAGATCGGATAAACCAGCTGCATTTTCTCGGCAAATTTGCGGGAAGTCGCGTCGGAGTGATCGTTGGTGCCGTTCGCCGCCCCACCGTAAAGCGACAGAGGAGGTGCTCCGGTGGCGTCGAGCAGGCGCAGTTCGACGCTGCGGATGCGGTTCGTCGCCAGCGACGCTTCTACTATTTCTCCAATTCGGAACACACCGGAGGCGAAACCGCCCCGCTGCGCGGCGCTTGTCCGCGAAAATTGATCGGGTGCGCCGGCTTTCGCGGGAAGTACGGGGACAAAGACCAGGACGGCGGCTCGCTGCCCGCTTTCTTGAACGAGTGAAGTCGGAGCGGTAGCGGTCGGCTGACCACTGCTGAGGGCCTGTCTCAGGGCCGCGAGTCTGGTCGGATCCGAGGCCAAGTCGAAACCCAGCGCCCGTTCGTTGCCCTGGCGCGGTTCGATGTAGTAGACCGGGAAATATTCGTCCCGCCGCGCGGCCGCGACGATTTCAGCGTGCGGCCCTCGCTGCGTGAATTCATAGGCGGGTAAGCCATCGCGGCGCGCGGCCGCTTCCCATCCCCGGCGCTGGGCTTCCGTCACGCGTGGGATCCATTGCAGGGCGTGAATCCCCGGATAGCGCGCGAGGGAGGGTTCGACGAAGGTGCGAAACTCCGAGCGAGAAATTTCTCGCGAGCTGAGAAAGAACTGTCCGATTGAATTGAGTATTTCCACGTAGGTCGAGAGGTCGCGTTCCAATTTCTGGGCCAAGGACGTCGCCCGCCGCTCGAATTCCGCTTGGATGCGAGCGGTCTCCCGGCCGCTGGCGTAGACGAACGCGGCGATCGCCACAGTGAGCGCGAGGCAGAGCGGCCCGGCGACCGATGCCTTGCGTTGGCGCCAGATCTCGCGCGGCTGGCCCGCCCAAATCAGAATCAGCGGCGTGAAGATCAATACACTGATCGTGTCACCGACCCACCACGTCCACCAGCTGTACATGTACTCGACCCACGTGATGAGGTCGGCGAACAGCAGCGTTGTGACTCCCCAGGTAGCTGCGATGAGACAACTCACCGGTCCGCCGTATGTCAAGAAGCGGATGATGTCGCGATCGTGTAGCAGCGGAGTGGGAAAGCCGACGAAGCGGCGAATCAAGGCCGCGCCGGCGATGGCTTGTACAGATGACCCCAGAGCGATGCTGGCCGCGACCGGTGCGGAACTTGCGAGTGCGGCGTCGGGCGATGTGTGGAGAGCTTGGTGGATGTTGAAAGCAAAGGAGCCCAGAAAACCCCCCGGCCACACGCGGTAACCCAGCAGCAGAATGGCCGCCAGCACGATGCCCGAGGGCGGGAACACGACGGAAGCAAAACCCGGCGGGATCGCCAGCAACAGGCCGAACCGGCCCGCGACGTAGTTGATCGCTGCTAAACCCAGCACTGCGCCCGTCCAGGTCGCGAAGGAACGGATCATCGATGTTTCCCCAGTGCTGGGCATAGGCAGTCCGGTGTGTCCCTGTCGAGGTTGCGACATATGCCTACACATTTTATAGAGAAGTTTTTTTGGAAAGAAATGCGGGTGAATCGAGGTAGCGTGGTATTACCGGAGAAAACAATGTTTATTTTGAAAGGGAACGACGTGCAGAAAATCACCCCGTGTTTGTGGTTCACTGGCCTACACGATGTACCACACCGGCCAGGACGGCAAAGAAATGAAAGGAATGGAGATCAGCTACAAGCGAATGAAGTCTAAAGAAAAAGGCGCTGGAATTCCACAAGAAGGAGTTCGGAGCGATCGAGGCCTGCAAATCGCTGCTGTCCGATGCTTACGAAAGAAAGTGGCTGATAGCGAGAAGGAGGGCACCGAGAGCCAAACCGTCGAGCGCGGTGTAGGCCACGCTGAAGCCGGCGATTTGAGCCAGGCTGCCGGGAAACATCAGACGAAAGACGACGAGGCTTACGCCGGCGTGGGTGAAGAGGGTAAGGGGTGCTTCGCCGAGAGGAGAGCCCTGGATTTTGTCGGTCAGTAGGAGCACCCAATAAAGCGAGCCGAAGGTTAGACCCTGCATGAAACAGCCGAAAAAAGCCTTCGCGCCCAGACTCTCGGCGGGAATACTCAGCAACTTGCAACACAGAAACAGGACTACGGTGCCGATGGGTAGTGCGCAGAGGGCGAAGACAAAGAGCGCTGTTCCTGAGAGATCGAGTGTGCCGTCTGCTAGGAAAGCCGAGCGCTCCTGGGTTTGGCCCGCGCGTTTCGCGGCTGCTCCGGCTGGAGGTTTCTGCGCTGCACTCGGATCAGCAGGCTCGCTTTTAGGATTCAGCCCCTGCAAAACTTGAAAGGTCGGTTTTCCGCGTGTCTCACCGCTGTTATGCTGGGCCTGTTCGCGGTAGGCTGGCGGCACTTGGTGCAAGGACTCTGTGTAATGTTCTCTGCCGCGCTCGTCGACCCAGCGGTAGATCTCGGCCCCCGCCACACTCGATACGCAGAGCGCGGCAAAGAGAAGGAGAGGGGCCATTTTGCGTACGCGTTGCACGTAAAGTCTCCACCCGGATATTCCGTTTTCAGCGTGGCCGCGCACGATCCCGCGGCAGAAGCAACTCGCACGCTTTCGACCGAATTTTGTAGGAGCTTGATGGGCGCGTGCGCGCGGCGGCTCCCTGCGGAGGTTTGGAAAGTTCGCGCGACTCTATCGCGAGGCGCTTGAAGAGCCTCGAAGCGACGAGCTAAACAACCCTGCGAGGAGCTTCGACGCTCTTCAAGCGCCTCCCGGGAGCGCCAGAATTTTGCCGGATCGAAGCGAATTGGCTTGCGGCCAAGGAGCTGTATGCTGGTCCGCTACACAGATAGCCGTGCGAGGTGGCAGCCATGCGGATTGCATTGATCGGACAGCAGGCGTTCGGAAAGGCGGTGTTGGAAGCGCTGCTCGCGGCGCAGAGGGATGAACTGGTGGGTGTGTTCTGCGCGCTGGAGCGCGAGGGTCTTCCGCCGGATCCACTGCGCGCGGTAGCTGAAGCGCGCGGAGTCCCGCTCTTTTCGTTCCGGCGCTTGCGCAGCCCCGAGGCGCTTGCGCAGTTCCGCACGCTTCAGCCGGAGCTCGCCGTGATGGCCTACGTGACGGACATCGTCCCCCTCGAAATTTTAAACGCGCCCGTCCACGGTACGTTCCAGTACCACCCTTCGCTTTTGCCCGCGCACCGCGGGCCCAGTTCGATCAACTGGCCGATTATTTGCGGCGAGAAAAAAACCGGGCTCACGATTTTTTGGCCTGATGCTGGTTTGGATACAGGGCCGATTCTGCTGCAAAAAGAAGTAGCAATTGAGCCGGACGCGACGGTGGGCAGTCTCTACTTCGAGAAGTTGTTTCCGCTCGGTGTCGAAGCCGTCCTGGAAGCTATCGAGCTGGTGAGGGAAGGGTGCGCGCCGCGTATTCCACAGGATGAGAATCGGGCCAGCTATGAGGGTTGGTGTCGCGCCGAACACGCGCGGATCGATTGGTCGCGCCCCGTCAGTGAGGTTTACAACTTAATCCGCGGCTGTGATCCGCAGCCAGGTGCGTACACTATTTTCCGGGGTGAGCGCTGCAAGCTCTTCAATTGTGTGCGGGGGGATACCGCCGCGCCAGGAGCTGAACCGGGCCGTGTGGTGGTCGTAGACGAAATAGGCTTCGAGGTCGCGGCGGCGGGCGGCACGCTCCGAGTGCACCGCGTCCAGCTGCCGGACTCCAAAAAAATTTCAGCCGCTGAGTTCGTGACCACGTGCGGTCTCGAACCAGGCGAGCAACTCGGCTGAGCCGGTTTTCTCGAGAATCTGAGTTCCACCATGAAACCGCCGGGCTCGGCTTTCCTTCCATTCGCAACTTGATCTCGGCCGCGGCATCTTAGTTGAGAGTTGGATCAAGCTGGATGCGCGTCTGAAGGTTGTGCTCCAGCTTGGGTCCGATTTCTGATAGAGCGGGAGGTCGGCGGCGCTTTGCTGGGGTGGCTCCGCGGAATTTTGCTTTTCGGCGTGCTGGCTGCGGCTGCCTCCGTGTGGGTGTGGAGCGCCGCGCAGAAAACAGAACCGGCGCAGGCGGACGCAGTTTCCCTCGAGGCAGGTTCCACCGGCGTTACAGGAGGTCATAGCATGGAACAGGCCACGTTTGCCGGGGGTTGTTTTTGGTGCATGGAGTCTCCCTTCGAAAAGTTGGCAGGGATCGAGAAAGTGATTTCCGGTTATGCGGGAGGAACTGTCGAAAACCCTACTTACGAACAGGTGTCCTCAGGTACGACAGGGCACGCCGAGGTGATCCAGGTGCACTACGACCCATCTCGCGTTGATTACCAAACGCTTTTGGACGTGTTCTGGCGGCAAATTGATCCGACGGATGCCGGGGGCCAATTCGTGGATCGCGGCCGGCAGTACCGCAGTGCCATCTTTTACCACACGGAGGAACAACGAATACTCGCCGAACAGTCGAAGGCCGCGCTGGCTGCGAGCGGTCGCTACGACAAGCCGATCGTGACGGAGATCGTGCCGTACGCGAATTTTTATCCAGCGGAGGATTACCACCAGGATTACTACAAGAAGAATCCGCTTCGTTATCATTTTTATCGCTCGCGCTCTGGGCGCGACGGCTATTTAGAACGGATCTGGGAGCAAAAGGCTCCGATTCCTACTTCAGCGACCGCGCCCGCGGATGATGCGGCGCTGCGCCGGAAACTCACGCCGCTGCAGTACGCCGTCACCCAGCGCGACGAGACGGAGCCTCCCTTCAAGAACGAATATTGGGACAACAAGGCAGCCGGCATCTACGTGGACCTCGTGAGCGGGGAGCCGCTCTTCAGCTCACTCGATAAGTTCGACAGCGGCACCGGCTGGCCCAGCTTTACGCGGCCTCTTACCGCGGAGAACATCGCCGAACGCGAGGACCATAAACTTTTTACGCGGCGCACGGAGGTGCGCAGCGCGAAAGCGGACAGTCACTTGGGTCACGTCTTTCCCGATGGTCCGCAACCGACCGGCCTGCGCTACTGCATCAACAGCGCCGCGCTGCGCTTCATCCCGCTGAGGGATCTCGAACGAGAAGGCTACGCGGAGTACCTGTCCTTGTTCGGCGCAAAAACGGCGTCGCCCTCGGCAACGAATGAGTAGTGGACTGTCATGTTTGACATTCCACGTGCACCGGTCGTTTTAGCGGAGCAGTTCCTCGTACAGCGCTTGCACTTGGTGCTTGGTGTCGGCGAGGGAACCTGAGTTGTCGATAACGTAATCGGCCCGCGCGCGTTTTTCCTCGATCGGCAGTTGTGCGCGCACGCGGCGCAGAGCTTCCTCGCGGCTGAGTCCGCTGCGTTCCATCAGGCGGCGGATTTGCTCGGCCTCGGGGGCGTAGACGAGTACGACGGCGTCGAACTCCAGTGCGGTAGAGCTATTATTCGCTCGCGCTGCTTCAGCGGAAGTCGAAGCCACTAAAGATTCGAACAGCAGGGGAACCTCGATGACTACGCATGCTGCGCTGCTTCTGTGGGCCTCCCGTGCGCGGCGGCTGAGTTCGTTCCGTACAGGTGGGTGAACCAGAGCATTCAGGCGCGCGCGCGCCGCGGCGTCGCGGAAGACTACAGTGGCCAAGGCTTCGCGGTTGAGTGCGCCCGTTTCGGTCAGAACTTCGGGACCGAATTCCGCTCGGATCTGTGCCAACAGAGGCGATCCCGGAGCCTGGAGTTCACGGACAACGGCGTCAGCGTCGAGCACGACGGCCCCCAGCGCAGCGAACATGCGGGCCACCGTACTCTTGCCGGTGCCGATTCCCCCCGTGAGCCCGAGCGTACGCACAGCCTGGCTACCCCTCGTCCAGAAAATAGAAATCTATAACAATCTCAAAAGGTTAGGGAAATGAAAGCCCGCTGAGGGGAGTGGGCGTGGGCCTCGAATCCGATAACTCCTCGTGAAAGCGAAGGAAACCGCCGAAACGCAATTGCGACGGCTTCCCGCCTTTCTTATCTTGCTTCAGGTTTTTCAGGGGGTTAGCGAATTTTTCGCGGCTTGGGAGCAGTGCAGGCGTGCTTCCGGCCCGCGGCGGTTTCGAAATGGCGCGAGACGACATTCACAATCAGCAGCAGTGCGCTTTGGAAATTCCTCCGGAGGACGCGGAGTTGCTGCACCTGCGCGGCGCCGTCGATGCCGTGGATGCTGGCATCCTCGAGAAATTGAACGAACGCGCGCATCTGGTGAAAGCCATTGGCGGACTGAAACAGGGTCGGGAGTTACCGGTCTACGTCGCCGCGCGCGAGCGCGACATCGTCGCGCGCTTGCGTGAACACAATCCGGGTCCCTTTCCCGATGAGGCCATTCCCCACGTCTTTCGCGAGATCATTTCCGCCACGCGCTCCTTGGAACAGACACTGCGCATTACCTATCTCGGTCCGGAGGGCACTTTTTCTCACGCGGCGGCCCTCCAACAATTCGGGAAGTCGGCCCAACTCGAGCCGGAAGCTTCGATTCCTGCGGTGTTCGCAGCGGCAGAGCGCGGTCAGGCTCAGTTCGCCGTGGTGCCGGTGGAGAACAGCACCGAGGGCATCGTCGCCCAAACTCTCGACGTCTTGGTGACCACGGATCTCACCATCTGTGGCGAACTGCGATTGCGCGTGACCCACGATCTGTGGTCGCGCTCGGGACGACTCGAAGCCATAGAACGGGTGGCGTCGCACCCGCAGCCCCTCGCCCAGTGCCGCACGTGGCTCGACCGCAACCTGCCGCGCGCGGAGCACATGGAGCTGGCCAGCACGGCTGCCGCCGCCCAATTGGCGGCGCGCGATGACCGGGTGGCGGCGATTGCGAACGCGCTGGCCGGTGAAATCTACGGTCTAACCTCTGTGGCTCGCGCGATCGAAGACCGGCGCGACAACACCACGCGCTTTTTTGTCTTGGGGACGGCGGCACCGCCGGCGAGCGGAAGCGATATGACATCGGTGGCGTTCACGGTTCGCAAGGATCAGTCCGGCGCTTTGCTCAGCTTGCTCGAACCCTTCGCGCGCGCCGGCATCAACCTCTCCGCAATCCAAGCGCGGCCGCTCAAGGGGCAGCCGTGGGAGTACTTGTTCTTCATCGATCTCGAAGGGCACCGCTCGGCACCGCGGGTCGCCAAGGCGCTCACTGAAGCAGCGGCGTGTGCACTCTTTCACAAGATTTTGGGTTCCTACCCTCGCGCTGCGGCTTCCATGCAGCGTGAGCCGCAGGCCGAGGCGTTGCCGTGAGTTTGCGAGAACGCGTCAAGGCGCACGTCGCATCCTTGGTGCCCTACGAACCGGGCAAGCCGATCGCGGAACTCGAGCGCGAGCTCGGCATTACCGGTGCCGTAAAGCTCGCTTCGAACGAGAACGCGCTGGGGCCGTCTCCGCGGGCGCTCTCGGCGCTGCAGCAGGGACTCAGCGAAATCCACCGCTATCCCGACGGGAGTTGTTTTGCATTGCGGGCCAAACTGGCGGCTCGGCTCGGCGTGAAAACCGATCAACTCGTCTTCGGCTGCGGATCCGATGAGATCCTGGAACTCCTCGTCAAGGCCTTTCTCAATTCAGGGGACGAAGTCGTGCACGCGTGGCCGGCGTTCGCCATGTACCCGATCGTGGCGCAGGGCATGGGCGGTCGCTCCCGGGCGGTGCCACTCACGCCTGATTTCGTGCACGATCTGCCTGCCTTGCAGGCCGCCATCACACCGCGCACGCGCCTTGTATTCATCTGCAATCCGAACAATCCGACCGGCACGAGCGTTGGTGCAGCGGCCTTCGACGATTTTGTGAGCGCCCTGCCCGAGGACGTGCTCCTGGTGGTCGATGAGGCTTACTTCGAGTACGCGCGCCGTCCGGATTTTCCCGATGCGTTGGCCTGGCTGAAGCGGCGTCCGGGTACTCTCGTGCTGCGGACTTTCTCAAAGATTTACGGCCTCGCCGGGTTGCGCATTGGATATGGAGTGGGAGATTTCGAGTTGATCGGTTATCTCGAGCGCGCGCGGCATCCTTTCAACGTCGGAAGCCTCGCCCAGATCGCCGCCTTGGCGGCCCTCGATGACGAGGAACACGTGCGCGCCTCGCGGCGCTCCGTTGCAGCAGGAGTGACTTACCTGGAGCGAGAGCTATCGGAACTCAGCTTTCGGCTGTGGCCGACGGATGCGAATTTTTTGCTCATGGAAACCGGTGCGGGTAGCTACGATTTTCTTCTGCGCGAAGGGGTCATCGTGCGCTCTCTCAAAGGCTTCGGCCTGCCGGATCACGTGCGCTTGACCATCGGAACGTCGGAAGAGAACGAGCGCGTGGTCAAGGCGCTGCGCCGCTGGCGGGAGACCCGATCGTGAACGCTCTCTTCGAACGCGTGGCGGTGATCGGCTTGGGATTGCTCGGCGGTTCCGCAGCGCTGGCGGCCAAGCAGCGCGGCGTTGCCCGCAGTGTATGGGGCAGCGGTCGGCGGAGTGAGGCGCTGGCGGACGCCGTCGCGCGCGGGATTGTGGACGGCGTGGGGCGGCCCGAGGAGATCGCCAGCAGCGCGGATCTGGTGATCCTGGCGACACCGGTCGGGGCCATGGCGGCATCGCTGCAGGCGATTGCTCCGCAGCTGCGCCCGGGTTGCCTCGTTACGGACGTCGGCAGCGTGAAGACATCTCTGGCTGAAACGCTGCCGGGGCTCGTGCCGGCGGGTTCTACCTATGTAGGTTCGCACCCGATGGCGGGCAGCCACTTGCGCGGTGTCGAGCACGCGGACGCCGAGTTATTTTGCGGGACCACCTGCGCGGTGTGCCCGCATGCCGGAGCTTCGCTCGCGGCAGTGGAGCGCGTGAGCGCCTTTTGGCGCGCCTTGGGGGCGCAGGTCGTTGAGATCGATCCGGTCGAACACGATGCGAGCGCGGCGTGGATCAGCCACCTTCCCCACGCTCTGGCGTACGTTTATGCGCAGGCCTTGGCAGGAGCGCCTCAGCGTGCGGGCAAACTCATCGGCCCCGGTTTTCGTGATTTCACGCGCATCGCGCGCAGCGATCCGAAGCTGTGGAGTGAGATTTTGACCGAAAACCACAAGGCGCTCGCGGGACCGTTGGCCGCCGCCGCTGCGGCTCTGACTCAGCTCTTGCGCAGCATTGAAGCCGACGATCGCGAGGCCGTGGAAGCGGTGATCGCCGAGGGGCGCGATCAATTGGTGCGTCTCACGGGTCGCGCCGCCGCCGAAACACAGGCGACGGGCGGGCCGCAGCGCAAAATGGCTCCGGAATCCGAAATCCGGAAATCTACCGAGTGAGGAGATGAAAGAAACACATGACTGAAATAACGGAAAAACAGAACCCGGGCAGCGGGGTGAATTTCGCCGAGCTGTTCGAGAACAGCACCTCGCGCATCCGAGAGGGCGAAGTCTGCCGCGGAATCGTGAAGGACATCGACGGCGACTACGTCATGGTCGACATCGGATTCAAATCGGAAGGGCTGGTTCCCAGCTGGGAGTTCATGGAGGAAGACGGCACGATCCCCGTGAAAGTCGGAGACGTGGTCGACGTTCTCGTCGAAGACGCCGAAGGCGAAGACGGCCGCATTGTGCTGTCCAAAGAAAAGGCCGACCGGCTCAAAATTTGGGATGAGATCAGCAACGCCTTCGAAGCGGACGCGGCGGTGGAGGGCACGGTGGTGTCCCGCGTGAAGGGCGGTCTTTCGGTCGACATCGGCGTGAAGGCCTTCTTGCCGGGTTCACAGGTCGATCTTCGCCCCGTGCGCAACCTCGAGAGCCTGATCGGCGAGAAGACGTCGTTCAAGATCATCAAGTTCAACAAGCGGCGCGGGAACATCGTGTTATCCCGCCGCGCCTTGCTCGAGAAGGAACGCGAGCGCCTGCGCGCCGGCACGCTAGAAACCCTGCAGGAGGGTCAGATCGTCGATGGTGTGATCAAGAACCTGACGGACTACGGCGCCTTCATCGATTTGGGTGGCATCGATGGACTGCTGCACGTAACCGACATGTCGTGGGGGCGGATCAACCATCCGAGCGAGCTTTTCCACGTCGGCGAAGAAGTGAAGGTCAAGGTGCTCAAATTCGATCTCGAGACCGAGCGCGTTTCGCTCGGCTTAAAGCAGATTCAGCCCGATCCCTGGGGCGACGTCAGCATGAAATACACCGCAGGCAAACGGGTGGAAGGCAAGGTGGTCTCGCTCACCGACTACGGCGCTTTCGTCGAGCTAGAACCGGGTATTGAAGGCTTGATTCATGTCTCGGAAATGTCGTGGACGAAACGCATCAAGCATCCCTCCAAACTGCTCTCGGTGGGAGATCACGTGGAGGCCGTCGTCCTCGACGTGGACGAAGCCAACCGCAAGCTCTCGCTGGGCATCAAGCAGATGGAGCCCAATCCGTGGAGCGTCATCGAGGAGAAATACCCCGTCGGAACCCGGGTGCGCGGTACGGTTCGCAACATCACCAACTTCGGGGTTTTCATCGGCTTGGAGGAGGGCATCGACGGCTTGGTGCACGTATCGGACATCTCCTGGACGGAAGCGATCAAACACCCCAGCGAGAAGTTCAAAAAAGGTGATGAGGTCGAAGCCGTCGTGCTCAAGATCGACAAAGAGAACGAGAAATTCTCGCTGGGTATCAAGCAGCTCACGCCAAACCCCTGGGATGATATCCAGAAGCGCTATCCGATCGGCTCCGAGATCACCGGCGAGATCACCAGCGTGACCGATTTCGGCGCCTTCGTGCGGCTGGAAGAGGGCATCGAGGGTCTGGTCTACAGCTCCGAACTCGCCTCCGAACGGGTCGAGAAGCCGTCCGATGTCGTGAGCGCCGGGCAGGCGGTGACGGCTCTCGTCGTCAAAGTCGATCCCGTGGAGCAAAAAATCTCCCTCTCGATCCGTGCCGTCAACGACAAGGAAGAGAGGGAGGCTTTGCAAAAACTGGCACTGCAGGCGCAGCAGACTCAGACGACGACGTTGGGTGATCTGCTCGTGGGCAAGCTCGGAAAGAAGGTGGAGGAGTAAGTGTCGATGACCAAGAGCGGACTGATCGAAAAGGTAACCGAACGCACCCCCCACATTTCCAAAAAGGACACCGAGGTTGTGGTCAACACAATCTTCGACGCGATGAGCGAGGCGTTGCGCCAGGGTCACCGCATCGAAATCCGCGGCTTCGGCAGTTTCCAGGTCAAGGTGCGCGAGTCACGGGAAGGCCGCAATCCGAAGACGGGGGATGAGGTACACATCCCCGCCAAGCGCACGCCGTTCTTCAAAGTCGGCAAGGAGCTGAAGGAAATGGTGGACGGCAGCGAAACCGTGGAAAACGGCGATTGACGTTCGCACGCGCCAGGCAGAGAACGAGGTTGCAGCCTCGCAAGCGGGCGCGGTGTCGCCCTCGATGATCCGGCGCATCCTATGGGTTGCGGCGGCGGCGGCGTTGGTTCTTGGCGGCATTCGTTTCTCTGAGAAAAACGCGACGCCGGTCGCCGTCCACTACTTCTTTGGCGAATCCGCCGCGGTGAAATTGTGGGCCGTGATCGCGGGCGCGTTTACCGCGGGCTTTCTCGTGGCCGCCGTGCTGATGTTTTTTGAAACGATTCGAAACCGCTGGCAGGTGCGAAGTTGTCGCAAACAAATTACCCGGCTCGAGGAAGAAATCCGCGGGCTGCGCAACCTGCCGCTCGTGGCCCGCGGCGACGTAGCGGAGCAGAGAACAGAAGCCAGCGAACCGGAACTCGCCTACCCCCATGCGGGAGCTAACCCGGATTATCCATGAAGCGCCTACTGCGACTGCGTATCTGCTCGACCTGGCGAACGATTTCCGCGTTTGTCTCTTCGACGTACTGGGAAGTCAGCCTCCGGTGCCAAACGCGGAAATCGTTCACCATTTCGGGCATCTCCACAGTCTCGCTACGACGCTTCATGAATCATCCAGGTTAATAACAGCGGTGCCTTGGTTGTGGTGTGCGCGCCTCTTCCGCGGCGGAAGCTCGCCGGAGGAGTTCGAGGAAACTGGAAACGCGCTGGCTCCCGTCTTATCCGCCGTGCTGGAAGGCGAATCCGAGCGGGCGCTGCGCCTGCTGACGGAGCTCGCACAGCGCGACGCTGCGGCGGTCCTGCCCTATTTGTTGCTGGGGCGTATGTATCGAACCCGCGGCGACGTCGCGCGGGCGGTAAAAATCCACCAGAGCCTCTTGGTACGCGGCGACCTCGATTCCGAGACCCGCCTGCGCGCTCTCGCCGAGTTGGCGGCGGATTACGAGAAGGCGGGCTTTTTGCAGCGCGCCATCGCCGCCTACGAGGAAGTGCTGCGCTGCCGTTCAAATCATCTGCAGGCGTTGCGCGCTCTGGCCGGCCTCCACGCGCAGGCGCGCAATTTTCCGCGGGCGCTGCAGTTGGCTCAGCGGCTGCGACGCACGGGCGGGGACAGAGAGCGCCGCTGCGAAATTTCGGTCCTGCTCCACTGGGCGGAAGCCGCCCGAAGCGAGGGACGGGACGGCGAGGCGCGCAAGGCTTTAAAGCAGACGTTGCGCGCCGATCCGCGCCTTGTGCGCGCCTGGCTGCTCCTGGGAGATCTCGAAGCGGAGCGAGGGCACAAGCGCGCTGCGCTCAGAGCCTGGCGCCAAGTCGTCGAGTGTGATCCTCGGACCGGGCGTGAAGTGTATCCCCGCCTCGCAGCGACCTTCGCCGCGCTGGGCCGCGGCCGAGATTTCGAGATTTATCTGTTGCGCCGCCTCACGGCTCAACCGGCGGATGTGTCCGCGCGTTTGGCCCTGGCTCGTAGCCTGGCCGCCCGCGGCGAATTCGCAGGCGCGCGGGCAGAGCTGGGCCGGGTTTTCGAGCGGGATCTCGATAACCTGGAGGCGCACCGGGCATTCGGGCAACTGCTACTGGATCAACGCGACGCAGCAGCGATGGCCAAGGCGTACGCGGAATTACTGGAGGCCCTCGACCGGCAGCGACCGGAGACGGCCTCCTGGGAGTCCCTTCAGTGAGCGGAACGGTGCGTGCGCTCGAGACCCCCATGATGCGCCAGTACCTGGCGATCAAGGCACAGCATCCGAACGCCATCGTTTTCTATCGCATGGGTGATTTCTACGAAATGTTTCTCGCGGATGCCGAGCTCGCAGCACCGCTACTCGATATCGCCCTCACCACGCGCGATAAAGGCAAGCCGGACGCCGTCCCGATGTGCGGCGTTCCGGTACACGCCGCCGACGGCTACATCCAGCAGTTGACCGAGCGGGGCTACCGGGTTGCTGTCTGTGAACAAGTGGAAGATCCGAAGACGGCGGTGGGACGCGGCCCCGTGCGCCGTGCAGTCGTGGAGGTCATCACGCCCGGCTTGGCCGGCGACGTCTGTAGCGTAGACGGCGCGCGCGAAGTGGCGGTGGCGGCGCTGGAGTGGAAGTCGGTTCGGGGGGCGTGGGGTCTGGCGGCGCTCGATGTCTCGACGGGCGATTTCCGCGCCACGCAGATCGCCGGTGGCGAGACGGAGGCCGGTCCACCGCGCGCCCTGTGCGAAGAACTCGCGCGCATCGCCCCGCGCGAGCTGCTGGTGCTTGCTGAGCTACCGGAAACGGCACGGCGACAGATCAAGACGCTGCTGCCCGAAGTAGCACTCTCCAGCGTAGCCGGCGCAAGTTTTGAGCCTGAGCAGGCGCCGGCCGAGCCGGACGGTTTTGAACGCAAAGCCACGGACGCCGCGGCGCGCGCCGCAGCGGCGCTGCTCAGCTTTTTGGTTGCGCACCAACCCTTCGCGCTGCCTCACATCGCGCGTCTGCGGCGCTACCCACTCTCCGAGAGCATGGTGTTGGATGCCGCCACGCGCGCCCACCTCGAGTTGTTCGAGAATGCCGAGGACCGCGGCCGACGCGGCACTCTCTTCGAGCGCATCGATGCGGCCGTCACGCCGTTGGGATCCCGGCGTCTTATGCGCTGGCTGGCGTATCCACTGCTCGATCTCAAACTTCTGCACGCACGGCAGGCGGCGGTGGTTTTTCTCGCGGAAAACGATCGCTTGCGCGCGCGCCTGCGCGCAGCGCTGCGGGGCGTGCGCGATCTGGAGCGCCTGCTATCGCGAGCTGCACGGCCTGGCGCCACGCCCCGCGACGTGGCTCAACTGCGTGCGTCGCTGCAAGCATTGCCGGGCGTTGCGGAGGCCATGAACGATACGGACGGGGAGGGACGTCCCGAGCTCGCCGCAGCGCCGCCCTCCTTACCTGTACCGCCGGCGGTGCCCGAGGTCAGCGAACTCTTGGCAGCGGCGTTGATCGATGACCCTCCGGTGATCCCGCGCGGTTCGCGCGGCGCGAATGAAACCGGTTACATCCGCGAGGGTTTTCACGCCGAGTTGGACGGCGTGCGGAAAAACGCTTGCAAGGGGCGGGAGTGGATCACCGGGCTGGAGGCACGCGAGCGCTCTGCGACGGGTATTCCGAGTTTGAAAGTGCGCTTTCACCCGGTGCACGGCTACGCCCTCGAAATCACCAAGGCGAACTTGGAGCGCGTGCCCGGCCACTACGAGCGCAAGCAGACCTTGGCCAACGCGGAGCGCTTCACCACGCCGGAACTGCGCGAGGCGGAAACCCAAGTGTTGGGAGCCCGCGAACGCGCTGCACTTCTGGAGCGCGAGATTTTCGAGCGCGTGCGCCAATCGGCTCTGGAGTGCGCGCCTGCGATCCGACGATCGGCGGAAGCCGTCGCTCACGTCGATGCACTGGCGGCGCTGGCGGAGGTCGCGCGGCGGGATGGTTGGGTACAGCCAACGGTCGATGACAGCGAGTGCCTTGAGATCCGCGGCGGACGCCATCCCGTGATCGAACCACTGGTGGCGTTGCAGGGAGGCGATGGTTTTGTGCCCAATGACACTGACTTGGCACCGGAACGGACCCCGATTCTGGTTCTGACAGGGCCCAACATGTCGGGCAAGAGCACCTATCTACGCCAAGTCGCCCTGATCGTTCTGCTGGCTCAGATGGGAAGTTTCGTGCCGGCGGAGTCGGCGCGCGTGGGCTTGGTCGATCGCGTCTTCACGCGCGTGGGTGCTGCGGACCGGCTCGCCCGTGGCGACTCGACCTTCATGGTGGAGATGCGCGAAACCGCGGACATCCTGCACCAGGCGTCGCACCGCAGCTTGGTCATCTTGGATGAGATCGGGCGTGGGACCAGCACTTACGACGGGCTCTCAATTGCCTGGGCGGTGATCGAGTATCTGCACGACACGCCCGGCTTGCGCCCGCGCACGCTGTTCGCCACCCACTACCACGAAATCGTCGAGCTGGCCCGCACGCGCGCAGGCATCGAGAACGCGCACTTCGAGGCCCGCGAATGGCATGACGAAGTCATCTTTCTGCGCCGCTTGGTTCCCGGCGGAGCCAGCCGCTCCTACGGCATCCAAGTAGCGCGCTTGGCGGGCTTGCCAGCGGCCGTTGTCCGCCGCGCCCAAGCGATTCTGACTCAACTCGAGGGAAAGGAATTGGCACAGGGAGCGCCTTTGCCACCGCCTGCAGCGCAGGGTTCGACGGCCGACGTGCAATTGGGCCTCTTCGCCGGGCGAGCACTGGGCGCGGCGGAAACGCGGGCTCTCTCTGCGTTGCGCGCCTGCGATCCCGAACGCATGACACCTATCGAGGCCCTGCTGGAGCTCAAACGGATCGCCGAGTCACTGAAGGAGAAGGCGTGAAGCGTCGCCGTGTCTTACTGCTGCTTCTTCTTGCTTGCGCCGGTCTCGCGAGCGCTCCTCAGCGTCCGCCCGGTCTCGCCGACGTGCGCAAGATCCGGCACTGGTCCTATCCGAACTACACGCGCGTCGTGGTCGAGCTCACGCGTGTGGTGCAACCGAGCGTGCACCGCTTGGCCGCCGATACCAGGGCTGCCCGTCCCGAGCGCCTTTACCTCGACCTCGGGGGTGTGTGGGTGGGACGCCGGTACACGGAGCCGATCCACGTAGGGGATGGCCTGTTGCACGGCGTGCGCGTCGGCCAGAACACGCTGCGGACCACGCGCGTCGTGATCGACTTGAAACGCTACTCCCGCCACCGGCTGTTGGTCCTACAGGCGCCGGACCGCGTGGTCATCGATATCTACGGCCAGGGAAGGGGGGAAGCGCGCTCCGCACCGACGCAAGACTCACTGCTGAGCGGGCGCAGCGCGCACAGGGTGGTGCTTGATCCCGGTCACGGCGGCGCGGATCCCGGAGCGCGCGGCATTGGCGGTCTGCTCGAAAAGCAGTTGACGCTTCGGCTCGGACTGGCGCTGCGCCAACGCCTGGTGCAGCGCGGTTTCGAAGTCATCATGACGCGCGCCTCGGATCGTACTTTGAGTCTGGAAGAGCGCACGGTGGTCGCCGAGGCGGCCGGCGGGGATCTCTTCGTTTCGCTGCACGCCAACGCGGCGCCGCGCCGCACGGCGCGCGGGATCGAAACTTATTATCTGAACGCGAGCGATCAGCGCCACAATCTCACCGTTGCGGCGCGCGAGAACAATATCTCGCGCGGTGAAGTCAACGACTTGCAGCGAACGCTGGCGACCTTCCGTGTTTCCGAAGTCTCTCCGTACTCGCGCGAACTCGCCCAGCAACTGCAGCGCTCGCTGATCTCTCGTGTGCGCGGAGCCTACGGAGACGTGCGAGATCTCGGCGCGAAGCGGGGACCGTTCTACGTGCTGTTTCTGTCCAGCATGCCTTCGGTCCTGGTCGAAATGGGTTTCTTGACCAATCAAGCCGAAGCGGCGCGCCTGCGGGATCCGGCGTACATGAACCTCATCGCTGAGGCGATCGCCGACGGTATCACGCGTTACCATGACAGTCTCCAGACGATCGCAGCCGTGGAACTGCCGTGAGCAGTGCTCCCTCTATCGACGTCTTTTTACCGCTGCGGTCGGCGGGAACGGGCGACACGGAAGTAGCGCCGGCTGTGCGGCGTTATCTCGCCTGTGTGCGCGTCTATCTCGAGCACATCCATCGCCGAGGTATTTCGGCCCAAGTCGTGAACGAGAGCCATTCCGATCTCATCGATCGGTTGCTGAGGCGCTTATACGCGCGCGCGGAAGAGCATTACTTTGCGCACGAGGAACGCGCGCCGGAGAGTCTGGCTGTGCTGGCGGTGGGGGGCTATGCGCGCCGGGAAATGGCCATCGCTTCCGATGTCGATCTGTTGTTTCTGTACTCCGGCGCGCTGGAATCTCCCGTGGCCGCGCTTACCGAGGGGCTGCAGCAGTGGTTGTGGGATTCAGGACTTTCCCTGGGTTGTGCCACGCGCAACACAGAGGACACGCTGGAGCTCTCCAAGAGCGACGCCACCGTCGCCACTGCGATTTTGGACGCGCGTTTTCTCATCGGCAACGTGGAACTGTTCCACGAATTCGTGGATTCCGTGAGTTCGGAGCTGCTGTCGGATCCAGCGCGCTTTATCGCCCAGAGTCTGGCGGCTATGCAGCAGCGCCACCGAAAGTGCGGGGAATCGCTCTACCTCCTGCAGCCCAATCTGAAAGACGGCGTGGGGGCTCTGCGGGACTACCAATCTGCGTACTGGATCGCGCGCGCCGTTCACCCCGCCGCGAGCAATTCCGAAGATCTGCTTCACTTCGGATTGCTGACGGAAAACGAGATGGATGAACTGCGCGCGGCGCTGCTTTTTTTGTGGCGCGCGCGCAACGAGCTGCACCTGCAAAGCCGTCGCAAGTGCGATCAGATGAGCTTCGAACACCAGGTGCGCATGGCCGAGGCCTTGGGTTATGCGGATGCCGGCGGCGAAGATCTGCCCGTCGAGCGCTTCATGCGCGACTACTACCGCCACGCGCGCGCCATCGTGAATTACTCCGAATCCATCATTGAACAGTGCCACACGCGCGCGCTGCGTACGGGAGCCAAACCCGCGCCGCTCATCGTTGAAGGCGGTTTTCGTATTGCGCAAGATCACCTGGAGATTCCGCACCGCAATTTCTTGCGGGCGGAGCCCCGCCGGCTGGTCGAGGCCTTCGAAATCGCAGCGCGCCACGACGTTCCGCTTTCCCGCACCGCGCGGCGCCTGGTGCGCGAGAACCTCGATTTGATCGACGCTGCCTTCCGCCGCGACCCGGCGATTTCTGCTTCCTTTCAGCGAATCTTGGAAGCCGAGCACCGCGTCATGCGCACGCTGATGCACATGAACGAAGTCGGCCTGCTGGCCCGCTATCTGCCCGAATGGGATCACATCGCCTGCCGTTGGCAGCACGTGATTTACCACACCTACACCGTCGACGTGCATTCGATTTTTCTGGTCGAACAACTGCGGCGGCTGCAAAAAGGCGAATACGAGACGGAATCGCCCGATCTGACCGCGCTGATCCGCGCGGCTCCCGAGCGTGCGGTCCTGTACCTGGCCTGTCTGCTGCACGATATCGGCAAAGGTCTCGGGGGTAATCATTCGCAGCGCGGTGCGGAGTTGGCGCGCACCTGTTGTGAACGCTTTGGGTT